>Ga0111229_112_pt1 | contig 21632 bp, 21 predicted proteins | sample DeeMarSWOR152_54_FD_80383 | JGI IMG/M metagenome (GOLD analysis project Ga0111229, IMG submission 80383) | Crenarchaeota group-15 archaeon DG-45 | reverse complement strand
GCTGGGCCGTCGATTCCTCAAGGCGCAGCTCCGTGCCGGGCATGCCGACGCGCTCCCCGTCGAACAGCAGCGTGGTGGCGCCCTCGGCCCCCGAGAGGAGGGCGGCGTCCCTCTGCTCCACGCCCCGCCTGATGAAGGCCGACGCGCCCCTGACGAGGACCGCATAGTCCCGTGAGCCGACCGTTATGCTCGTCCCATCCAGCGCGGTCTCCGCCAGCAGGCCGCTCAGATGTGACAGTACCTCCAGGCCTGGACCTGTGAGGCTCAGGCCCCTGCGGGAAGACCTGGCTAGGCCCTCGTCCTTTAGCCGCCTGATCAAGGTCCTCATGGTCCCCTCGCCGACCCCGAGCTCGTTCGAGAGCCTCTGCCTACCGATGCTTTCGCCGGAACCGATGAGCTGCAATGCCTTCAGAACGTGGGCCTCGGAGTAGGCCAGGGATCTGCCGGGAGCGACCTTGGACGCAACGCGGCCGAGGATTTCCAGGCGATCCACCTTTCCGCCACGACCCCTAAATCTAAACTGGTTTTACGCCCTTTTTAAGGGTGCGTTCTCAGAACGATGTGTATATCCAGGCGACTATGTCGCCGTCGTGGAGCATCCACCGGTCGCTTCCCACGGGGCCGTACTCCCATTTCTCCTCCTCGGGGTCCCAGTAGTGCCAGAGCCAGAAGGTGTCGGGGTCCCCCCCTACGCCGTTGATGCCGGTGACGAGGGTTCCGTAATCGAAGGTGACGTACTCGACCGATGACACCACCCGGGTAGCTGTCAGGAGGGTTGAGTTCAGGGGGACCCTCGTGCTGTTGTGCCAGACCACGGTCCCGTTGCCGTAGTCGATCTTCATGTGGATAAAGATCGTGAGATATTCCAGGTCCTCAAGCAGAGCCTGATAATCCCGTCTGTACGACTCGGATTGAGAGTAGTAGTTCACGGCAGCATAGGACGAGGCTATCGTCGTGCACAGGAACGCGGCCGCGACCCACATCCAGAGCTTGCTTCCACCCATCATGACTTTATCTCCCCTGCAGCAGGCGGCCGATGGCCTTGACGAGGAGCGACGCTCCCACGAAGAAGAAGACGGCGTTGGAGAGCTCGTGGGCGATGGCGAAGGGTATGCCGCTGATCAGGGCCACCACGATGGGTATGCCGGCGACGATCCCCGAGACGATGTTGGTGTACAGGTCGTACACGAAGGTGAGCAGGAAGCCGATGATGGCGAACCTCGCGTTGACGAACCAGAGGCTGCCGCCATCCGCCGCATAGCTGTTCCCATCCGTTCTTCTTTCCAGCAGCCCGCCCACCACCCCGTATAGGCTCTCCCCCACGCAGGTCGCAGCGAGGATGGGGAGGGAGAAGCCGTAGGGGTTCAGGGTGCCGTAGACCAGCCATGTCAGGATGCCCACGCTCGCCCCCACCGACGGGCCGAAGATGAAGCCCGATACGAAGACTATGAGGTCCATGAGCTTCACGTTCACAACCCCCACGAGCAGGTAGTTCGTGGATACGCAGGCGGCCGTCATGACGGCTATCACGCCCGCACGCTGGGAGGGGTTTATCAAGGCCGTCTTCAAGGCAACCGTCACATGGATGGTTAATCCATCCAACTAATAAGTCAATCGACCTCGAAAGGCCCCCGCGCCGGGTTGGCTTGAGGGAGGTGGGTTTCAAAAAATGAGAGGAAACTTACTCCAAGGGTCCCCATCGACCCAGGTCGTTCTGGAGGATCATCCCCCTCCTCGTAGAGCCGGGCCATGGCCTTGAAGCGGTTCACCCATCCTCTCGGGCCGTTAACGTTTATCAGTCATGATGCCTTGGTTCTATCTCGGAGGCTTGGATTTGGAAGAGTACACGCTGCCCGAGCTACCGTACGCGTACGACGCCCTCGAGCCCCACATCGACGAGCAGACGGTGAGGCTCCACCACGACAGGCATCACCAGGGCTACGTGAACGGGCTCAACGCGACCCTCAAGAGACTCGCAGAGGGGCGGACCGCCGGCGACTTCTCCGCCGTCAAGGCCCTCATGAAGGACCTGGCGTTCCACGGCTCCGGCGCCGCGCTCCACAACCTCTACTGGGAGGGGCTGTGCCCCACCTCCGAGAGCCGGGAGCCCAAATCGGGGGCGTTCCTGAATCAGGCGAAGAGGGACTTCGGGTCGCTGGAGGCCCTGAAGGCGGAGCTCTCGGCGGCGACGAAGGCGGTTGAGGGCTCGGGCTGGGGCGTCCTCACATGGGAGCTCCTGGGCAATCGGCTGCTGGTGCTGCAGGCCGAGAACCACCAGAAGCTGACCATCTGGGGCGTCAGGCCCCTGTTCGTCATCGACGCATGGGAGCACGCCTACTACCTGAAGTATCAGAACCGCCGGGCCGAGTACGTCGACAACATCTGGAACATCGCCAACTGGGCCGAGATCGAGAGAAAATTCAAAGCCGTTGAATGATCGCTCCCCTCTATCTTCGCTCCATCCTTTTTTGTCTGCGCCAGTTAGGTATCTCAGCTATACCATGTCGTGGCCGCGCGCATCCTTTTCGAATCGAGTCAAGGTATCGCCGAGGATAATAGCTCATCTAGGTTGAAGGCGGCGGCGCAGAGAACGGTGTCGGCTGCTCCATAATAGATTATGAGCTGATCGTCCAGTTTGACAGAAGCACAGCTGAAGACCACGTTGGGCACCTTACCAAAACGCTCATAGTCCTCCACGGGCTCCAGAATTGGCACCTCAGATCGACCGAGGACGGTTTCTGGGTTCCTCCTGTCGATGAGCGCAACGCCGAGGCGATAAAACCTCTCGAAATCGACGCCATGGTATATGAAGAGCCATCCTTCTTCGACCTCAATCGGAGGCCCGGCGGCGCCTATTTTTAGGCAGTCCCAATTTTCCATTCTGGGCTCCATCACGGCCTTGATGTCGTACCAGCGTCGGAGATCATCAGAGTAGGCTATACAGACATGCGGTTCTATGCGATGATACATGACGTAGCGGCCGTTGATTCTCCGGGGAAAGACCACGGCGTCTTTATTACAAATGCCTGGGAAGGGCAGCCATCTCTCGCCCCAGTTCCACCGCTTACGAACTAAATCATCCTCCGAAATGAAGGTCATGGCTATCTGAAAGACGGATCGAACGCGTCCGCGGAGCGCCGTGTATGTCATTATGCATCTCCCATCCAGGGGCGTTAAACGTGGGTCCTCGCAGCCATACCTTTCATAAGAATCGGCCGGCTCCAAGATTGGGTATGGCAGCCTTTCTTCTATGTGATAGCCGTCCGAGGAGGAAGCATACCCGATTCGAGAGACGTTGTCTTCGCCAATGGCACGGTAGAGGATGTGGACACGTTTGTCCAGGTAGACTGCCGCTGCGTTGAACACCATCCGTGACTCCCAAGCGTGATCTGCAATAGGTTTGAGAATGGGGTTGCCTTGATATCTCTTCATCGATCACCGGTCCTCCGGATGTATCTTTTCGAGGGTATCAGCCTATACCTTAGACCGAGTAATTCCCACAACCTCATCCAGGAAATTCCTTATGCTCAATATTCCCACCAATTGCTTTTCAGCGTCCACCACCGGCAGATGCCTCAACCCGTGGGAGACAATTATCGCCATTGCCTCTGCAAATGAGGCCCCCTCCCGTATCATTATGGGGTTTTTCGTCATGACCTTCTCCAGAGGCTCATCTTGGGGGATTTTCCCGGCTATGATCCTGATGGCGTCCCGCTCCGTGAATATGCCCTCGCATCTGCCATCATCGCCGGTCACCACTATCGACCCTACATGTTTCTCGTGTAGGGTTTTAATCGCGGCATCGATCGTCGTACACGGCTTCGCCGTTACAACCGGCTTAATCATTATGTGCCGAACTTTCAAAACTCAAGACCATAACATAGAAGGCTTCGGGGCTTAAAGAAATTTGTTGCCGCCTTTGTTGGGATTCTAGCTCTTCAATAAGATGTTATGAGGTGGACGAGGTGATTAGGGATATCCCCAAAAGATAGGAACAACTTCAGCGTCGGAGAAGCGAAGGCTCTCCGGGCGTGCACTTCGATCCTCCCGAGCGGATTTGAAGCCAGACCAAAGCGGGGTACCATCGCCAGCTACATACATCGGATATCTCCAATGGAAAGCGAGCTGCGCGTGGCTCAAGGACTGGTACCTCCCCGAGGGATTTGGAAAAGCGATGTCAAGTTGCAGGGAAAAAGCCCTTGAACGAGGAGAACAGGAGGAGAAACCCGCTCCAGATACGCAGGAAACCGACCTAGTTCCTGAAAGAGGAGAAATGACCAGGAGAGAATCGGCGGATGAGGGAACCCCAAACCGGAAAAATCATTATACACAGCTACCGGTCAGGGGTGGCGGGCCCGGGTAGATGACATAACTCGTTTAAATTACTCATTTTTCCCGCCTCAATGCGACGGCGTGCATCGCATTCGCGCGAGAAACGAAATAGCTCAAGTGGTCGGTTGGGCAAAAAAGCGGGCTCGGTGGGTCACGCTCAGCATATCATGCGGATTCTCCTCTATTTAACTGCGCGCGTATGCACAGACACTAAACGAATTTGTAGTCACGCGCGTATCGATCCTAAACAGGGCGATTCTAGAACGGTGAAACAAAAAAGAAGCATAAAATAAATATTAAAATAGAAAAAGAAGACATAAAAAAAGAAGATCCTTCACGTCGAGATGGTAAAAACGTTTATAAGTTACCTTTAAGTAATTACCATTCAGTAACTTATCAAGATGTAAGGATGAGGAGAGCGTTGCTGAAGCTGATGCTCGTCGAGGACGGGAGGGTCCTGTGGGAGATGCCCCTGCAAGCCCGGCAATGGAACAGAGACACTCTGAAACGGGAGTTCGACGAGATGGATGATGAGATGGAGCGATTCGAGGACCTTTTCAACGCCCTAGCCAACGAGGGACGGATGCGGATGATGCGGGCCCTATTCAGGGACATGGAGCGTCCCAAGGCCTTCACCGAGCTCATGAACGAACTGGACATGAACCCCAAGATCGTATCCGATTCAACAAAACGCCTGAGGCGGACGGGCTTCATAGAGAAGGACGACGAAGGCAAGTACAGGCCCACGAGGACCGGCGAAGCCCAGTTCCTAATGATGAGCGTCGCGCTGAGGCGTATGCTCGACTTCCTCAATGAAATATGGGAGGAGAAGGAATGAACTTCGACGAGATGTTCAAGGAGATGGAGGAGTTCCGGAAGAAGATGATGGAGTCCTTCGACATCGACATAGACGAGCTGGAGAAGCAGATCGAGAGCGGACGGCTCCAGGGAGAGTGGAAGCTCGAGCCCATCGAGAGGCCGGGGATGCGGGGGTTCATCGCCCGCGGATTCTTCACCTCTCCCCAGCCCCTCGAAAGGCCGGACGGCCTCCTGCCGCCCCTAAGGCCCGATCTCAGGAAGCCGGCTGAGCATAGGGAGCCTCTCTACGACATAAACGTCGGGAGGGAGAGCGTCCAGGTCTTCATCGAGCTCCCCGGCGTCGATGAGGGCGACATAAAGCTGAAGGTCGAGGGCGGAAAGCTAGGCGTGGAGGCCGGGGAATTCAAGACGGAGATCGACCTATCGGCCTGGATAGTGGACTTCGATGGTATGACCACCGAGTACAGGAATGGCGTCCTCACGGTCTCCATCCCCCAGAAGGGCCTGGACGAGAAGATTGTCTGAACCCATAACTCCAAAAAGATCACAGACTTGGTTTTTTTTCTCAATCCTTTTTTACGCTTTTCTCAGCGCGTTAGATTTCATATCATTGTGAAGGTGAATCAATTCGGAATCGATTAAACTTCAGGAGCTCGCAAGCGGGTCTGGAGTGATTGACGCCCCCATTAACACCCTTGGATGGTTTTAACAGAATTTAGTTAACTCGCGAGCATGATCTATTCATTGGAAATTCTTAACTATCAAAATCATCGCTACAGTAGCTGGGTGATTCTGATTGGGATCAGCCTTGGAGAACATCAGGATAGTGGATCTCACACAGCATCTCGCGGGCCCATTCTGCACCATGCTCCTTGCGGACATGGGGGCCGAGGTCTTCAAGGTGGAACCGCCGTGGGGCGACGCATCTCGGACATCCCCCCAATTCCCCATGATAGAGGGACAAAGCGCCTACTTCATGTTCGTGAACCGCAACAAGAGGAGCATCGTGCTGGATCTCAAGTCCGAAAAGGGCGTCGACGTGCTGAAAGAGCTCGTCAAAATCTCGGACGTGGTGGTCGAGAACTTCAGACCGGGCGTGATGGACAGGCTGGGCATAGGATACGAGGTTTTAAGGGGGGTTAATCCCGGGATCGTCTACGCCTCCATCTCGGGTTTCGGGCAGGATGGGCCATATGTCAGGCGACCGTCGTTCGACATCATCGCCCAGGCGATGAGCGGATGGATGTGGCTCAACAGCCGTGAGACCCGGGGCTTGAACAGCCAAGCATCTTTCGAGCCGTCATGCCTCGCCGGCAGCCCGGGGGACACCATCCCCGGCGTTTTCTGCGCCCTGAGCATCCTTGCGGCGCTGATGCACAGGAGCGCCACGGGTCAAGGCCAGAGGATCGATGTGGCCCAGACGGACTCCCTGATGACCATATCGGGGCTAGGCTTGATTCGATGCATCTATTCGAATGAAACCGCTGATAAATGGGCCCGCCGACCTGCGACGCATATCCACGGCGTCTATGAGGCTAAGGACGGATACGTGGCTGTCCGGGCGATCGGGGAGGAGGCGATAAACACGTTGGCCGAGACGATCGGCGTCGAAGCGGACGAGATTAGCCCCTCCTCGGAGATCTTGAGGCGCTGGTTCAGGGAAAGAGAGAGGGGCGAGATAACGGATCTCCTCGCGGAGAAGGTCCCCTGCGCCCCGGTCCTCACCGATGACGAGCTGGTCAACGACCCGAACGTCAGGGCGCGTGGGATGATCGTGGAGAGACCGCGCCCGTCCGGCTTCGTATATCGAACGATCGCGACCGGTATCAAGTTCTATGAGACGCCCACCTCGGTCGATCTCCTTCCGCCCGAACTCGGAGGGGACACGATCGAGGTGCTCCGCCTGCTCGGATACGACGAAGAAGAGATCGATCAACTTGTCAGAGAGGGGGCAGCACGCACATCCGGAGCCCGAAAACATCCGATGCCGTGAAAGCAATTAAATTTATTGGGCTAAGTTCTATACATGGACAAAACCCTGCCTCACTACACGGACATCAGTAAGCTCGTCAGGCGCTCTTCGCTGATCTTCCCCGTGAACGTGCAGCGATTCGTCGAAAAGGCGTACCTGAGGGGGGCGGACTGCGTCATAATGGACCTCGAGGACTCCATTCCCGAAAACGAGAAGGAGCACGCTAGGGGCCTCATCAGGGATTCCATACCCGTCGTCGGCAAAGGGGGCGGAGATGTCGCCGTCCGAATCAACCGCCCCATCGACCAGGCGAAGGAGGACCTGGAAGCCTCGATATGGCCCGGACTGACGTGCGTGTCGTTGCCGAAGGTCGAGTCAGCGGAGGAGGTCCGCGTCAGGGACGAGATCATCACGGATCTGGAGAGGAGGAGGGGGATGGAGATGGGAGCCGTGCAGATGGCTGTCGCCGTCGAGACGGCTCTGGGCGTCATCAGGGCCTTCGAGATCGCGTCCGCCAGCCCGAGGATAGTGACGATCGGGGTCGGCGACGAGGACCTGACGCAGGAGATGGGCATCCAGACGACCGCGGAGGGGCGGGAGCTATGGTACGCTCGATCAAAGGTCCTCACGGACGCCTATGCGGCGGGCGTCCAGCCGCTGGGTCTTGTCGGCGTCGAGCCCTTCTCGTGGAGGGAGCCGGAGAAAGCCTACGATGCGGCTGTACATTCTCGAAAGCTGGGCTACAAGGGCGCGCAATCCATCCATCCGGCGCCGATCCCGTACCTCAACGAGGGGTTCTCCATACCCCCGGAGGAAGTAGACTACATGAGAAGAGCTCTTGAAGCCTTCGAGGAGGGGCTGAAGGAGGGGACGGCGTCCGTGAACGTCGACGGGAGGATGATCGACATTGCTTCGGCGGCGAGGGGGCGAAGGATCCTCGATCGAGCGAACTCCATCGCGGACATGGATATGAGAAAAAACGAGGCTCTGAAAGACTCCGACGCCCTAGAGGAAAAACTCAGGGCCGCGATTGAAGAGATCTAGATCACACTCACGTGCACGAGAAATCATAGTGAGGCATCCTATGTTGCATGTTGGCCTAGCGTTCTCGAATCACCGGATTGCGTAGCACGCCGATTTCGCTGATCTCGACTTCCACGACATCACCATCCTCCATGTTCTCGGTGTTACCATCGGTGCCCATCCACAGGATATCGCCTGGATGCAACGTCAAGTACTGGCTCATTCTACTGATGAGCTGGCGGACCCCGAAAATCGCCGAGCCCACGTCGTACTCGCCCACGATCCCCTCGTTGAGCCTTATGGTGACATGTAGGTCGTCGGGGTAAAGGCCGGTCACGATCCAAGGCCCCATAGGTTTGAAGGTGTCGGTGTTCTTGGCACGCCATAACGTGCGATCGTTACGCTGCCAGGTTCGCTCGCTGACGTCGTTGCCGATCGTGTAACCGAACACGTAATCCAAGGCCCGGTCTTCCGAAACTCGGCGACACCTCTTGCCAATGACTGCTACCAGCTCCCCCTCGTACTGCACCAGCTCGCTGGCGTCTTTGGGGATTACGATCGGCTCGTTGTGGGCGATGAGGGCATTGTTAGCCCGGTATCCAACGTCTGCCTGTGTGGGAAATGTGGGCTCTTCGCCACGTTTCTTGGCGATGACGGTGGCATGCTCCCGGTAATTGAGGCCGGCAGCATAGAAGGTCGGTGGGATCACCGGGACCAATAGTTTCACTGCCTCAAGAGGAAAGATTTTTCTGGTTTCAGTGTAGCTCTCAAAGGGAGAGCCGTCGACTTCAACCACGGTTTCGCCTTTGATGATGCCACAGGCAGCTGTTTTCCCCGACTGAAATCTGCACCATTTCATGATAGACCATTCCTAAATGCATAAGGTTGGTTTGTCAATGTGTACCCGTTATCACACTATCCAAGCCAATAATATTTCGCGCGAAAAGTGGGCCTACTTTACCCCACACACACGGTGCTTTTAAGCCTCGTTCAAGTGGTGGATGCAGAGATGGTAAGCGTGCGCGCAGAAAGATTGCTCAATGGTCCGATCATCACGGAGGCCACGCATCCGAGCATTGGAGCGAATATTCAGGGGCCATCGCTCATTCGAATACCGGATTGGGTAGAGGGGCATCTGGGTCGCTACTACATCTATTTTGCCGACCATAAAGGAAGCTACATCCGGTTGGCTTACGCAGATGATCTCCTAGGCCCGTGGACAGTTTACCCGCCGGGGAGCCTACAGCTTGGACAATCGCATTTTCCCACCGAGCCCCCGGAAGCCCCGCCGGAACAGGTTGATACTTTCATTGCACGTGCCAGGTCGATGGGTTTCAACTTGGATGGATTGGGACATGATCCCGTAAAAGAGCTGACGTGGTCACATATCGCATCGCCCGATGTGCACGTCGATCATGAGAACGCACGCATCGTCATGTACTTCCATGGCTTGGAATCGTTTGGCAACCAAGTGACTAGGGTGGCGACCTCGCGAGATGGCATTCACTTCGAAGCCAGACCCGAGGTACTCGGTCGAAGCTACTGGCGTGCCTTTTCGCATGAAGGCTACACCTATGCGCTGGCCATGCCGGGGCAGCTTTACCGTTCGCGAGAATCGCTAACCGGGTTCGAAGCAGGACCTTTGCTCTTTAATCCCGACATGCGACACGCTGCGCTTTTGAAAAAGGACGACACTCTGTATGTGTTTTGGACCCAGGTAGGACATGTGCCGGAACGTATTCTGCTGAGCACGATCGACTTATCGGGCGATTGGGAAAACTGGCAGGAAACGGAGGCGACCGAAATACTTCGACCCGAAACCGATTGGGAGGGCGGAGACGCGCCCTTAGAACCTTCGGTTCGAAGCGTTGCCTATGGACACGTGAATCAGCTGAGAGATCCAGCTATCTATGTCGAGGATGACGATGTTTACCTGCTTTATGCGGTCGCAGGCGAAAGCGGCATTGCGATCGCCAAGCTGCACTTCGACGATGATTAGTAACATACCCGGTGCGCGCAACTCATTCCTGATATAAGTATACTGTACTCCCATCTGAAAGATGTGTGGGTGGGTACAATAGAAAAAAATATCCTGAGGCTCTCGTCGCCAGTACCCGGTGGAAGGTCCACGAGGAAGAAGTCCAGGGGCTCCACGCGCGCAGGCCGATTAAATAATTGGAAATAGTTTATTCAACGAGACTAGTTTTACCGGATATTACAATTGCCTCCAAAAAAATCCAAGCCTGAAACCACCCTGACAACCCTCCCATGAGTAGAACCGACGCCCCAAAGGGCCTCTCCTATACAAGGAGATGCATGACATCCGCTAACTCCACCCATCACTGGAGCCATTTATGCGAAATAGGCGATGCTCTGCCTCAAATCTGACCTCCCAATTCGGGAGGCAGCGATGGCGACGGAGCAAATCACGCACAGGACGAGGCTGATGTGGATCGAGGCGTTCTCCAAGCCCTGCTAGGTGAGCCTGTCAAAGCCTAAGAGGCTCTTCACCAGACCTATGAAACCCTCCACCATAGCCCTCAGCCTCTTGTAGACGACCCTCATTCACTATGGGCCCTCAACGTCTATCCGATCCTTCACGGAGAGTACCTCCGGCGGGTTCTCCCTGCCCCTCATCTGCCTCCAGGCGATGAGGGGAGCCACCTTCTTGGCTTCGAAGGCATGAACACCCTGTGAGATTCGAAGCCACTGTCCCCGGCCAGCAGCTTCAGGTCCTCTCCCAACGGTCCTTCGAGGAGCGACTCCACCAGCAGGGTCTCGTTCACGTTGGCGATGGCCTCGATATGGCCCATGGGGAACCCCTCTATGGCTGTGAGGAACAGGCTGCTGTAGCCGAGGATGAAGTCCTTCTTCCCTCGGCCCAGCATAGCATCTGGGTCTCCGAGGCCCCGCCTGCTGTCCTCTAGGCTCCTGCTGATCCATGCCTCGAAGTTCGTGCCGTCGACGCATGCAGCCTGGACAAGGCCAACGGCGGTCAGTGGCTGAGAACTCCTGAGCCTCAAAGCCTATCTGCGGAGCCAAGCCTCTATGACACGGAAGCTTTTAGTGCCAATACGCTCCTTCATCTGGCTTAAATTGGCCTCTGTGGGCGCCTTGTCCTCGTATCCGCATGCCTCTCTGAAGTAGGGCTCCCTCTTGAGGCACTTCACCAGGTCCTTTATGTAGGGTGTCTGGATGAGCTGTCGGAACATCAGCGTCCTCAGATTCCACTCCGTGTTGTAACGACAGGCCTTCCGGGGCCTTCAGTTTGGAGTCCAGTCCACAGGATGGAATGGATCGGAGTTAAATCTAGGTTCTCTAACAAAGCTTTGGGAGAAACGACCTCTATCTCTCCTATCAAGAGAAAGGAGATCGGCACTCACCATAAATCTCAAGAATTATTGAATCCACTCGCGCGCCCTTGGTCTTAATGCTCGGCGTTTCGGTTGGTTTCTAACTTTACCTGCCCATCTACTACGATGAATACGCCATGTTTCTTCAGCGAGTCATAGACCACCGTTAGGACTTCCTTGATCTTATCTCCCGTACGCTTGAAGCCGAGGAGGCGGGCGGTCTCGTTCAGCAGGGATTTCTCGCTCAGGCCCAGGGAGTGCCCTGCTACCAGGGTCATGGCCTTGCCGATCTCCTCCGGCGGGATGTACTCTATAGGCCTGAAGGACTCCCTGACCCCTTCGACTGGTGCGCGAACCCTCGGAGTGTCTTGACCCTTGGGCCAAAGGAAATCCCCCCTGATGCTTATGGAGCCTCGCTTGCCGTGTTTCCGCACCTCATCCGCGAAGGCATCGTAGAAGACCTGGGTTGCGCGGCCGAGCCTGAGCGCGTTTTTCATTCTCTTGAATGCGTTGTCGATGTGGATGGGTCCCTCCACCCTAACTAAGGCGGGGAGGAGGCGACTAACCTCGGAGCGGTACTGTTTCAGGTAAATGTTCCTATCCTCGGTCGAATAGCGACTGAAGAGGCGTCTCGGTCTGAGCTTCACGGATCTATAGGGCTCCACCTCGGGTAGTTCGCCGCTCGGGGCTTCCTTCACATCGACCTTCTTCGTGTCATTCTTCACAATCTCTTCAACGGGTCCTCTCTTTCCAACCCTTTTCTTTGGGCTCCTCTCGGCCTCCTTCAGGGCCGCCTCGAGATGCTTTACCTCCGTCTCCCTCCTCTGCACCCAGTCAGGGGACCAGATCCTGTGGATCCTCCAGCCTAGGCTCTCGAGGACTTGAACCCTCAGTCGGTCGCGGTCCCGGGCCATGCTTGCGTTCCTATAGTTCTCGCCGTCGCACATGATGCCCAGGATGAACCTGCTGGGGTCCTCGGGGTCCACTACGCCCAGGTCGACCCTGAAGGAGCTCGAGCCCACGCCGGGGACACTTTTGTAGCCGAGGCGCCTCACCTCCTCGGCCACATCCATTTCCAGCGTTGAACCATAGCCAAGGGACGGGGGCGCCTCGACCTCCAGTATATTGGGGCGTTTCTCGGCGTACCTCAGGTAGTGGTGGAGGCTGTGGACGCCCTCAGCCGGAGTGGAGTCGATCTTTATGTCGTCGTACCTGATTGAGCTGACGAGGATCACCTTCTCCCTGGCCCTGGTGATGGCGACGTTGAGGCGCCGCTCTCCGCCTGGCTTGTTGAGGGGGCCGAAGTTCATGGTGATGCGCCCGTTCTGGTCGTAGCCGTAGCCGACGCTGAATATCATGACATCCCGCTCGTCGCCTTGGACGTTCTCGAGGTTCTTCACGAAGAAGCCGTTCAGCCTGTCCTCGACGAAGAAACGCTCGAACCCTGGGCGCTCGCGGAGCCTCCGCTCCACGACGTCCTGTACGGTGTTCATCTGGCTGATGCTGAAGGTGACGACGCCGAGGGTTTTGTCCGGATGCCTCTCGAATTGTTCGAAGACTAGGTCGGCGACCACCTCAGCCTCCCTCGGGTTGTTCCTAGCGCCCCCCCTGTCATATACCCCGTCTCGGACTTGGACGAACTCCAGCCCAAGGTCCTCAGCCACCATCCTGGAGGAAGGAAATAGCACAAGGCGGCCGTCGTAGAACCTGTCGTTTGAGAAGCTGATTAGGGAGTCGTGCTTGCTGCGGTAGTGCCACCTGAGCATCTTCACCGGGATGCCGATGGACATGCACTCGTCGAGGACGCTGTCGAAGACGTCGAACTCGTACTCTTCCTCGTCCCAGTCGAAATCCTCGTCGACCGTGTACTGGAAGAAGGGGGTCGGCGGCAGCTGCTTTGGATCGCCAGCGACGATGAGCTGGTCGCCCCTGTAGATGGAGCCGACGGCGTCCTCAGAGCAGATCTGAGAGGCCTCGTCGAAGACGACCAGGTCGAAGTGGATCCCGCCCGGGATGAGGAACTGGCTGACGGAGATGGGGCTCATCATGAAGCATGGCTTGAGCCGCCTGACGAGGTTCGGTATCCTCTCGAAGAGGTTGCGGAGAGGCATGTGGCGCCGCTTCTTCGCTGCCTCCCTCATCAGGATGGTGATCTCAGAGTCGGGGGCCTGGACGAAGATCCCACTGGGCTTCTGCATGTTCGCTTTCTCAATCACCCTCTGGGCCGAGAGCTGGATGAACCTCCTGTCCAGTTCCTGGAAGTCGGCGATGAGCTGCTCGTGGTCCTGCCCCCTGAATGCCTTCAGGGCCTGGTCCTCCTCGAAGACCATGTCCAGCAGCCCCTGGTACATCGACTTGGTGAAGATGTCGAGCAGCTGGCCCCTGCCGAACCTCTGCCGTATGAGTTGGCTCAGGAACCGACCCAATCCCGCCTCATCGAGAGCCTTGTTCAACTCCCTGAAGTCGACCCACGTCTGCAGATCGTCGACCCTCGAGCGGAGCTGTCCAACCCTGAGCCTAGTCTCGCCTAGATTCAGCGCCTGTTTCTGCCCGGGCCAGATGGGTGCTTCAAATCGGCTTTCCAGGTCGTCGAGGGACGCTTGCAACATCTTTAGTTTGGGTCCTATCTGAGGATCCTTTGGCAGTTGTGGCCCCTCCTCCGAGACCGCGATTTTGAGGGCGGGTGGAACCCCCTCTGTTAGGGTCCTTATCAGCCTCCTCGTCCAGTCTACGGATGCCAGGACCATGTCCCAGTCCGTCAGAAGACCGTCGTAGAGGTGCCCGAACACCGTCGTAAGCGACGGGGATCGCTCATCAACCTCATCCTCGAACGACTGTAGCCCCTCGACGGTCCTGAGGTCCTCGACCAGCTCCTCGAAGCCATGGGGGTGATCGGATATGCGGGTTGCTAGGGCCTCAGCGGCGACCCTCGATAGTGAGTCGAGCCTCTCGCTCAGGTAGTGAGCCCAGTCCTCCACCTCCTTGAGGGTGCTCCTTTGCATCGACTTGCCGGTCGTCGGGACCCTCCTCAGAGGGATCAGGCCTCTGAGCTTCCTCGTCGCGGACCTCCAACCAGATAGGGACTCTCTCAGCGCCCTGCCGAGTTGAACAACCTCCTTGTTGGGTTGGTTGCCTACACAAAGGTTGTCACGGAGCGCCTTTGGTGCCTTGGCCCTCCCTATTATATGGAGGGCCTGCTCGGTCGTCTGGATGGCTCGTTCCGCCCCCTCGAAGTCGGGGTCCTCCGCCGTGTAGAACGAGCCGAGCCTCCTCTGGACGATTTCACGGTCGGACACTATCTTCCTCTCGGTGTCGACGAGCTCACGCGCTGCCCTGAGGTCGTCCAGAACATTCTCCGGCAAAACACCGTTCTTATTTACTTTGGAGATTGTTCCCTTGATGCGGTAGTAGCTGGGCCTAAAATACCTCAAGTAAGAGCTCCCGGGGCCCTCGAACCATTCGATGAGCTGATCTAAGTCGAGGCTGAGAAACTCTCTCTCGTACCCATTCAGCTTGGCCCTTAACTCGTCTCGATGTCTGTGTTCCCTCCTCGAAGCCTCGAGGGCCTGCTTCGTCTCCTGCAGAGCCTTCCTGTCCATCCATGCCCTCTCTGGCCTGTCCTTTCCCTCGCATAAGCTGGCGAGCTCCGATAGCCGCAGGGCCCTCTCGATGGTCTGTACCTCGCCCTCGACGCCCAGCAAGTCCCTTATTTTTCCCGCGTCCTCCTCCCACCCTGATAGCAAGGCGGGGAGAGATCCGACATAATCTGAAAGCTCCCTTATCTTCCCGAGGAGCCCGCCGTCGCCCCTTGATACCGGCTGCAGCAGTTCATTCACATCCGACCATCTTCTCTCCACGCGGTCAGCGGTTCCCGTTGGGATGACTAGGAAGCGGCTGTCATAGGATTGCTCCAGCGTCCGCCTCGTTGACCAGTACCGATCCCAATCCACCCTGTTTGACTCGGCCTGGCCATGCACCTCATCTAGATACACGTCCTCGAACCATCTTTGCGGGGGTCTCGGGGTCGCCGAGATGAGCTCCGTCAGCCTCTGGAGCCTCTCGTAATCGGCTATCGTGCTGGCGGACGGGAGGCCAAGCGTCTTGGTGTAGCTTTCCGACTCCGTTCCGAGCTGCTGCGTGGTGTTTAACACGCTGTCGAGGAGGTGTATCCATCCCGAGCGGGTCTCCGGTGTGAATCTGACCTCCCTGCATCGCCTCCAGGGGAAGCCCTCGCCCTCCTCCACGACGGCCCACGCGTTTGAGAGCCTACGCACCTTCTCCTCCAGCTCGAATAGCCTCTTCTGGTCTAGGGTGGAGAAACTGGGGAACCCCGATGGGACGAAGAGGGTCTCCTCGAGCCTGGAGAGGCGTCCGAATAGCTGATAGGCGCTCATCCCCATCGGGCTGCGGGTGAGGTGGAGCGCTTGGACGTACCCGTTCAGCTGGTCCCTCCTAGTGGTGAGCCTGTCGATCTCCTCCTCGGTCATACCTCTCCGTGTCTTCAGGTGGTACTCCAGGGCACGGTTGAGCTCGGCGACAACCTCCCGCTTGTTCGCCTTGTGGCTGTGGATCTCCAAGCAGTAGTCATCCAGGCCACGTGCCTTGATCCGACTGTAGACGACCTCGAGGGCCGCCATCTTCTCGCTGACGAAGAGGACGCTCTTACCGGCGGCTATGAACTCCGATATGATGTTTGCGATGGTCTGGCTCTTCCCCGTGCCCGGCGGGCCGTGCATCACGAAGCTCTGCCCTTTTAGGGCGTACTGGATGCATAGCTGTTGGCTACTGTCCGCATCGAGGACCTGGAAGGTCTTCCTAGGGTCGACGACATCATCAAGCTCCTCCTCCCTAGGGAGGGGGCCCTTGACGAGGGGGACCGGGGTGACGCCTGCGAGGGCGGATACTATAGGGTGCTTCGCTATCAGCTCGGCGTTGTCCGAGAGGTCCTGGTACATGACGAGCTTGTAGAAGGAGAAGAGCCCCATCTGGGCGACGGGCTCGATGGTCCAACCTGTGCCCTTCAACGTGGCCCCAACGTCCCCGAGGTATTCGGTGAGGTTCTGCTCCTCGAAGTCGGGGAGTGGTGGCAGCTCGATCTTGTGGTCGTACTGGAGCTTCAGGGCGAGAGCTGGGTTGAGTATGGCTTCGTCCTCAACTGCCGGCACCTGTATGATATACGGGTCGCGGGAGGTTTTCCTGGTGAGTTCTACAGGGGTGAGGATCAGGGGCGACGAGATCGGCAGGAGGGTGCCCGCCTCTGTCCAGTTCAGGTTCCCGTAGGTCATGTAGAGGATGCGGATGCCCCGCTCACGGTACTCTAAGGCCGACCTCATGGAGAGGTTCCTCAGGGTCCGCTCTAGTTGCCTAGAGTCCTTCTCATCCGTCACGAGTTGGGTCTTCTTTGGCCGCGCGGAGGATCGCTTATCGGATGCGGTTCTTGACCCATCGTCGGCCTCGGCTGGAGGCTTCCATATCTCCCAGCCCCTGTCCTTGACTACGAGCCTCGAGAATATCTCGTCTATGCCGGGCTTCGCGAATCGGACGTTGGAACTCCTAGTTGGCCTGAAGTAGACGAGGCGGTTGCGCCTGCTCAGGTCGATAAGCTTGAGCCTCCAGTCCCCAACCCTCCTGATGACCTTTGAAAGAGAAACCGCGTCCAGATCTCCCCGCTCCCTTCCCACTGGTTTAATGGCGTTTCAACCGATAAGAGTTACGCGCGCGCGATTCAGCTACAATTGTTTATGTGGGTCGTTTGTGTCGGATGCATCAATATAGCAGAGACTATCAAATCGCCAAGCTTGATGATGGTTCCACAGCCATGTTCATTTTATCTACAATGAGTTCGCGCGCGCAACTGGTACGGAGCCTGGGTCGTGTACGCTGCAGAGAATGGTGTCGTCGATTACATCGTCGAAGCGTTTCGCGTGCTCTATCACGTGGTTCACGCTCGTGGCGTCTCTCGTAAATTCTTACTTTGAGTTCACGAAAATTTTCTATGATATTTTCAGTGGTAATTCCGACACCTCTCATGAGACAATCCTCTATAGCTACGCGTATATCCGCTCCTGAAAAATCGCCTTCGATCGAGCGAATTATCTCGCCCGCATCCACTGTGGAATTGTATCTTTTCTTATAATATTCGATGATGGCCTTATTCTGTTTCTCATCCGACTTATCCACGTAGTTGGCGGGCCCGAACCTTCCAGGTCTGAGCAGAGCTGTATCCAGGTCCTGCACGCGATTGGTGGTCGCGAGCAGCGTGAGGTTGCGATTGTCATCCGCTCCGTCCATAAGCCGGAGGAGCTCATATACTGATTCGCCGTCTTCCTCCCTGCTCTATCCGAGCTCGTCGATCTCGTCGACCAAGGCCATCAGATCCTCTATCCTCAGCTCCTCGCGAGAATCAGCTCCCGGGTCGGCCCATACGTATCCATATGCCACTGATCTACGAAGATGATGAGTAATTTCAATATTGGAGTGAAATGATTGGGATGGACAAAAATAGTGAAGAATTAAAACAAATCATTCCAAAGAAATATCCTTAAACATTCATTCTTTCGCGGAGTATAGATGGCGGGCCCGGGGGGATTTGAACCCTCGATCTCCGGCTTAGAAGGCATGCACGCCGGCGTCGCTCGCGGCGTCGGCTCGGTGCCTTGTCCTGGCTTGGCCACGGGCCCTCCACCGTAGTAGTGAGACGTGATCTATTAAGGATTTCAGGGAGCCCCACGCGGTGGAATGGCACGGTCAGTCGGATCTGTCCTTCTCCTTCTTGAAGATGGTGAAGCCGCACCGGCCGCAGCTGTACCTGTCGCCGTGGTCTGCCATGAAGTAGCCCCTTCCGCACCGGTTGCAGAAGGGCAGCCTCCTGTCGAGCTCCCCGTCCTTTATGATGTACTGCCTGTAGATCCCCTTCTCCGACATCCCCTACTCCTCCACGGCCTCGGCGGCCTCCTGCGGCGGCTGGTTCCTCCGGAGGATATGCTCGGGCTCCACCTCCAGGGCCCTCGCCGCGTCGTCGTAGATGTGCGCCAGCCCCAGGGTGAGGTTGGTCCCCGTCCTCGTCTCAAGCCGCCGCAGCCAGACCCTCTCGAGGTCGACCTTCAGGATATCGGCCAGCTCCAGCCGCACCTCGATCCTCCTCGGCGTCGAGGCCCCGTGGACCTCGAAGGCGACCTCCCTGCGTCCGATGATGGGGTTGACCCTCGTCGAGGTCAGCTCGATCTCCACCTCAGCCCTCCTCCATACGACTCATGAAGCCGTTGGCCCATCTCTTCCGCTCCTCCGTAACCTCCACGACGACCATCCCCGCCCGGGGCTGGCCGTAGGCGATCAGCGACCCGAGGGGCATCAGCTCTATGAGGGGCAGGACCAAGAGGTCCTCCTCCCCCTCAACGATAACCGCCACTCCTCTTTTAAGCCTTACCGCCTCCTCCAGCGCCCTCCACGAGTCCGCGTCTATGGTTCCGGGAGGGTTCCGGCTCGGGACGACGACCCTGTCCCCCAGGCCCACGGGATCGACGTCGCCCCTCATCACCCTGTTGTCGACCACGGCGATATCCGGCTGAATCCCCGCCTCCCCGAGGCTCTTGGAACAGGCGTCGCCCACGGAGGCGAGAAGGATGGGCCGCCGGCATCGGACCATCTCCCCGAGCCGAGCCGCCGTCTCACGGGGCTCCCCCTCCAGCAGGAGGCCCAGGGGCTCCCTGAGCTCCCTCCGCATGCTGCGCGGTAGGATGAGGGTTCTCCTGGTTGGCTTGGAGGGGCTAGCGTATCCTGAGCGCGTATCGGCCCTCCTTTTTTATATCCATCTTCTTGGCGAGCTGCGAGCCCGCGTGGTCTATGATGATGAGGAGGCCGGAGTAGTCGTCGCCCAGGTCGGCGCCCCTGCAGTTGGGGCAGATGTTCTCATCGGTTATGGTCTTGCAGTTCCTGCAGGCCCTCGGGCTCATGGATGCCTAGGCCTCCCCCCGGGCCTTCCTCGCCCTCTTGACGTCCTCCTCGATCCACTCGAGCTTCCCGAGGAAGGGCTGACGGGCCGTCACCCCGATCTTCCCCGAGCTCCTTCCCCGGGGAAAGGAGACGGCGACGATCCTGACCCTGAAGACATCCCCCCGGGATATGGTCCTCCCTGTCTCCTTCCCCAGCAGGACGCCCTGCTTCTCGTCGTAGGAGATGAAGTCGTCCATGAGCTGGGAGACGTGGAGGAGGGCGTCGACGGGGCCTATACGGAGGAAGGTGCCGAAGTCCGCGACCTCGACGACCTCCCCCTCGATGACCTCCCTTATCTGGGGATAGAAGGTGAGGAGGGTGAAGGTGACGGCGTGGTGGGTCCCCCCATCCCCCGGTATGATCCGGCCGAAGGGGTTGACCTTGAGGCCTATGACGCTGATGACGTAGCCCAGCTCCTCGTCCACAAGCCCCTCGTACTTGTCCCGGAGCTCGTTGAGGGCCGCGTCATCGAGGGGGGCCCCGAAGCGGGAGGGGTCGATCCTTATCGTGTCCCTGAGGGTGATGAGGTTGAACATCTCTCGGCCCGCCTCATCTAGACCATGAGTCCGGGATAAAAGGGTTTGCGAGCGACGGGGAGGACGTTGGAGCTCACAGCTCGATGAGCACCTCGAATGAGTGTCGGCTTATGACGTCCTTCAAGTAGCTCTTCCACTCGTCGCCCACGGCCACGAGCACGTAGACGCCGGCCGTGTCAGCCCTCTGGTTCTTGACGAGCTCCACCAGGGCCTTGACCGTCTCGCCGGTCCGGACCACGTCGTCGATGATGAGGACGCTGTCCTTCCTCTTGATGGAGGAACGCGGGACGTAGATGCTCTTCCGGATGGCGGAGCCCTTGGGGATGTACGTCTCCTCGATGAAGTCGTTGATGCCGACCTCCTTCCTCTCCTTCGCCACGACGAGGTCGACCTCAAGGAGGTTCGAGACCAGGGTGGAGACGGGGATGCCGTCCACAGCGGCCGTCAGGACCTTGGTCACCCGGCGGCCCGCGAACTTCTCCATGGCGTAGTTCGACAGGATCTTGAGCCAGGTGATCTCGGAGACGAGGGGCGTGTTGTCGAAGTACCCCTCCTCGTCGAAGTTTATCCTCTTCTTGAGCTCGTTCTTGATGTTCGTTATCTCCATCAGCTTCTCGTACAGCCCCTGGGCCCTGCTGTAGCTGGGGAGGACGTGCCCCCTCATGTACCGGCTGAGGATTGGCGGGCTGAGGTCGAGGTAGTCGGAGAGCTCACGGTATGTGTGGCTCTCGCTGGCGATCTTCAGAAGGTCGGTGATCATCATCCTGTACTTGAGCTCCCTTACCCGGGTCTCCACGTCCACACCCACCCGTTAACATGGCCTTACCATAAGGCGGGCCCGAGGGGAGTTGAACCCCTGACCACCGGGTCTCCTCGACCATTGGTCTTAAAAGCCCGATGCTCTACCTTGCTGAGCTACAGGCCCCTGGCCTAATTCGTTTAACCATACCCTTCAACTCTATATTTATATGTTTAGTGTTTTGCCACATTCCTTTAATTTTATCACATGTTGAAGGATTCGATTCCAACGCCCATGCCAAGCGGGCCCGACACGGATTGCGAACCTGCCGGACGACGCATCCGCTTCCAGCCCGGTTGAACCCCGGTATCGGGGCCTTACCAGCGAGAGCTGAAAAGCCTTATTAGAACGGAGAATTTCTATCGTGTGCCGAAGCGAGCGGCCGGACCAATCAGGCGGCCGTGGACGAGACGCGGCGGACTCCAGCCTGGTAAGATTTCAGCCCCCCACGGCCGATGCCGGGGAGAGCTGACGACCCGGGTTCAAATCCCGGCGGCCGCACCAGTTATCTAATCGAGATCCATCTGTCTTCAGGCCTAACCGCTCGCCGCTCATTTATCTCATTCTAGTAGGCGCATCTTTTCCTTGCCCATCGCTCGCGCGCGCTGTCGAACGGAGCCAAGTTCATCTTTCTCTGACCCAACGAATCGGTTTAATAAATGTCAAACCTGTTTCAAAAGAACCTTATTTTTTCATACGAAGTTATTTTTATGTTTTTCAAAATAATACAGGTATAAAAATCCGATTTCGATTAGAATATGCCCTTTTTTAAGCCGCTGACCGTAAATATTTTAAGCGGGCTTATG
>Ga0111229_111_pt1 | contig 22030 bp, 29 predicted proteins | sample DeeMarSWOR152_54_FD_80383 | JGI IMG/M metagenome (GOLD analysis project Ga0111229, IMG submission 80383) | Crenarchaeota group-15 archaeon DG-45 | reverse complement strand
CCCTATCCTCGCCTTGACCGCCCTGAAGTGGTCCGGCAGCCCCTCGGGCCTCAGCCCCCTCCGGATGTACCTCGAGAACCTGCGCTCGTACTCCTTGGGTTCCTCGAGGCCCCCGGCGTACGCGGCGATGGCGGCGCCCTCGATCCTGCCCGCGTCGGGGGCGATGTCGTCATCGCACGGCACCCTCAGCCCCGCGTCCCGGGCCCCCTTGGCCGCGGCGAAGAGCCTAGACCCCCTGGTGGGGCTGCCGAGGCCGATGTCGAGGATGGCGGACTCGACCCCCTCTTTCAGGGCCTTGCGGCCGGCTATGAGGCCGAGGAGGTAGGCGGCCGGCGTGCTCTTCCCCCCTCCGAGCCAGCCGAACCTCTCCGCGAGCTCCCGGGACGCCGTCTGGGTGACGACGCGGTCGCCCTCGATCTCCGACCGGACCACCTGGACGGTGATGCTCCCGGCCGACGGCCTCACCACGAGCCGGGGTATGCCCGAGGTGGCCATGGCGCGCCGGGCTTTGTAGTCGGTCTTGTGCTCCCTCCGCCTGCGGAAGGGCACCCGGTACCTCGGTCCCCTAGCCAAAGGTCCTCCTCCTGAGCCCCTGCTCGCTTATGTGCCGCTCCAGCTCGGCGATGCTCCTGAACTCGCCGCCCTTCGCCTTCCTGTAGAGGCCCCTGTACGCGCTCGCCGTGATGATCCTCCGCTCCCTGAGGGCCCGGAGCCTCCGCCTCAGGGCCCTTATCCGGGTCATCCACCGGGTCTTCCGGGAGACGACGGAGTGCCTCCCCCCCTTCCTGCTCCCCGGCCCCCTCCGCCTCCCCGCCCTCTTCTTGGCTGCCAGGGCCCTCGCCCTCCCCCTGCTCTGCCCCATCTCAGGGGCGGCCCTTATCGCGCCCTCCTTTATGAGCCTCCGGATCTCGTCCCTGGTGATGGCCGCCTCCACGTCCTCGACCATCTCCGGGTCGATCCACACCCTGTTGGCCCCGACGTTGAGGATGGACGCCGCCAGCCGCCTCTGGCTCCTGAGGCTCATGGGTCCTCGCCCTCCATCTCCCTATCCCGCCCCTCCGATGAGTCCTCGTCGCCCCGCTCATCCATCTCCTCTCCACCGTCGGCCTCCTCAACGGCCTCGGCGTCCGGGGGCGTCTCATCCGCCTCCCGGGGCTCCTCGGCCTCCTCTTCGAGCTCGATGACGGCCCTGCCCTTGCCGGGGTTGATGACCCTGATCTCCCGCCGGAGGGCCTCCTCCACGATGGCGACCCTCTTGCGCCCGCCGACGGAGCCGCCTATGCGGGCCACCTGGGTCTCGGGGTCGATGATGGCGAGGTCGCCGACGTTGTAGACGAGGACCTCCCCCATGCCGGAGGGGTGGATGTCCCGGATGGCCCTGGGCGAGCGGTACCCCGGGTTGGGGGAGGACGGCCACCCCTTCTTCCGCCTCCGGACCCTGTTGTCCAGCCCCCGGGGGCGTCGCCAGCTCGGGTGGACCCTGACGTACCGCCACGACTCGGGCTTGACGAAGCTCGGCCTGCGGCTGTCGATCTCGCCCTTGATCCTCATGAGCCTCCGCCGCTCGGTGTCGCTCAACCCTCCTCACTCCTTGCTGTAGACGTAGATGCCGTCGAGGAACTTCCTCAGGTCTTTCCGCCTGATCTTGGTGGCCTGCTGGATGTTGGCGGCCGTCTGCCCCACCTCCTCGATGTCGACGCCCTGGATGATGATGTCCTCCCCCTCGACGGAGACCGAGGCGGAGCCGACGATGGCCGCCTCCCTGGCCCTCCTCTCGCCGAGGAAGTTCTGGATGACGACCTTTTGGGCCTGGACCCGGACGGTCATGGGGAAGTGGACGAAGACGATCTTCATCCTGTAGGTGAAGCCCTCGGCGGCCCCCCTTATCATGTTCCTCACGTGGGCGGATATGGTGTTCACCATGGAGGCCTCCCTCTTCCTCGGGTTCACGGCCCAGACCCTGAGCCTCCCGCCGTCCATGGCCAGCTCGACCCTGGCGTGGCCGAAGTCACGGGCGACCTCGCCCTTGCCGCCCGACACCGAGACCTGCTTGCCCTCCAGGTCCACGGCCACCCCCTCGGGGATGTCGACGAAGCTCTCTACGACGGAGACGGCCACGGCTCACCACCTAGTAGACGTAGGCGAGGAGCCTCCCGCCCAGGTTCCGCTCCTCGGCATCGTAGTGGGTGAAGACGCCCCCCGGGGTCGTCAGGATGAGGACTCCCAGGTTGCGGCCCGGCAGGAACCGCTTCTCCCACCTCTCCATGTCCCTGACCTTGACGGAGTACCTGGGCGTCACGGCCCTGCACTCGTTGATGCGGCCGAAGAGCTGCACCCGGAACTTGCCGGCCCTGCCGTCGTCGATGAACTCGATCTCGCCTATGTAGCCCCTGGACTGGATGAGGCGGAGGACCCTGCCCACGATGCCGGAGGCGGGGGCGATGATGCACTCCTTCTTGTGCCTATCCTCGTTGGTCATGATCGTGTTCAGGGCGTTCGTCAGCGGGTCCATGCGCGTCACCTATACTTCCTGAAGCCGAGGCCCTCCGCGACCTCCCTGAAGCACTGCCTGCAGATGTTGAGGCCGTAGCGCCTTATGAGGCCGTTGAAGGTGCCGCACCTCATGCACCGCCTGCTCCCCTTTCCGTATCTCCTCTCCTTCCGCTCACTCAAGCCGGGGCTCCACCTCTGTTCCGAAGCGGCTCTTAATAAACTCCATGGCCTCCTCCTTGGTTACCCTCTGCCCCCGGCCGACCTTGGACCTGGCCCTCCTCCTCCGGGCGACCCTGTACCCGGGCCGCTCGACGGCGACCATCACGTCCATCCCGACGATGCCGAGGCCGGGGTCGTACCGGGTCCCGGGGATGTCGATGTGCTCCCGGATGCCGAAGGCGACGTTGCCGCTGCCGTCGAAGCTCCTCGGGGGGATCCTGTTGCCCACGGCGTCGAGGGCCCTCCTCAGGAACATCTCGGCCCGGGCGCCCCTGAGGGTCACCAAGCAGGAGATGGGCTCCCCCCGCCTGATGCCGAAGGTGCGGATGGTCTTCTTCGCCTTACGCGTGCACGGCCTCTGGCCCGTCAGCCTCTCGAGGATGGTCATGGCCCTGTTCAGGGGCTCTCCCGACTCGCCCGCCGTTATGTTGACGACGACCTTGCCGATCCTCGGCCTCCGCATCGGCCCCCCGCCGGGCGCGATCGCGGGCTTGGCCTCCGCCTCTGACTCCAGGCCCTCTGGGGCGGGCTTCGGCTCGGCCTCATCCAAGCTATGCGCCTCCCGGTAGGGATATGAGGGGCCTGCCTGAGCCCACGGCGAAGACGTACGCCGCCAGGGTTCGGATCTCCTCGCCGTCGGGGGTCCGTACGGTGGCGGTCCGCTTCCACCCCGGCTCGGTGCCGAGGCCGGTGACGACGCCGTGCCTCCCCTGGGATCTGCCGCCCGTCACCGTGGCCAGGACGCCCGGCTCGAAGCTGACGCGACCCAGGACCTCCTGGTCGGGGATGCTCAGCTGGAGGACGTCGCTCACCTTGTACCTGCCCCCGTCCTCGGGGACGACGTTCCTGCCGTCGTGGAGGTTGAGCTGGGCCCTACCTCCCCTCGCCGTCGTCTTCCCCACGATGCGGCACAGCTTGTAGCCCGCCTCGTCCCCCTTGATGGGATGGAGCTCCAGCCTGCCGCCGGGGGCGGGGAGGGCCCTGAAGGCCTGTCCCGCGTCCGGCAGCTCGACGATGTCCATGACCCCCACGGGGTATCCCTCGTCCCGCCGCGGCCTCCCGTCGACGAGGACCCTCCCCTGCTTGATGATCATCCTCGCCTCCCTGCCGGTCTCCGCGTACCCGAGGGTGTCCCGGACCATCACCATGAGGGGCAGCGACTCCGCGATGGGGTGGGGGCCGGGGCTGGGCCGGGCCGACCAGGCGTGCTCCTTCCTATGGATGGGCCAGAACCTGGGCGACATCTCCCGCTTCGTGTGCCTCGAGGGCCCCTTCCTGCCCACCGCCTACTCCCTCCCCCTCCTCGACTCGTAGCCCCGCCTATCCAGTATTCTCCGACGCCGCTCGTCGTCGAGGCTGAGCCTCATGATCATCACGTTCTCCGGCCTCACGGGGATCGGCACGGAGGAGCCGTCCAGCCTCTGGCGGGTGACGCCCTCGATGAAGAGGCGGCCTCGGGCGGCGTTGACCCGGGTGACCCTCCCCTCCGTCATCCTCCTGTCCCCCTTCGTGACGGCCACGGTGTCGTCCCGCCTCACGGGCATGGTTCGGACCCCGTGCTGGGCCCTGAGGCTGGGAGAGAGGGGCGAGGAGAGGAACTTCCTCCTGACGTGGTGGGGGGCGTTGAACCGCCTCTTCCGGCTCTTACCGGGCTTGGTGACGCCGCCCTTCGACACCCCTACACCACCATCCTCGCGACGTTCCCGATCCGCGGCCAGCGCTCGGCCGCCTCCCGGGCGACGGGGCCCTTGATGTCGGAGCCCCGCATCTCCCCCTCCGGGGTGAGGATGACGGCGGCGTTGTCCTCGAACTGCAGCCATGTCCCGTCCCTCCGGGGATAGAGCTTCCTCTGCCTGACGACGACGGCGCTGAAGATCTGCCGCCGCATCTCGGGCACGCCCTCTCGGACGGAGACGGTGATGAGGTCCCCGACGCCGGCGGGGGGGTACCGGCGGCGCCTGCCCTTGTACCCGATGACCTGGATGAGCCTGAGCCTCCGGGCCCCCGTGTTGTCGGCGCAGTTGATCATGGAGCCGCTGGTGAGGCCCGTGGTCACCCTCCGCCTCGGCTGTATCCTGCGTTTGATGCGCTTCGACATGGCTACGTCTCCTTCTCGACGACCACGAAGGTTTTGGTCTTGCTGATGGGGCGGCACTCGGCGATGGTCACCCGATCACCGGCCCTGGCGGCGACGCACGGGGGGTTGTGGGCGGTGATCCTGCTGCTCATGCGGGAGTACCGCTCGTACTTGGGGTGGAACCTGACGTAGTCGATGCTGACGACGACGGACTTGTCCATCTTATCGCTCACGACGACGCCCTGCAGGGACCTCCCCCTGACGCTGAGGCCCCCGTGGAAGGGGCAGCTGGGGTCCCCGCAGTCCGCGCCGCCTCTCTTGATGTGCTCCATGCCCCTCCTCACCATCCCCTCCTCGTCTTCCGCTTGACCCTGTCCTCCGGCCTCCCGACGAGGGCCCGCCCCTCCACCTCCACGGCGGCGCCGTCGGGGAGCCTGAGCCTGAAGACGGCGGTCCCCTTCGCCACCCGCCTCTCCCGGCCGCCCCCCTCGATGAGGAGGGTGTTCCGGGTCTCGTCGACGACCCTGCCCCCGATGGCGATGTTGCTCGGGTTGCTGTCCCGGACCACCTCGACGTCGAGGCCGATGAGCTCGTGCCTGAGGATGTTTCCGGCGGCGATGGGCGTCACCTCTCCAGCTCCTCCTCCCTCATCACCGTCAGCATCCTGGCGATGGTCCTCCGTAGGGCCTTCACCCTCCCGGGGTTCTCCACCGAGCCGCCGGCGCTGACCATGGCCCTGAGCCTTGACAGCTCCGTCCTGAGCTCCCCAAGCCTCCGCATCCGCTCCTCGGGTGCCATCTCCCGGATCTCACGCATCCTCATGATGGGCACGCCTAGCCCTCCCGGGTCTCCCCCCTCTTGGGACGATCAGCCTCGGCCTCCTCGTCCGCGCCCTCGGACGCGTCCTGGGGCTCGGCGGCGGTTTCAACCTCCTCGGGCTCTTCCGGCGGAGCCTCAGCATCGACGGGGGCGGCCTCCTCGACGACCTCAACATCCCCCGCGTCCCCCTCGGCGGACTCCTCGAGGATCTCGGTCTCCGCCACGCCCTCGACCGATGGGGCTTCCGCCGCCTCCTCGATCGCCTCGGGCTCCACGCCCTCTGGGAGCTCGGGCTCCTCGGGGACCTCGATCTCGGGGAGGCCCTCGAGGCTGATCTTGTCGGGGAACTTGGCGTCGGGGGGGACGATGCTGACGTTGACGCCGAGGATCCCCCTCTTGAGCTTCACGTGGAAGACGGCCGACCTGATTTGCCTGATGGATGGGTCGCCTGACTTGGGGACGTACCCCTCGCTCACCTTCTCGAATCGGCTCCTGTCGCTCCTGAGCTTCCCCCTGACGACGATCTCGCAGCCCAGGGCGCCGGCCTCCATGATCCGCCTAAGGGCCCAGAATATGGCCCGGCGGTAGTGGACGCCCCGCTCCAGGGCGTTGGCGATACGGGACGCCATGATCCGGGGGTCCAGCTCGGGGACCTCCACCTCCAGGACGGTGATCTGGGGGTTCGACAGCCCCAGCTCGCCCTCCAGGCGGTCGGAGGCCGCCTTGATGGCGCGGCCCCGCTTGCCGATGACCCTGCCGGGCCTCATGGTGAAGAGGTTGACCTGGGCACCCAGGGGCGTCTTGGTGAGGGTGATGCCGCCGTACCCGGCCTGCTCGTACTCCTCGGCCAGGAGTTCGTCGACCTCCAGCCTCTCGATGGAGTCCTTTATGATGCGCTTGACGACGGACATTAGACCTCCTCCACTGCGACCTCCACGTGGGTCAGCCGCTCAAAGAAGGGCGAGGCCCTCCCGAAGGCCCTCGGAATGAACTTCCTGATGGCGCGGCCCCTCTGGGCCGCGATGTGCGCGATCCTCAGCCGGTCGGTGTACAGCCCCTTGAACTCGGCGTTGGCCTCCACGGCGTCCAGGAGCTTCAGGATCTCCCCCGCCGCCTTCACGGGGTAGCGGCCCGCGTCGAACCCCTCGACGCCGCCCCTGTGGGGCACTTTCTTCCTGTGCCTGAGGTAGGGGACGGGCCTCCTCAGCTCCATCACCTCCCGCAGCCGATCCCTGGCCTCCCCCAGCATCATGCCCTGGAGGTACCTGCAGACCTCCCTGGCGGCCTTCGGCGAGATCCTCAGGTCCCTGCCGCTGGCTAGGGCCGTCGTGTCCGGGTCGAGCCCCTGGATGGAGTACCTCCATGATGGCATGGGTCCACCGATCGCCTACAAATCAACCGTCGATCAACATAAAAACCTTTTTAATCACTCCACGGCGGGGGCAACCCGAGAAATTCCCTTAGAGTTTATCTCGAATTGGTCTTCGGAGGGGCCTCAGAGGGGCTTACGCCCGGAAAAACCGCCCGCCTCCTACGCGCAGGGCATTGAGAGAATCGGGTTGCTAGGCTACGGTGCCTTTTACTAGCTCCATATGGCCCGGAGGCTACTTCAGGGGTATGTACATGGAGCTCCTGGAGGCGCCTATGCCGGGCCTGCCGTGGCGGACGGGCCTGTTGGTGATGGCGAACTCCCCCAGGTAGTGGCCCACCATCTTCTCGCTGATCCTGACGGGGACGAACTCCGCGCCGTTGTGGACGCGGATGGTGCGGCCCACCATCTCGGGGAGGATGATGAGGTCCCTGGTGTGGGTCTTCAGCGGCTCCCCGTCGGGGGGAGAGGCCCTCAGCTTCTCGATGAGGGCTCGCTGCTCGGCGGAGAGGCCCCTCCTGAGGCTGCGGCGTATCCTGGCGGGCAGCAGCCGGATGAAGTCGTCCATGGACATGGCCTGGAGCTCGTCGATGGTGTTGCCCCGGTACGTGAACTCCCTCGGCATCTTCCTCAACCCCTACGAGGCGCCGCCGCTATTTAAGGCCTGTGCGGCTACTCTCTCCTGCGCCGCCTCTTCCTCTTGCCGGAGCTCCTCGCGGCGATGAGGCCCACCTTGCTCCCCGGGGGCGCGCTCCTGGAGACCGTCGTCGAGCTCCCCGGGTGCCTGTGGCGCCCGCCGCCGTGGGGGTGGGACGCGGCCGCCATGGAGATCCCCTTGGTCTTGGGGAAGACCTGGCCCTTGGCCTTCGCCTGGAGGTAACTCTCCCCCGCCTTCATGAAGGGCTTCTCCTTCCTGCCGCCGCCTGCCACGATGCCGACGGTGGCCCTGCAGTCCCTGGGGAGCTCCACGTTCCTCTTCGACGGCATCTTCACGACGGTCCCCGAGGCCGTGTGGGAGACGACGATGGCGAAGGACCCCGAGCTCCTGGCGATCCTTCCGCCATCCCCGGGCTTCAGCTCGACGTTGCAGACCATGGTCCCCTCGGGGAGGGCGCCTATGGGCATGACGTTCCCGACCTGCACGGGGGCGTCCCCGCCCATGTCCACGCTCTGGCCGATGTACACCCCCTCGGGCGCCGGGACGTAGTAGTCGTCTCCGCCGCCGAGGTCGATGCGGGCCAGGGGGGCGCCCCTGCCGGGCTCGTGGTGGAGTTCCCTCACCATTCCGCTACGGGTTCCGTCCCCCGGGGGCGGGTAGCTCGCAGGGGCGAGCCTCCCCTTCTTGGGGGCCCTGAAGGTTGGCGAGCCCCTGCCCCGTCTCTGCACCCTGAGCCTCTTACCCATGCCTCATCCCTACAGTATTCCCAGCCTTATGGCCACGTCGGAGGCGTCGTGCCCCTCCCTCAGCTTGACGAAGGCCTTCTTCAGGCCCTGGGGCACGATCAGCGTTCGGACCCTGTCCACCTCGACGTCGTAGAGGTCCCGGACCGCCCTGGCGATCTGATGCTTGTCGGCCCTCCGGTCGACGATGAACACGAGCTTGTTCTCGTTCTCGATCATGTGGACGGACCGCTCCGTCATCAGCGGGTAGAGGATGACCTCGTGGGGCCTCAACGCCTCTCACCCCACACCTCGTCCAGGGCCGCGAAGGCCGACCTCGTCCAGAGGACGAGTCTCCCCGGGTGGGCCCCCGGGGCGAGGAGCTCGGCGCTCAGGTCCCCCACCTCCGCCACCTCCACTCCGGGGAGGTTGGCGCCGGCCTTGCCGATGCCGCGGTCCTCGGCGACGACGACGAGGGGACCCTTCCCGACCCTCCTCCGGCGGCCCCGGGTCTTTCCCCGGCCCGCCCGCATCTTCCTGTTTTTCGCCCTCTCCACGTCCGGCCAGAGGCCCAGGCTGACGAAGAGGTCCCGGACCTCCCCCGTCTGGGTGAGGGACTGGACGGCGTCCTCGACGACCAGGGGCAGCTGGCCGACGGCGTCGATGGCGTGACCCCTGCCGGCGACGATCTCCCTGTTGGCGGTGGCGGCTATGCCGGATTTGATGGCGAGCCTCCGCTCCTTCCTGTTGATCCCCTTTCTTATCCGCTTCTCGGCCCTAGGGGGGAAGGCCTGGTGGCCGCCGACGATGCTGACGCCGAAGGCGGCCCTGTTGCCGCCCTTGATGCGGGGGACCCTGGCGATGCCGAGGCCGACGCCCCGGGACTCCGCGGTGGTCCTCTTCCCCGCCCTGGGGTCCCTCCCCTGGGGCTGGAACCCGTGGGACTGCTGGGCGATGACGGCCCTCTTGATGACGTCGGGCCTGTATGGGGTCTGGAAGACCCTAGGCATGTCGACCTCGTCGATGGGTCGGTTCTCGGCGCCGAGGACGGGGACCTTCACCTCAGCCGGCCTCCCCGCTGAGGTGTTCGGCGTGGACGTAGGTCACCTGGGGCTCCTCCCCGGGGTATCTGCTCCTCCTCGCGGCCTTCCTCAGCTTCAGCAGCCGCTTGGCCGGGCCCATGACGCTCCCCTTGACGACGATGAAGTCGCCGTTGACGGCGCCGTACCTGTTGAAGCCCCCCCCGGGGGTGACCTTCCCCCCGTCCTCCCCCAGGAGCAGGATCCTCTTGTTGAGCTCGGTCCTGCCGTGGAAGCCCATCTGGCCGGCCCTGGGGACCCCCGGCATCACCCGGGCCGGGTGCCAAGGCCCGATGGAGGCGACCCCCCGCTTGGTCTTCCTCGACTTGTTCTGCAGGATCCTGATGCCCCAACGCTTCACCGGCCCCTGGAACCCCTTCCCCTTGGTGACACCGATGATGTCGACGGACTCGCCGGCCCCGAAGACGTTCGAGATCGAGACGGTCCTGCCCAGGCGCCCCCTCGCGAACTCGAGCTGCTCTTCCCTGGTCCCGCCCCCGATCTTGATCTCCATCAGCTCGGGCTTCTTCTTCGGCACGGACGAGAGCCTCGGCTGGGTGGCCGCGATGACCCTGAGCTCCGCCACTTTGTCGAGTTCGGAGGCGATCCACTCCAGCCCGGCCGTGGGCGGGGCCCTGCCGAGGGGCTTCAGCACCCTCCCGACGTCCGCCGGGGGGCTCTCCATCCAGGCCTCGGTGAGGACCTTGAGGCCGTCCCACGTCTTCTCGTAGGCCCTGACGGCGCAGACGGTCATGGGGGGAGCGTCGATGACGGTGGCGGCGTTCCGTACCTCCTGGCCGTAGTCGGGTGATCGATCGCGGTCCTCGATGAGGAAGACGTGGGTCATGCCGGCCTTGTATCCGGCGAAGCCCATGAGTCGGGGCCCCTCCTCCGCATCGGGCCAGAAGTCTATTCGCCCGGCTATGCTCCTCGCCCGCTTCCTCGGGGAGTAGGACCTAGAGCCCCGCTTCGGCGACCGCACCCTGGGCATCTGTCCGCACCTGGCCTCCGGCTAGCTGCTATTTATCCTCGTGCCCTGGATTTAAAGGATTCGAGGAGTTTGGCCGCGCCCTCGATCGAGATATCGGGCTGGGGCGCCATCTCGGCCTGGTGATCTGCCTCCTCCGCCCTCGTTTCCTCCTCGTGGGCCGCCCTGCGGCTGTCCCTGAAGAGGAGGGCGAGGGGTATCCCCAAGAGGTGGAACAGGGCGGCGGCTAGGAAGGGGGCCGCCGCGCCGCTGGCGCTGTAGAGGAGGCCTGCGAAGATGGGCCCCACGGTGAAGCCGAGGCGGATGCCGGTCATCCTGACGCCGAAGGCCGCGCCGATCACCTCGGCGGGGACGGAGTCCGAGACGAGGGCCAGGGTGGAGGGCCAGGTCATGCTCCAGAGGCCCTGGGCCGCCGTGTAGAGCATCAGGAGCGTCACCCAGTTGTCCACGAACGGCCAGACGCCGACCAGCACGGGGATGGGCGCTATGCAGGCCGCCAGCAGCCTCTTCCGCCCGTACCTGTCGGCGAGGTATCCGCTCGGTATCTGGGTGAGGAGGGTCACCACGCTGGTGGTCGTGAAGAAGAGGCCGATGAGGTAGTAGGACAGGTGGTACTGACTCTCGAGGAAGAGGGGGAGGATCATGTTGACGCCCCCGATGCCCGTGGTCATGACGAGGTGGAAGGCGAAGAACATCACCATCTGGGGCAGGTAACGCCGGTCCAGGAGGGAGACCCTCGGCGCACCAGGCTCCGCCGGCCTGGGCTCGGCCCTCTTCTCCCTGAGGAGGGCTGTGGGCACGACGCTGACGCCGATGATGGCGGCCGAGGTCAGGAAGCAGATGCTCCAGTCGAACGCCTCGATCAGGTAACCGCTCAGGACGGGGCTGACGATGCCGCCGATGGGCCAGGCGATGTTCATGAGGCCGAACAGGGTCGCCCTGTTCTGGGGCGTGGCGCTCTCCGAGATGAGGGCCATCCTCGCGGGTATGAAGAAGGAGAAGGCCGCGTTATAGATCGTGTACAGCAGGGTGACCGCCCCCAGGTCGCCGATGAAGGAGAGGAAGAAGATGGGGATGGCCGCCATCACGACGCTCAGCAGGAGTATCCGCCTCCTCCCGATCCTGTCGATGAGGAGGCCGCTGGGCAGCATCAGGGCAGTGGCGACGGCGCTCGACAGCGCGATGACGAGGCCGACCTCCACCTCCGAGGCGTGAAGCCCAACGAGGTACAGGGGGAACAGGGGCTGGACGAGCTGGCTCGATAGGCTCACGGCGAGGTTGAGCGCGAAGAGCATGGAGAGGTTCCTGTCCAGACGGGGCATCCTCCGAATGTCAACGGTAGAACACGACCCCTCAAATAAACTTAACTGGATGTGGGGCCGATCGATTCAGGGGAGGCTAGGCGGGCTCCTCCGGCCTCCTCAGCCTCTCCGTCGCCTCCGCGTCGACCCGCATCCTCAGGGGGTCGATGGCGACGCCGTAATCCCTCTCCGCGGCCCCCACCGAGACCAGGCCGTCCAGCACGTCCCTGAGTACGAGCTCCGCCGCCCGCCTCATGGGGTCGCCGAATCCGCCGCCCCCAGGGGTCCTGATGACGAGGGCGTCTCCCCTACGGAGGGGGACGGTGCACTTGGAGGGGAGCCGCGAGATGCTTCCGTCGGCCCGCCTCAGCAGGTACTCCCCGAGCGCGCCGGGGCGTCCCCCGTGCAGGCCCCACGGCCTGATCTTGTTCCGCTCCGCGAGGATGGAGAGGGTCGCCCTCGCCGAGGTGAGAACCCAGATCCTCTCGATGCCGCAGCCGCCCCTCCACTCGCCGGGGCCGCCGCTGCCGGGCCGGAGCCTGTAGCCCTCGAATCTGAGGGGGAGGTACGCCTCAAGGGCCTCCATGGGGGTGTTCATGGTGTTGGTCATGTTGACGTGGACGCCGTCGACGCCGTCGGAGCCGGGGCGGCCGCCGCTGCCGCCGCCGATGGTCTCGTAGAAGGTCCAGGGGGAGCCGTCGTCGCGGACGCCGCCGATGCTGACGTTGTTCATCGTCCCCTGGCCCGCCGCCGGCACCCTGCTGGGGAGGAACTGGGCGAAGGCCCTCATGAGGACGTCGACGTTCCTCTGGCTCGTCTCCACGTTGCCGCCGGCGACCGGCGCCGGCCTGATGGGGTTCATCATTGAGCCCTCGGGGACGTGGACGGCGACGGGGCGGAAGCAGCCGTCGTTCACCGGTATGGTCGGGTCGGTGACGGAGATGAGGGTGTAGTAGATGCCGGCGATGGTGACCCCCAGGGGCGCGTTCACGGGGCCGTCCACCTGCTGAGCGGTCCCCGTGTAGTCGAAGCCGATGTCGCTGCCGTCCACCGTCACCCGCACGGCGATCTCCGCCGGCCCCCCGCCGGTTCCCGTGTCCTCCAGCCAGTCCCTGCCCTCGTAGGCGCCGTCGGGCATGGCGTCGATCTCGCCCCTCATCCGCCGCTCGGAGTAGTCCATGGCCGCCTCCATGGCCCCGTGGACGGCCTCGGCGCCGTGCTCCTCCACCAGGTCGAGAAGCCGCCTGATGCCGGTGTTGTTCGCGGCGATCTGGGCCCGGAGGTCGCCCATCTGGGTCTCCGGCGTCCTCACGTTGCTCCTGAACACCTCCGCGAGCTCGGGGTCGACGACGCCTCGGCGGACGAACCTGACGGGGGGGATGATGAGGCCCTCCTGGTACAGCTCCGTCGCGTCCCCGGCGAGGCTCCCCGGCGCCCGGCCCCCCACGTCCGTGTGGTGGGCCTTGTTGGCGGCGTACCCCACCAGCTCCTCCCCGTGGAGGATGGGGGCGATGAGGGTGAGATCGGGCAGATGGGTGCCGCTGATGTAGGGGTCGTTGAGGAGGAGCATGTCGCCGGCCCCCAGGGCGCCCCGGTAGCGGCCGAGCCCCTCCCTGACGGCGAGGGCCATGGAGCCGAGGTGGACGGGGATGTGCTCGGCCTGGGCGACGAGCCTCCGCATGGGGTCGAAGAGGGCGCAGCTGTGGTCCATCCGCTCCTTGATGTTCGGGGAGTACGCCGACATCCTCAGGGCGATGCCCATCTCCTCGGCGGCGTAGATGAGGGCCCCCCGGATGACCTCGGCGGTGGCGGCGTCGACGGTCAGGGCTCCCCCCTCCCCAGGACGAGGTTCCCGAATCGGTCGACGGCGGCGTCCCAGCCGGGGTAGACGACGGTGGTGGCGTCGTACTGCTCGACGACGGCCGGCCCCTCAAGCCTCCACCCCTCTCCCAGGGCCTCCCTATCGTAGACGGGGGTCTCGATCCAGCAGCCCGGGCCCTCGAAGTAGGCGGGGCGGTTGTCCCGGGGCGGAGCCTCCTCCTGAGATGACGGGAGCTCCCTGAGGTGGGGCTTGGGGATGATGCCCACCGCCCTCAACCGGACGTTCACCAGCTCCACGGGCTCCCCCTCGGCGGCGTACCCGTAGACCTCCCGGTGCCTCAGGTGGAAGGCCTCCACGACCGTCCGCATCCCTTCGGCGTCGAGAGGGTCCGGGGCGCCCACCGTCAGCTCGTAGGCCTGCCCCAGGTAGCGGAGGTCGAGGCGCCTGAGGAACCGCCTCTCCCCGGGCCCGACGCCCTCCCCCGCCAGGGTCCCACGCCCCTCCCCCTCCATCTCCCGGAAGCACACCTCCACCTCCGCCGGGTCGACCTCGTCCGCCCTCCTCACGAGGGCCCTGACGTGGTCGTGGAAGAGGTCGGCGCTCAGGAGCCCCACGGCCGAGAACATGCCTGGGTTGGGCGGGACGACGATCCTGCCGATCCCCAGTTCCTCGGCGAGGGCGCAGGCGTGCATGGGGCCGGCCCCGCCGAAGGCGACGAGGGTGAAGCGGCGGGGGTCGAAGCCCCGCTCCACGGAGACGATGCGGAGAATCCTCGACATCATGGCGTTGGCGATCCTGACGACGCTGACGGCGGCCTCCTCCGGGCCCATGCCGAGCCGACGGCCCAGCCCCTCGATCGCCCGCCTCGCGAGCCGGGGGTGGATGGGCATCTCCCCGCCGAGGAGCTCATGGGGGTTGAGCCTCCCGAGGATCAGGTTGGCGTCGGTGATGGTGGCCTCCTCCCCTCCCAAGCCGTAGCACGCCGGCCCGGGGCTGGCCCCGGCGCTGGTGGGCCCCACCCTGAGGGCGCCGCCCTCGTCGACCCGGGCGATGGTGCCGCCGCCGGCGCTGCACTCGGCGAGATCGATGACGGGGAACCGGACGGGGTATCCGCTCCCCTTGACCAGCCTCCCCATGTGGACCCTGCCGGCGACCTCGTACTCGGAGACGACCTCGGGGACCCGGCCTCGGATGGCACCCGCCTTCGCGGTGGTCCCGCCCATGTCGAAGCTGATGATGTCGCCCTCGCCCAGGAGGCCGCCGAGCCAGGCGGCGGCGATGACGCCGGAGGCGGGGCCGGACTCGACGATGGTGGCGGGCTTCTCCGCGACGACGTCGGCCGCGGCCATGCCGCCGTTTGACTGCATCACGTACAGCGGGGCTCCGACGCCGAGGTTCCCGAGGTCGACGGCGAACTGGGAGATGTATGCGTGGATGATGGGCTTGAGGGCGGCGTTGACGACGGCGGTGCTGAGGCGCTCGTACTCCCTGTACTCGTTGGAGACGCGGCTCGACGCCGTCAGGTGCAGCCCGGGGAGGCGGCGGGCCCTCTCCAGAACCTCCTCCTCATGCCTCGGATTGGCGTACGAGTTGAGGAAGCCGATGGCCAGGGACTCGACGCCCTCCCCCTCGATCTCGCCCAGGACCCCCTCCACCTCCTCGGCGTCCAGGGGGACGAGGACCTTCCCCTCGGCGTCGATGCGCTCCTCCACCTCGTACCGGAGCCGGCGCTCCACGAGCGTGGGGGGCCGCCGGAAGAAGAGGTTGTAGACCTCGGCCCGCCTCTGCCGGCCGATCTCGATGACATCCCTGAAGCCCCGGGTCGTGATGAGGGCCGTCCGGGGGAGCTCCAGGTCGACCTGGCCGAAGAGGGCGTTGGTGGCGATGGTCGTCGCGTGCCCCACCATCCTGACGGCCTCGGCCGCCTCCCTCCGCAGGAGCTGCCCGAAGGCGTCCACCACCCCCTTCTCCGGGTTCCTCGGCACGGACGGCACCTTGATGTTCAGCAGCTCCCCCGTCCCCTCGTCCAGCGCCACGAGATCCGTGAAGGTGCCGCCCACATCGACGCTGACCCTGAGCAGAGCCACGGCCTCCGAGAGCCTACTTGAGGAATATGAGCAGATAAAATGCTTGCTTATCGTGATCGTCAGGTGATGAAGTTCCTGAGGCCGGCCTCCCGCGCCATGCGGACGGCCTCATCCCTCTCCTGCCCGGTCAGCCGCCTCCGCAGCTCCGGCCTCTCTTGGGCCCGGTACTGGGGGCGGTACTGGAACATGAGGTTGACTCGGGTCCAGGGCCCCAGGTTCCCCGCGATCCAACGGAGGATGGGCCCGGTGCAGCAGTCGTTGTGCCCGGGCAGCACCAGCACCCGGATGATGAGCTCGCCGTGCTCCGCGGCCGCGAGGTGGTTCCGGGTGCACGCCTCCCAGTAGCCGGGGGCGTCGGAGATGGCCGCGGCGCAGTCGTCGTTCCCGTACTTGAAGTCGAGGAGGTAGACGTCGATGAAGCCGGCGAGGAGCTCCGCCGTCTCCCGGCTGTAGTAGCTGTTGCTGTTCCAGACGGTGGCGATGCCGGCGTCCACCCCCCGCATGGCCTGGAGCCAGAGCCAGCAGTTCGGCGTCGGGTCGCCGCCGACCATGTTCACGTTCCTGCACCCCTGCCGCCGCAGGGACTCCACCATCTCCGCCATCCGGCCCGGGCCGGCCGGCGTCCCCGCCTCCCCCCACTGGCTGATCTCCCAGTTCTGGCAGTGGATGCACCGGATGGAGCAGCCGCAGGTGAATACGGTCCCCGACGGCACCAGCTCCGGCTCCTCCCCCAGGTGCGGGAAGCAGCTGGAGACCGCGAACTCCACCCCGCAGCGGCAGTAGCCCCGCTCCCCGGCTAGGCGGTCCACGCCGCACCGCCGGACGCAGAAGTGGCAGCTGGTCATCACCCGCCGCCCCAGCTCCACCTTCAGGTCGAGGAAGGACCGCTCCCCATCGAGGTCGCCCAGGGCCAGCGAGCTCTCGTCCACCCGCCTCTGGACGTCGCCGAAGCCCTCCAGCGCACGGGCGTGACGTCTCCACAGCTCCCGGGTCGAGGCCTCGGCGTCGAAGTCCGCGGCCATCGCCCTGGCTATGGCGAACTTCGCGAGCCGCCTACCCTCGACGACGTCGACGTACCTCGGCAGGCTCCTCCTCACCCCCGGGTCGCTCAGGGCCGCGGCCGCGTCGGGTCGAGTCAGCCTCCACATGCTACAACCACTAGTATGCGTGGGGAAATACAAGGGTTGCCTTTGGAATCCTCCATGGATCGAGTCGGAGGGGGAGGGGCGGCATCATCGCCGGCATCCCCTGATCCGAAGATTCGGGAACCCTGTCTGGCAAAAAGGCTGGACGCCGTCTTCCGAGGGAGGGGATTAAGCGCAGCGGCTCGGAGGAGAGGGGCTATCTCTTGCGGTTATTCGTGAAGAGCTGGACGGCCCTCACCATGTAGTAGGCCGTCATGGCCATGAGGTACATGCACGCCACCCTGGGCCCAAAGATGAATAGGGCGATGCCGGCGAGCAGGAGGTCGTAGACGATCTCGTTCATTTCTCGGCCTACCGTCCTGTTCCGAACCCGGCCATTCCCGCGGTTCCAAATGCTCGCGGTGATGCACTGCTTAAATACATTCTGTATTCGGAATCCATGAAGGTTTCTGACTCCGATAGGCTCTCCCCCATTCGTCCCTAGCTTGAATTCGGAAGGCTCGGATGCATCCCGAATACAATGAAAAAAGGGTAGGTGAAGCGTCGGTCCAGGGTCAGGCGGATATCGCCCGCGTCGGTGCCGCTTCGGGGGCGTTCGCCGGCTCCACGGCGCGGAGGCACAGCCTGAACGCCCGGCCCCAGGCGCCGAAAAGGTAGTCGCCGCCGTCGACGGCCATCTCCCCCTTCATCCTGACGCAGAGGGATCTGCACCTTCTAATGCCCGAGGCGTCCTCGGCGTTCCCCCCGTGCACTCTGCCCACGGCCTCCAGCTCGATCCCCTCTCCCCGCAGCTTCATCCAGAAGCTCCCGTCTTTCAGCAGGGCGTAGCCCTCCACGGGGTAGCCCTCCTCGCCGTGGGCGACGGCTCCTCTGAACACCTTGTACAGGGCCCAGTCTTCGACGGCCCAGATCCGTCTGGCGGCCAGCCTCATTCCCATGGGCACCATGTCCCCGGGGGCTTCGTCCGTGGCCTCGGAGGCGCCCTCCCGCCACGAGGACCCCCTCGCCAGGAGAATCCATATGCACCTCGACGGGGGGGGCTTATCGGGCAGCGACTCGTATTCCCTTACGACCTCGTCGATGTCAACGGCCTCGAGGTCCTCCAGATCCCCGTCATCCGCGTAGTTCGCGAGCGCAAACGGCGCCGCTGATGGGACATTACGCACGGCACTGGCAACAGCCGCGGCGTATCGGATGCGCTTCGCCGTGGCCGCGTCGGCCTTCATCTCCGAGATCTGGTACCCAGGGGCCTCGGCGGCCTGAGCCAGCACGGTCGAGGCCATCAGTACCGCCACGATAACCAGCGTGGACAGCATCAGAGTCATTCTGCGTTTCATTTCGACCACTCCTTAAGGACTTTCAGGGTGTAATTGAGGAACCCGCCGGAACATCAATTTCAAAGGTGGAACAGCCGTTCCCCGCCCGAATGCCTTCGGACGGCATGTATGAAGTGGCCGATATGGAGCTCCGTGAGGTGTTTCCGCCCAGATTTCGGCCATCTAGGCTGGACGTCCTAGCGCGCTCGACTTAAATATCGCGTCCGAGGAGGTTGTTCGGGATGGAAAGATGGTAGAGAGGAGCAACGTGAAGATAACCGTCGCGAAGATGCTCGGGACCAAGGAGCTCTGGGGGGACGACGCCCCCAAGACCGGCGCGGAGGACCTCTGCCCCAGGTTCAAGGTCGGCGACGTCTACGTGACGGATGGCCTGAACATGCCCAAGGGCTGGCCGTGCAGCTGGGCGTGGCACGACATATTCAAGGAGGTCGTGCACCTGGGCCTGGGCGGCGAGTTCTTCGTCGAGCCCGGGAACGTGATCTACTCCTGCTGCACCGACGGGATGAGGCCGGTCTTCTACAAGATCGAGAGGGCGAAGTAGGGCCCCACGGCTGAGCTCGTTCCTCAACTATTTCTTCAACATCTTTTTTCCGAGCTCCCGTCTCTGGTCTTCATCGAGGTCGCCGCCTCTCAGCGGGCATGAATCCGCCTCAGACCACCTGAAAGATTATTAGCCCTCAAGCGCACATCTCCTCCCGGATGTGATGGAGTTGAAGGTCTTCATCGCCGTAGACCTCGAGGGGGTCGCCGGCTACTTCAGGTGGGACCCCGCGGACCGCCAGCGGGAGAGGGAGCTGATCACGGGTGAGGCCAACGCCGCCGTGGCCGGGGCCTTCGAGGGGGGAGCCTCGGAGGTCCTCGTGACGGAGGCCCACGGCAACATGAGGAACATCATCCCCGAGATGATGGACAGCAGGGCCAGCTTCCTCAGCGGCCAGCCGAAGCCCCTGAACCACATGGCGGGCATCGACGGCACCTTCGACGCGGCCATGTTCGTCGCGTATCACTCGAAGGCCGGGACGACGCGGGGGGTGATGGCCCACACCTACCGGGGCATCATCTTCTCCCTTCGCTTCAACGGCTTCGAGGTGGGCGAGCTCGGGGCGGACGCCGCCATCGCCGGATATTACGGCGTCCCCGTCGTCCTGGTGACCGGGGACAGGGCCGTCTGCGACGAGGGCCGGGAGCTCCTCGGAGGCGTGGAGGCCGTCGCCGTCAAGGAAGGGGTGAGCCGCTACGCCGCGGTGTCCAAGACGCCCGAGGAGGCCCATCGCCTCATCAGGGAGGGGGCGAGGCGGGCCCTGGGGCGCGTCGGGACCGCCCGGCCCTTCGCCTTCGAGCCTCCCGTCACCTGCGAGCTTGCCTTCATCGACCCCTTCTACGCCGACGCCGTCACCAACCTCCCCTTCGTGGAGAGGGTGGACGGCTGCACCATCAGGTTCGCCAGCGACGACTACCTCGGGGCCCTGGAGATCTTCTACGCCCTCAGCCGCGTCGCCGACTCCTATCGGCTGTAGCCTGAAGCCCAACGGCTCCTCGAACTCCAGCATCCCTTTTTCTCCATGGCGGAGAACGGGGTTCCTTAGAAGAATACAGGGGTAGGATTCAATAACTGAGGGGGCGGAGGCTAAGGTGGATGACCATGAGCAAGCCGCTGGAGATGGTCGCGGTGGTCGGGACCGGGACCCTGGGAGCCCAGATAGCCCTGCTAGCGGCCTCCGCGGGATACGGGGTCAGGGCCTTCGACGCCAGGGAGGGCGCCTTCCACGAGACCCTGGAGAGGATCCGGTCGGACCTCCGGGCCAGGGGCATCCAGCCCTTCATCCCCTGGGAGCTGTGGGAGGGGTATATGGCGAGGGTTCAGGTGATGCCCGACATGGAGGGGGCCGTCGCCGACGCGGAGCTGGTCGTGGAGGCCGTCCCCGAAAGGCTGGAGCTGAAGCGCCGGGTCTTCCGGGAGCTGGGCCGGCTGGCGCCCGCCGGGGCAGTCCTGGCCACCAACAGCTCGGCCATCCCCGTCTCACGCCTGGAGGGGAGCAGCGGCCGCCCAGAGCGGTGCCTCAACCTCCACTTCTACATGCCCCTGCAGGGGACGAACATGGTGGACGTGATGGGCGGGTCCCGGACGCTGCCAGAGGTGTTGGAGGCGGGGGCCGCCTGGGTCCGCTCCCTCGGCTGCATCCCCCTGACCGTCAGGAGGGAGAGCGTGGGCTTCTGCTTCAACCGGGTCTGGCGGGCCGTCAAGAGGGAGGTCCTCCACATGTGGGCCGACGGATACGTCGATTTCCGGGACGTGGACCGGGCGTGGATGGTCTTCACCGGCATGGACATGGGCCCCTTCGGCCTCATGGACATGGTGGGCCTCGACGTCGTCCACGATATCGAGATGGTCTACCACAGGGAGTCCGGCGACCCCAGGGACCGTCCGCCCCAGGCCCTCGAGGAGAAGGTGGAGCGCGGGGAGCTGGGCGAGAAGGCCGGCAGGGGGTTCTACACGTACCCCGACCCGGAGTACCGTCGCCCGGCGTTCCTCGACCCCTCGACCGCCTGACCTCTTTTTCTTATGATCCTCGCCCCCATGACATGCCGGCCCGAGCCGAGCTATGCTGTAGCTGTGTGAAGTTGAGACTGACGTGGAGGTTAGACGCTCAGAGGTTCGGTGCGAGCTGGATGCGGCTGGCGCTACAGGATCGTGACGGGGGAGCCCTCTCCCCTGGGCTTCCTCTTCTGCAGGACGGTCTCCAGCACCCCGTTCGTGTAGGTCGACTTGGCCGTCACCTCGTCGACCTCCGCGGGGAGCTCCAGCCTCTTGTGGTACCTCCTCTCGGGGGTGTCGACGGAGATGGTCAGGGTCCTCCCGGTGGCGAAGAGCCTTATGTCCCTCTTGTCGACGCCGGGGAGCTCGGCCACCACCTTCACCGTCCCCTCGTCCTCGATGACATCGACGAGGGGCTCCCTCTGATCCTGGAGGTTGAGGGGGGGCTCCCCCTCCCCGAGGCCGGGCTTGATGTTCCCGAACTCCCGGATGACGGGCCTGCCGTCGGGGCCGATCTTGACGGAGTATCCATAGACGAAGGGACCGTACTCCCGCCTGACGGAGCCGTCGGGGAGGCGCCTCTCCCGGACCATATCCCTGGGCACCTGGCTCTCCATCTCCTTGAAGGCCTCCGCCATCTCCCTCTCCATCTCCTCCATCATCCGCTCCACGTCGGGGAAGAAGAAGGGGCGGCGCCGACCCCGGAACCTCTCGAACCAGTCGTCCCAGAACGACGACATGAACTCACCACCCTGGAATAGGAGGAGCCGCTTTTAAAGATTCTCAGAGCCCACCAAACCCTTTAAGGGGCCCTCCCCCTGAGATACTGGAGGGGGACCACGGCCTCGGAGACCATCCTCGTCGCATACGGCGAGATCGCCCTCAAGAGCAGCTACGTGAGGCGACGCCTGGAGGACACGTTGGCGGGCCAGATAGGGTACGCCCTGAGCCGCGAGGGACATCAGGGCCACCGGGTCCTCCGCCGGTTCGGCAGGCTATACGTCGAGGGCGTCCCGGCCGAGGCCGCCGAGGCCGTCGCTGGCGTCTTCGGCGTCGTCTCCGCCATGCCCGCGCGCAGGACAGACGCCGACATCGGCTCCGTGGTCGACCTCGCCGTGGAGGTGGCCTCGGAGAGGCTGGGCGAGGGCCGGTCCTTTGCCGTCAGGCCGAGGACGGTGGGGAGCCACCCCTACTCGAGCCGGGAGCTGGCCGTCCGCATCGGGTCGGCCGTGCTGGAGGCCCTGGCGGGGAGGGGCGTCCGCGTGGACCTCGACGCCCCGGATGTGACGCTCCACATCGAGGTCAGGGACGGCGACGCCTTCGTCTACACCCGCATAGTTCCGGGGGTGGGAGGCCTTCCCTACGGCTCCCAGGGGCG
>Ga0111229_110_pt1 | contig 22280 bp, 21 predicted proteins | sample DeeMarSWOR152_54_FD_80383 | JGI IMG/M metagenome (GOLD analysis project Ga0111229, IMG submission 80383) | Crenarchaeota group-15 archaeon DG-45 | reverse complement strand
AGTCCCTGGCGTCTCCGGATACGAGAGGGCCGTCGGGGCGTTGGCGTATCGCGAGCTCGAGCCGTACGTGGATCGGGTCGAGTTCGACGATTTCGGGAACGTGATATCCCTCAGGGAGGCGTCGGTCGAGGGCGGCCCGAGGGTGATGCTGGCGGGGCACATGGACGAGATCGGGCTGATCGTCAAGCACGTCGACGAGAAGGGGTTCGCGTACTTCCAGCCCGTGGGAGGCGTCTCCCCGCGGTCCCTGTTCTCGCAGCCCGTCAAGATCCACACGGGGAGGGGGGTCATCAACGGCCTCGTCAACTGCAAGCCCCCGGACACGCCCGAGGAGGAGAAGAAGATGCCCGAGTTGAGGGATTTCTTCATAGACGTGGGCGTCGGGAGCAGGGAGGAGGCCGAGAGGCTCGGCGTCAAGGTGGGGGATCAGGTGACCTTCGAGCGCCCGTTCGCGACCCTCGGGGACGGGAGCCTCGTGGCGAGCAGGGCCATCGACGATCGCGTGGGGGTCTGCGTGGTGATCGAGACGATGAAGCAGCTCGCGGGGGAGGCGATCGAGGCGAACGTGTACGGCGTGCCGGTCGTCCAGGAGGAGGTCGGATGCCGTGGAGCCCAGGTCGCCGCCTACAGGATCGCCCCGGACATGGCCATAGCCGTGGACGTGACCAGCGCGCTGGACATCCCCGGCGTACCCGAGAGGGAGCACGTCACGAGGATCGGGGCGGGCCCGGCCATCAAGATAATGGACCAGGTGTACTTCCTGGGCCTGATATCCAACCCCAGGATACGGGAGCTCCTCGTCTCGACGGCCGAGGAGGAGGGAATCCCGTACCAGATGGAGATCCTGGGCAGGGGGTCAACCGACGCCGCCACGATCCACCTGACGAGGGAGGGCGTCCCCAGCGGCGTGATATCCATCCCGACGAGGTACATCCACTCGTACGAGTTGATAAGCGTCAAGGACGTGGTGAACGCCGTCAAGCTGCTGACAGCGACGATCAGGAGGATACCTAAGGACCTCAGCCTCAAACCGCGGAGCATACAATAATAACACCCATCACGACCGCGCGGCCCCAGGAGGCGGATGGGCACCCCTTGCAGGGGCTCCCTCCCAGGAAGACCTTCGCTCCTCGGGGCGCTTCACGTCCCCGTCTGGCGATTGCGTCCTCGCAATCCGGGCAAGGAAAAAATTATCTCTGCCAGGCCGGATATCGCCTCGGGGGGCAGCCGCCGTTGGATGAGGCGATGGTCTGCGACATCTGCGGCTCTGAGACGCGGGTCCGCCACGGCCTAGACCTCCGGCAGGGCGTCTGGTGCTGCCCCAGGTGCCTGCGGATCTTCAGGTCGATACAGATGCACTACGCGGAGAGGGGGTACTCCAACGAGCGCTGCGTGGCCATCCTCAGGGGGGTGGTGGAGAAGCAGAAGCGACGAGGGAGTTGGGACGGAGCACCCGCATAGGGAAGGGCGGGATGCGGAGGTGAGGGATCATCGTCGCCTTTTTAGGCCTCCGGCCCTTATGTATTTCTCGTTGATGCGGTATGGCTGTTCTGGCTACCGGGAAGGTGGGTCGAGATTTCAGGGTGACCATCCCCGCGGAGGTGAGGGAGTTCCTCGGCATCGAGGAGGGCGAGGAGCTCGTCTTCTACACCATCGAGGGCCGGAAGGGTCGGGTCTGCTTCAGAAAGGCGTGACATCAGGGCTGCAGGGGCCTCCTGGAAGCGTGGCGTAGAATATCCTCCACCCGCAGGACCTCCAGGGTGCTCGTCCTGCCGGGCTCCTCCAACGTCGAGCCCGAGACGAACATGACCACATCCTCCTCCCCAACGAGCTTCATCTCCAGGCTCCTATCCACGGCCCTGATGAGGAGATCGTCTCGGTCGTCCGTCCAGGCGACGTCCAGAGGCTCCACGCCCCAGTAGAGGCGCATCCGCCGGCTCACCGAGGGGCTCCCGGCGACGGCGAGGATGCGGGCCCTCGGCCGGTGCTTGGAGACCATGCGGGCGCTGAAGCCGCTGCGGGTCACCACTATGATCGCCGCGGGCCTCACCGCCTCCGTCGCCCGGGAGGCGAGGCTGCCGATGACCTCGGGTATGGGCGCCCCCTCCACGAGGCCCCGGTCCTCTCGGCTCGGGCCCTGCCGCTCGGCGGAGAGGCTGATGCTGTTCATCACCTTCACCGCCTCGACGGGGAAGAGGCCGACGGCGGTCTCCCCCGAGAGCATGACCGCGTCCGCGCCGTCGAGGATGGCGTTGGCCACGTCGCTCGCCTCGGCCCTGGTGGGGCGGGGGTTCTCCATCATCGACTCGAGCATCTGCGTCGCCACGATGACGGGCTTCCCCTGTCGGTTGCATCGGGCGATGATCCGCTTCTGGAGGATGGGCACCTCCCATGGCGGCACCTCGATGCCGAGGTCGCCCCGGGCCACCATGACGCCGTCGGAGGCCTCGATGATCTCGTCGATGTTCCCGATGGCGTCCCGGTGCTCGATCTTCGAGATGATGGGCTGGTCCCCGCCCGCCCGCTCGAGGGCCCTCCGGGTGCTCTCCACATCCTCCCCGTCCCGGATGAAGGACATGGCGAGCCAATCCGCGCCCACCTCGACGGCGAACTCGATGCCCCTCACGTCCCTCTCCGTCGGAGGCCTCAGGGACAGCCGGGCCCCGGGCGCGTTCAGCCCCTTGTGGCTGACGATCTCGCCGCCGGAGACCACCAGGCCCAGGAACCCCCTGAGGTCGGCGTCGATGGATGCGACCCTGATCTCGATGAGGCCGTCGTCGAGGAAGAGGCCCCCGCCCACCCGGACCTCCCGGGGAAGGCCCTCGTAGGTGACCGGCAGCTCCCTTCCGTCGCCCATCACGCGGCGGGTGGTGAAGTGGACCTGGTCGCCCGGCCTCAGCACGATCCGGCCGTCGATCTCCCCGATCCTGATCTTCGGGCCCGGGAGATCGACGAGGATGGAGACGCCGCCCATGTCGAGGAGGGCCTCCGCGACCTCCCTGTGTCTCCCCAGTTCGCCGTGGGAGAGGTTCAGCCGGGCCACGTCCATCCCCTCCTCGGCCATGGCCCCGAGGGTCTCCGGCGCCTGAGATGCGGGGCCAATGGTGCAGACGATCTTCGACCTCACGGACTGGCCGCTCGGCAACCTCCCTCTCCCCCGCCTTGGATCAGCCCCGGGGGCTTTTAAGGGGCTCGCGGTTTGATGGACCACCGATACATAAAAGACATATAAACCGGGGATAAGGTTCAGCCGCGGCTCAGGCCGCGCCGTGGGGAATGCTGGGATGACCTGCCTCCACCTACATCCCAAACACCTGCGGATAGGGGATTGGGAGCAGCAGCAGGACATTGCCATCGTCGTCTGTCTCAGATGCGGGAAGGTCCTGGAGATACGGCTTCTTGGCTCCCAATCCTCGAAAACCCACGAGGACGAGGGGAAGCCCCCCGCTGAGGCGTCGGTAGAGATACCTTGTTAATTCCCTCCTTTCAAGCATCGTCGGTGCGTCCTATAGCCTACGATTACGCAACAGTGAAGCCGGCGGCCTAGGGGATCCATTCGGTTCCATCAGACGACGGCGTTTCCACGGCCATCTAGCACTTGAACTCCAGCTCGTCCTTCAGCCGCGCGATGAACTCTTCGACGACCCGTATCCTGTCCTCGGCGATCTCCCGTGCCTTCTCGGTGTGGAGCCTCACCCCCGCCGTCGCCTTCATCTCCTCGAAGAGCTCCGGGGCCCGGGCCACGTCGCCCGTGTACCCTCCGCCCTGCAGGCCCCTGGCCACGCCCCTCACAAGCCCGATGGCCCCGATGAAGTCGAGGACGTCGGCGTCGTAGAGGACCTCCGCCTCCCTCGTCTCCGGGTCGGGGCCTCCGAACCTGCTGTGGGACCCGATGGCGTGGGCGACGGCCGCGACCTTCTCCCCCGGGTAGCCGGCCTCCCTCAGGAAGGCCTCCGCCATCCTCGCGCTCTCCTCGTGGTGCTCCTGCCTCCCAGAGCCCGGGATGGAGATGTCGTGGAGGAGGGCCGCCGCCCAGAGCACCTCCATGTCCACGCCCTCGCCGCCGCCGAGGAACTCGCACCACCTCCAGACCCGCAGCGCGTGGTCGAGGCCGGTGACCCCCTCCCCCTTCAGCATCTCCCTCGCATAGGCCAGAATCCTGCCGCGTACTTCCTTCATTCCAACGTCCCCTAGCGAACATGCATCTAAGGTCGTAAAAACTGTTCAGTTCCCTGCGTCGCCTGTCCGAGGCGGCAGCGCCGATGAACCAGCCACATTCTACCTGGCAGATGGAGATATAAGCTGACAGCCGAAAGGTATGGGCGGTAGAGATGTTGACCAGACCGACCTTCAGGGACGTCCTCAAGGCGCGGAGGCGGATCGCGCCTCACGTGGTCAGGACGCCCCTCCACCGCTACGCGGGCCTCTCGGAGATGCTGGGCTTCGAGGCCTACGTGAAGCATGAGAACCACCAGCTGACGGGGGCCTTCAAGGTGCGGGGCGGCATAAACCTCGTCTCCCAGCTCAGCCCCGAGGAGCGGAGCCGCGGCGTCATCACTGCCTCCACCGGCAACCACGGCCAGTCCGTCGCCTACGCCGCCCGCCTCTTCGGCGTCAGGGCCGTCATCTGCGTTCCGGCGGAGGCGAACCCCGACAAGGTCGCGGCCATCCGGAGCCTTGGCGCCGAGGTCATCGCCGAGGGCCGGGACTTCGACGACGCCCGGCGCAACGCCGAGGGGCTGGCGGAGGAGCGCGGGCACCGATACATCCACAGCGGCGACGAGCCCCACCTCATAGCCGGCGTCGGCACCATAGGCCTCGAGATCATCGAGGACCTCCCCGACCTCGACGCCGTCATCGTCCCCGTCGGCGGCGGCACGGGCGCGGCGGGCATCAGCACCGTCATGAGGGCCGCGGCCCCAAGGGTGGAGGTCATCGCCGTCCAGGCGGAGAGGGCCCAAAGCGTCTACCTCAGCTGGAGGAAGGGGGAGATCGTCCCCACTGAGTCGGCCGACACCATGGCCGACGGGCTGGCGAACCGGCGGGCCTTCCAGCTCCCCCTGGAGATCATGCGGGACCAGGTCGACGACTTCATCCTCGTCTCCGAGGACGAGATCATGGACGCCATCGGGCTCTACGTGGAGAAGGCCCACGCCATCGCCGAGGGCGCCGGAGCCGCATCCCTCGCCGCCGCCCTCAAGATCAGGGACAGGCTCCGGGGGAAGAAGGTCGTGCTCGAGCTGAGCGGCGGTAACCTCACGGCCGACATGCTCCGCGGCATCCTCTGCAGGCGGGGGTAGCCCATGCTGCGGGAGGTTGTGGAGCGGGCGGCCGCCAGGCTGAGGACCCGGGAGAAGGCTCGGGATGAGGTGCTGAGCCGGGCGCGGCGGGCGAGGATGCTGTCGAAGCAGGCCATCCTGCTGATCCACAACGGCGCCCTTTCGGAGGCGGAGGAGAAGATCCGTGAGGCCCGACGCCTTCTGGGAGAGGCCGAGCCGTACGTGGAGGAGCACGCCGAGCTGGCGGGCTTCAACGAGGTGCGCGCCACCGCGGAGGAGCACGCGGAGGCGTCCATCCTTCACGGGCTGAAGGCATCGGGGGCCTTCCCGGCCCCGGAGGAGGTCGGCGTCCCCCTCTACGCCTACGTGCTCGGGCTTGGAGATGTCGTCGGAGAGCTCCGGCGCGACGCCCTGGAGGCGATGCGGGTCGGCGACCTGGAGGCGGCCGAGGCCGACCTTGGCGTGATGGAGGATATCTACCTGAGCCTCATCTCCTTGGAGGAGGTTTCGCTCCTGCTCGAGGGGATTCGACGGAAGCTCGACATCGCCCGGGGCGTCATCGAGAGGACCCGGGGCGAGCTGACGGCAGAGGCAGGGCGCCGACGGCTGAGCGAGGCGGTTAGGGTTCTGGCTGAGAAGCTCGACGAGCGATAGGATCTTCCCCTGCTCGTCCGCACGCCTCAACCCTTAAGTTTAAATGGGGGCGAACATGTCTTCATTACCCAGCTAGACGGACCGGAAGACTGAGACTATTGTGTATCTCAGGCTCAACCCGATGATCTTCGCGTCTTCGAGTCTAGCTGGTTCTATGGATCCGGGAGGAATGCACAGATATGATGCCAAATGAGCCCAAGGGGCTCATGCTCTACGACACCCTGACGCGGCGGAAGCGGCCGTTTGAGCCCATCGAGCCGGGGAGGGTGCGGATGTACATCTGCGGCCCCACCGTCTACAGCGACCCCCACATCGGCAACTTCCGCAGCTTCCTCGTCGGCGACATCATCCGCCGCTGGCTCGAGCACCGGGGCTACGAGGTCTTCCAGGTGATGAACATCACCGACATCGACGACAAGACGATCCGGGACTCCGGGAGGGAGGGCGTCCCCCTGGAGGAGTTCACCCGGCGGCACACGGGGATCTTCCTCCGGGGCCTCGACCTCCTGAACATCAAGCGGGCCACGGTCTACCCCCGGGCCACCGACCACGTCCCCGAGATGATCGAGTTCATCCAGGGGCTCCTCGACAGGGGCGTCGCCTACGTCGCCGGCGACGGCGTCTACTACGACATCGACAAGTTCCCGGGCTACGGCAAGCTCGGCGGCGTCGACCTCTCCGAGGCCCGGGCGACGGAGCGGATATCCGCCGACGAGTACGACAAGGAGGCGGCCCAGGACTTCGCCCTCTGGAAGAGGGCGACGGAGGAGGAGCTGGAGCGGGGCATCTACTACGAGACGCCCTGGGGGAGGGGGCGGCCGGGTTGGCATATCGAGTGCAGCGTCATGGCCCGCAGGTACCTGGGGGACACCCTGGACATCCACGCGGGCGGTGAGGACCTCATCTTCCCCCACCACGAGAACGAGATCGCCCAGTCGGAGGCCCTCACCGGGAGGCCCTTCGTCCGCTTCTGGATGCACGTCGGCTTCCTGAAGATCAACGGCCGGAAGATGAGCAAGAGCCTCGGCAACTACATCTCCTTCGACGAGGTCCTGTCCAGGTACTCGCCCGACGAGTTCCGCTACTTCTACCTCACCGCCCAGTACCGGAAGCAGATCGACTACACCGAGGAGGCCATGGCAGGCGCGAGGAACTCGGCCCGGAGGCTGGAGAACACCCTCGACCTCGTCGACGAGGCCCTCCGCGCCGAGGAGGAGACCCTCGACTACGCCGCCGCCGAGGAGAAACTCCTCAGCGAGGCCCAGGAGCAGAGGCGCCGGTTCGAGGCGGCCATGGACGACGACCTGGATACCCACGGGGCGCTGGACGCCCTCCACGCCCTGTCGGGGGCCATCAACGAGTACGTCGCCGGCAGGCCCAACAAGGGCGTGCTCCTCAGGGCCCACGCAGTCTATCGCATGCTGCTGGACGCCCTGGGCCTCTTCGAGGGGCGGAGCCGGGCGATCGGCGAGCTCACCGAGGACCTCATCGGCCTCATCGTGAAGGTTAGGGAACAGCTTCGAGCAGAGAGGAACTACGAGCTCTCGGATGGGATCAGGGAGGGCCTCGAGAAGATCGGCGTCGTCCTCGGCGACAAACCGGATGGGACGAGCTGGAAGATAGAGAGGCGCTGACCGCTCAGCGCGACGGCCACCGTTCAACCCGCTCGATCGGTACCTGCCGCGAGCGGAAAATGCATCATGAAAGAGGCATGGGACCGCGACGAGCGGCCAAACCGCCTTAAGCCGCGAACACCCAGTCCTCTCCGATGGAGCCACATCCCGACCTCTACAGGGCCCTCCGCGACCTCATCGACCAGATACCGGAGGGCATGATCTCAACGCCCCTGGAGCTGGCCGACGCCCTGGGAGACAGGCGCGCCTTCCGCGCCGTGTCGGAGGCCCTCCAGCAAGGTAAGCTGGGAGATGTGGAGGGCAGGGTCGTGAGAAGGCCCGCCCCGTGCGTCGAGGCCTTCCGGGGGTTCGCGTCGGAGAGGCCGCTGAGGCGGCTGGCGGAGCTGCAGAGGGAGATGTCGGCGAGCGTCGTCGACGAGGACCGCTTCAGCGGCAGGGAGCTGATCGCGGGGGTGGACGCCGCCTACAGGGGCGACGAGGCCTTCGCCGCCTGCGTCGTCCTGGACAACCGGCTCCAGGTGGTGGAGTCGGCGACGGCGGCAGTCAGCGTCCGCTTCCCGTACATCCCCGGGTACCTCTCCTTCAGGGAGGCCCCCGTCGTTGAGGCAGCCGCCGGACGCGTCTCCGGCTTCGACGTGCTGCTCGTGAACGGGCACGGCGTCGCCCACCCTCGGGGCTGCGGCCTCGCGACCCATGTCGGCCTCGACCTGGATATGCCCACCATCGGCGTCGCCAGGAGGCGGCTGGTGGGCGCCGTCGGGGAGGCGGCCGACGGGTGGGCGCCCATCCTCCACGGGGGCGGCGTTGTGGGGGCGATGCTCATCGTTGAAGGTCGCGCACCCGTCTACGTCTCCGTCGGCCACAAGGTCTCCCTCACGACCGGCATCGAGATCGTGCGCGGCATGATGGCAGGGGAAAGCCTCCCGAAGCCGCTCGGGATGGCCCACCGGGCCGCGGAGGTCCTCAGGAGGCGGAGCGCTCAAAGGCCTGGGCCTTGATGCCGCCCAGGCGCAGGGTCGAGTGGCTGCCCCGGACGCTGGGGATGCGCTGAGGGGGATGAGGCGAGGCGACTTCCTGCGGGATGTGATGAGCGACGCCCGATTCAAGATAATTTGGGGTTGGTCGCCATCGCGACCCCCGTCGATGTCGAGGCCGAGGAGTTTAGTCGCCCGCGACCCACATGCCGTAGACTGGGTACTGGCAGCAGATGACCTCGATGTAGGCCGGCCTCCCCGACCGGTTCGCCTTGAAGGCGCGCTTGAGGGCGGGCGCTATCTCGTCCGGCTCCTCGACCCTCTCGGCGTGCTCCCCTATGGCCTCTAGTGCCTTGGCCATGTTCACGATCGATGATGGGGTCACATTCGCAGTGTAGGGGTGGTGTCCGGGCCCCCAGAAGCCTGGGCCGTACCCGCCGAAGGCGGAGTTGTTTACGTGGATGGTGGTGATGCCGATCTCGTTCCTGACCAGGGCCTCGTAATTGCCCAGCTGGTAGCCGACGCCGGCGTCCCCCGTCACGTTCACCACCTGCCTATCCGGGAAGGCGAGCTTGGCGCCCACGGCGGCGCCGAGGCCGAAGCCCAGGGTGGAGACGTTCCCCCATCCCATGAATCCGTGGGGTATGAGGGCCTCGTAGACTGTGCTCAGCTGGTCCCTGGTGTTCCCCGAGTCGTGGGTCACGAAGGAGTTCCTCCGGTCGATGGCGTGCATCAGCTCTCGGTAGACCCTGTAGGGGTTGATGGGCTCCTCGTCCGACGTCATGAGCGGCATGTACTTCTCCATGTGCTCCTTCCTCACGGCCTCGATCTCCTCCATCAGCCCCTCCCTGGACGCCGCCCTCGCCCCCGTCTGCGCCTTCGCCTCCTCTATGAGCTGGCCGAGGACGAGCTTGGCGTCGCCTATGACCGCGTGGTCCACCCTGTAGCTCCGGTTGACGTCCGTCTCGTCGATGGTGCACTGGACGATGACCTTCCCCGAGGCGCCTGGGATGTGATGGGAGAACCGCCCAGGCGACAGGCTGCTCCCGACGGCGAAGACCAGGTCGGAGCCCCTGAGGAAGCGCTCCGCGGGGGCGCCCCTCACCCCCAGCGAGAGGGGGTGGTCCTCCGGGAAGGCGCTCTTCCCCTTCAGGGTCGTGAGCACCGGGGCCTGGACGAGCTCCGCGAACTCGAGGAGCTCCCCGCAGGCGTCGGCGTAGAATACGCCCTGGCCCGCGTATATCATCGGCCTCTTCGCGGCCAGGAGGGCTCGGACGGCGACCTCCACATCCCGGGGATCGCCCTCGTGCCTCCAGCCCTTCACGGGCACGTAGGGATGGTCCGACTCGTCGTAACCTCCCAGGTCGTTGGGGAGCTGGAGGAGCACGGGGCCGGGGCGCCCGGCCTTGAGGTAGGTGAAGGCCCGGGTCATGAACTCGGGCACCCGGTGGGCCTTGTTGATGTAGCCGGTCCACTTGGTTACGCTGCGGAAGGCGTCGGCGATGTCGTAGCTCTTGGTGCCGCTGATGGCCGTCGGCTCGCCCTCGGTGAGGCACAGGAGGGGGGTCGAGTCCTCGTAGGCCTGGGCGAGGGCGCCGTAGGCCGCCTGTATGCCGGCGGCGTTCATGCCGCCCTGGACGGCGCAGACGCCGAACCGCTTGCCGTTGGAGGCCCTGGAGAAGCCGTCGGCGACCCCGACGGCGAAGCGCTCCGTCCGCATCATCAGGTTTCGGATGCCCTCCTCCCCGCACGCGTTGTTTATGGAGATCGAGGGGAAGGTGCCCACCCACTCCACGCCCTCCGCCTTGAGGATTCGGACAAGCCCGTTCTCAGCTTTAACCTTCAAGGGGTTAACCTCGCCCATAGATATGGGATATGTAAAGAAAAAACCTGCTGCTGTCCGTTTTCTAGAAAGAGTTTTGAGAGGATAACGTAAACGAATTATCGCGTTGGGGGAGGGAAATGCCGGTGGAGGCTCGACCAGCGACGGTCGGGGTGGAATACAATGAGGCCCTGGAGTGGCTCTTCGGCATCCAGAGGTTCGGCTCCAAGCTCGGGCTGAAGCACATCCGCCACCTGCTGAGCCTGGTCGGTGACCCGCATCTGAGGTTCAGGTCGATCCACATAACGGGCACCAGCGGCAAGGGCTCCACCGCCTCCATGATCGCGTCCGTCCTCAGGGTCGAGGGGTACAAGGTCGCCCTGTATACCTCCCCCCACCTGTCGAGCTTCACGGAGCGCATCGTCGTGGACGAACGAGAGATATCGGTCGACGATGTCGTCAGGCTCATAGGCGTGCTGAGGCCCCACGCGGAGCGGATGGCCCTGGACCCGGAGCTGAGGCACCCGACGTTCTTCGAGGTGGTCACCGCCCTGGCCTTCATGTACTTCGCCGAGCAGGCGGTTGACTTCGCGGTCCTGGAGGTCGGGATGGGGGGGAGGCTCGACGCCACGAACGTCGTCCACGCCCTGGTCTCCGTGATAACGAACGTCAGCCTGGAGCATACCGAGGTGCTGGGTAAGACGATCCTGGAGATCGCCGAGAAGAAGGCCGGGATCATCAAGGAGGGCGGCGTCCTGATAACGGCGACCCAGGACGACGACGTCTTCCGCCTGTTCGAAGAGGTATGCAAGCGGGTCGGCTCCAGGATTTTCCGCGTGGGCCGGGACATAGAGTACAGGAAGCTCAGCTCCAGCCTCGAGGGACAGTCCTTCCAGCTCAGGGGGCTCCTGAACAGCTTCGACGAGCTGCACATCCCCCTCCTCGGCGATCATCAGCTGCTCAACGCGGCGTCCGCCGTGGGGGGGGTGGAGGCGCTGAGCTTCCACGGCATAACGATATCGAGGGCAGCCATAGAGGAGGGGCTGAGGAGGGCGAGGTGGCCCGGGAGGCTGGAGATCATGCAGAGGCGCCCGCTGGTCGTGCTGGACTGCGCCAAGGACGCCGAGGCGGCCAGAGCGGCCAAGGAGGCCCTGCTGAGGGAGTTCACCTACGACAGGCTGATCGCCGTGGTGAGCATCTCCTCGGACAAGAACATCCCCGAGATGATAGGGCAGCTCGCCCAGGCGGCGGACATGTTCATCATAACCATCCACGGGGTGATGGGGCGAGCGGCCGACCCATCCGTGATCGCCGGGGAGGTGGAGAGACACTCGAAGCCCTACGAGATAGTGATCGACGTGAAGGACGCCGTCAGGAGGGGGATCGAGCTGGCCGGCGGGGACGGCATGGTAGTCGTCGTCGGATCGGTGTTCCTCGTGGGTGAGGCGAGGGAGCTATGGTTCACGTCTTCAGGCACGACACTATAACATCGTTCACTATGCTTCTGTGACTGCAGCTTAAGCCCATTTAGTAGCTGTGTTTCTTGAATGGAACCCGTCTAATCCTCTTGCCTAATTCCCTTCCATGAGCTCCGGAAATACGTCCCGCATGATAAGGATCAAAGAGGCGGCAAATACGGTTGATATCGCTGTGATGAAAAGTCTCTCAGTGGTATATACCGGTATTAGGATCATGAATTGGAATGGGGTCAGCTTGAATAGGAACATGGTGATTAAGCTGCCGAGCATATGGCCGGCCATAGTGGATATGAAACTACATAACGCCACGCCCATAGTCAGCTTACCTTTTTCTTCGCTCTGAAAATAATCAGCAATTTTTCCCCTCAGTATGAGAATTAAACCGAGACCAATGATATGTAGAATCGGGTAGAGCGCCGCTGTGCGACCAGTCATAGTGCCGTACCAACCGGCTATCAAGACGAGCAACATGGCTGCGGCGATCATCCAACCCCTGACATTTAGGATATAACGTCGGCTTAACGCAGAGGCCATGAAAGCAGAGACGAGCGCAACGGGCGTGAAATACAATCCACCCCATTTTCCTGTAATGATTTTCCCAACTATAGACCCTAGGAAGGCAGCCAATGGGCCGAAAATAGGGCCGAGAATGAGACCATACCCCATCTCCAAAGACCTAGTTATGTCGATGCTTGATCCGGGTACAAATGCCATAGGAAATCCAGGTATGTAACTTCCGACAGCGTAGATGGCGGCGAGGGTAGCTATAAGAGTTATCTTCTTTGTTTCAATCTTCATGGAAAACCTCCGTTGTAACACCGGGGGGAATCATAGAATAGTCGAGTATGCATGAAGAAAAGGTTTCCTTCATTGGCGAATCGGACTCGTTATTTTATGGGCCTATACTCTTGGGGGATGGATTTAACTTTTATCTACGTGAATTGGTTCAGAAAAATCTCGATCAAACCGGTTGTGAGTTTAGCGCTGATGAGAAATCCCCAAATCTTGTTCATTCGCCTCGTTCTTTTCGTTGATCTTTTGTCGAAGAGCGCGCGTCGAGGAACTCGAGCACCGAGTGGATGATCTTGAGGCCCACGGCTACGACGGCGATGTACACGAAGAGCTGCATGTCGAAGACCACCGCGTTCACGCCGCCGGGGACCTCGAAGGAGAGCTCGGTGACGCCCAGGGTCCCGATCTCGCCCAGGCCGAGAACCAGGAGGGAGAAGGCCAGCCAGCCGACGTTCGAGACGGCGGAGAGGGCGGGGTAGGCGGGCGAGGTCTTCTCGACGAGGCCCCTCGCAAGGGCGATGGCCGACAGGACCACGCCTATGATGGCCACCTCGTTCAGTAAACTGGGGAGGTCGAATCCCATCAGGGAGATGGCGTCGGTCAGGTCGGGGGGCAGCAGGGCGGGGAGCGCGAGGGGCAGGACGGCGAAGACGGCCAGGGTGATGACGGCGGATGCCACGGCCCCTGCCCTGATCCTCATTCGAAACCGCCTCCCCGGAGCCTCAGGGTGTTTGAGACCCCCACGAGGCCCTCAAGCGTCCTGATCTCGATGGCCACCTCGAAGAGGACGCCGCTCTCCTCCTGGAAGGCCTGGACCGCCTCCGAGGGGAGCGTCAGACCCAGGGTGAAGGGCCTCGCCCCTCCGGCGCCTATGTGCCCCGAGGCAGCGTCCCTCGCGATGTCGCCGCCGTCGGCATCCTCGACGGCCAGCGCCATGGATAGGTCGGCGCCCAGGAAGCCGCCGTTCCTCGGGAGGGCGTTCAGGGTCAGCGTCCCGGCGCCCGTTGAGTGGTCGATGACCAGCTCCACCTCGAAGGATTCGCCGGCGACCGTGCTCGACAGGACGCTGTAGAGGGTATGGAAGCTCAGGACGGAGACGACGAGCCCCGCCAGCTGCAGGGCCATGATGAGGGCTCCGAGAGCCTTATACGCCTTCAAAACGGGGCTCCAACCTCAGAGCTATTAGCGGGGAGGATATTAAAAAGTAACTCCGGGGTTGTATCCGCGCGGCTCCGGCTAATTGGGGGGCTCAGCTTCTCCGGTAGACCTCGACGGTGTGCCTCAGGTCGCTCCCCTCCAGCGCCCTGACGGCGGCGGCGAGGAGGCGCCCCGTGTTCTCCACGTCGCTGAGGGAGATGACCTCGTTGGGAGAGTGCATGTACCGGCAGGGGATGGAGACGAGGCCGGAGATGGTGCCCCCCCTCAGGACCTGCAGCGCCCAGGCGTCGGTCCCGCTGTGAGCCGGGACGCCCTCCCTCTGGTGGGGGATGCCCTTGGCCCGGGCCTCCTCCTCCATGACCGTCCAGAGGGCCCTGGTGAAGTTGGCGCCGACGGCGATGGCGGGCCCCTTCCCGAGGTGGATGTCCCCGACGCGGGACGCCTCCACGCCCGGCGCGACGGCGTGGGTGACGTCCGATGCTATGGCGCACCACGGCTTCAGGTTGAAGCCCGAGACGATGGCGCCCCTAAGGCCGATCTCCTCCTGGACCGTCGCCACAACGTGCAGCGTAAGCCCCCGGGGAGGGTCGTCGTGGAGCTCGTCCATGGTCTTTATGAAGGCGGCGACGGCGCAGACGTCGTCGAACGCGGGGCCCACGATGAGGTCGCCTTCTCGGGAGCCCAGACGGGCCAGGGCGGCGTCGGGCGTGACGGGGCATCCCGGTCGGACCCCCATCTCCTCGGCCTGCTTCCCGTCGCCGGCGGCGAAGTCTATGAGCATGTCCTTGAAGGGGACCACCTCCTCCCTCTCCTTCGGCTCCGTGAGGTGGGCCGGCTTCGCGCCTATGACGCCGGTGACGTAGGCGTCGGGCCCGTCGCCGACCCAGATCCTGACCCGGGTGTCGTATGCGACCCGGGGGTCCCAGCCTCCGACGGGGCTGAAGTGGGCGTAGCCCTTCTCGTCCACGTGCTTGACCATGAAGCCGAGCTGGTCGTAGTGGCCGGCCAGCATGACCGACCGATCGCCCCCTCCGATGGTGCCGATGACGTTGCCGATGACGTCCACGGAGACGTTGTCGCAGTACCTCTTGAAATGCTCTATGACCCTCTTCCGCCGCTGCTCCTCGAACCCCGTGACGGCGGGCGCCTCCATCATATCCTTCAGGACCTCGAACAGGTCTAGAGACAAGCTCATCACCGCCCCTATGGTAGCTATCACAGCATTAAGGGTTGCTGCACGAGGACGAGGAGCAAGCCTTTCCAGAGGCTTCGACACGGCCTGCCCCGGCTGAGATATTCGGCTACATCGCCCTGAGCCGCTTGACCCGCTCCTCTATCGGGGGGTGCGTCGCGTAGAGGCTGTCCAGGGGACTGCGGTTCGGGTCGACGAAGAAGAGGTGGCTCACGGCCTCGCTCACCTTCATCTCCCCCCGGTTCCCCCGCATGATGTCCTCCAGGGCCGAGGCGAGGCCCTCGGGGTACCGGGTGAGCTCCACGGCCGACGCGTCGGCGAGGTACTCGCGCCTCCGGGAGACGGCGAACTGGACGAGCCGGACGACGATGGGCGCGAATATGGCGAGGACGAACCCCGCCGCCAGCACGACGAGCTCGATCCCTCCGCCCCGCCTATCCCTGCGACCCCCGCGGATGGCCCCGTACCGGTATGATCTCAGGATGATGTGGCTTATGATGGCGGCCATGCCGACCAGTACGGCCACGAGCGTCATGAAGAGGATGTCCCTGTTCCGTATGTGGGAGATCTCGTGGGCGATGACGCCCTCGAGCTCCAGCCTGTTCAGCGCCTTGAGCAGGCCCGTCGTGACGGCGACGCTCGCGTGCTCCGGGTCCCGCCCCGTGGCGAAGGCGTTCATCTCAGCGCTCTCCACCACGTAGACCTTCGGCGCCGGGATGCCCGCGGCGATGCTCACGCCCTCCACGGCGTCCCGGAGGTACTGGTACTGCCTCCCCTCGGCGGGTTTGGCGTTGGTCGCGGCGAGGACGACGCCGTCTCCGTACCTGTACGAGCCGTAGGTGTATAGGATGATGAAGAGGACGGAGATGGGGAGCGCCAGCACGACGTATGCCGGGGCGAAGGCGTAGACCAGAACGTAGATGAGGGCGAAGAGGATGACAGAGACCAGCACAGCCAGGAGGAGGGAGCTCCGCCTGTTCCGGGCTATCTCCTCGTGGAAGCTGAGGCGCTCCATCAGAACTCCACTTTGACGGCCCGTCGCTCCTCCTCGGGTATCTCCAGGAATCCGTGCTTCTGCCTTCCGCCGGCGAACCAGCTGCCCGGGATGGTGGTGATCACGTTGTTGTACATGAGCACGGAGCTGTTGTAGTACTGCCGGGCGTAGGCGATCTTGCTCTCGATGCCATCGAGCTGCTCCTGGAAGAGCCTGAAGTTCTCGCCCGCCTTCAGGTCCGGGTAGTTCTCCGCGATGGCGAAGAGGGTGCGGAGGGCGCCGGTGAGCTCGTTTGACGCCTCCATCCGCTCCTCCCTGCTGCCGCCGCTGACCATCCTCTCCCTGGCCTCCGTCACCTTCTCGAAGATCTCCCGCTCGTGCCTGGCGTACCCCTTCACGGTCTCGACGAGGTTAGGGATGAGGTCGTACCTCTTCTTCAGCTGCACGTCGATCTGGGCCCACGCCTCCTCGATCCTGTTGCCGAGGACCCTGATGCGGTTATAGTAGTACACCAACACGAGGATGAAGACCGCAACTATGAGCGCGACGCCGACGGCGAGCCAAACGACCCAGCTCAAAACGACACCAAGGGACTGTCCGCATCCGAACTTTAAAAACGTATTCAAAACACCCAAAGGCCTATGCTTCGGCTGAGGACGGGGGATTATGCCACGGATGAGGGCAGCGACTCCCCTCACGATACGAACTCCACCAGCCCCATCTTCCGCAGGAGCCCGAAGTAGCCGACGAGGTATTCGAGGTCGCGCCTCCCCGTCTCCAGCTCCACCAGGTCGGCGATCTCCAGGAGGCTTCTGACGCCGTCTGCCCAATACTGGGCCGGGGTCCCCAGCGCCCCGCTCTCCCTGTGCTCCTTACCCAGCTTCCAGAGGGCATCTCGGTCCTCGGGAGGCAGCCCGCTGACCCACGGCCTGTGCGTATAGCTCCCGATCGAGACCGGGCCCCGATGGAGGCGCCTGGGGATGACGCCGGCCGCCTCCCTCTCCAGCCGCTTCAGCCGCCTCCTCCGAACCCTCGGCGGCGGGGCGAGGCCCCTCGCCTCGGCGTAATCGTCGATGCTCAGCTCCGCCGTCTTCCTCTCGGCTTCGACGGCGGCAGAGAACCCCGCCACCAGCCTCTCCTCAGCAGCTACATAGCCAGGGTCGTCGCCCCCGAGCCGACGGACCGATCTTATGGCCTCAACGCCGCGGCCAAGGCCGTACTCGATCTTCCTCCTCAGCTCTACTTGAGCTTCTGCCAGCTTCCTTCCCGGCTCCTCGGAGCACTCGGCCGCGTTGATGGCCTCGGTGATGTGCCTCTGGACGGATGCGATCAGGTCCCGTCTCTGGCGGGCGGCGACCTCTGCGGCGAGCCATACGGCCTCTGAGGCGCCGGCGTCGGCGATGAAGTAGGCGTAGGTGGCCGTCATGAGAGCCGCCTTCCGGAGCATCTCCGGGTCCACCTTGTCAAGGGTGTCAAAGCTCGTATGGTAGAACTTGTCGGGCCACTGGGCGAGGCCGACGCAGGGGACGCCGACGGACGGGTCCGAGTAGATGTAGTGGTCGCTGCCGCCGGAGAAGGGGGTGACCGCGTGCTTGAACAGGGGGATCCTCGCGCCGCTCATGCTCTCCGCCTCCGCCTTCACCTCGTCGTAGATGGCCTCCATCAGCGCGTTGACGAAGGACGGCATCGCGCCGGGCGTCCTCACCACGATGAACGGGCCGCCGCACAGGGCCTGGTCCTCACCCACCATGTCCAGGTTGACGGCGGCCACCATCCCCGGGATACGCCCCTCGTTCTCCGCCAGCCACGCGAATGAGCCCGTCATCTCCGGCACCAGGGTGAAGCGGATGGTACGCCTCGGCCTCGACAGCTCGCCCGCGGCGATGAGCCTCCGCAGCGCCCTCGCCGCCTCCATGGCGGCGCCGCACCCGGAGGCGTTGTCGTTGGCGTATCCCTGGGGGTGGCAGATGTGGGCGACGACGACCACCTCCTCGCCCGACTCCCCCGGGATGGCGGCGACGGCGTTCTCTATCGTCCCCCCGTAGAAATGGGCGTCGACCTTGGCCTGGACCTTGACGACCCGCCTCGCTTTCCTCTGCGCCTCGACGAGCCGTCGAAGCCACCGCCCCTTCCTGGAGGATAGCACGAAGTTGAAGCATGGCTTCTCGTAACCCGCCCATCCTCCGGCCCGGCCGCGCTCGAGGGCGTCGTCGAGGTCGCCCTCCCTGCGGACCGGCGGGTAGAGCCGCATGCCGTCGTAGATGACCCCCGCCGCCCCCCGGCGCTCGACGGCGAGGTCGTGGACGCGGGCCACGTCCCCGCTGGTGAGGACCGCCTTCCCAGAGACGTCGACGCCCCTGTAGTCGGCCTCCTCCTCACCCTTGTCGAGGACGACGACCTCGGCCTCGCAGTTTCCCCCCGCCGTCGGGAAGCTCCTCTCGACAATGCTTAGCTTGGTCTCGGACCACAGGGCCAGGGGGCGGGCCTCCTCGGCGGGCTCCGTCAGCCTCAGCTCGGCGCCCCGGCAGCTCCACTCCCTGGGGAGGTGGCCGCTCCAGCAGTAGGTCTCGCCGTCCGCCGGATACTCGCGGACCTCGGCGTCGAGGCCATACCCCTTCAGGGCGTTGACGACGTGGTTGACCGCGGCCCTTATGCCGGGGCTCGCCTGAATGCGGTGATAACCGCTGATCTCCGAGACCAGGCCGAGGGCGATCTCTCCCGAGACCTCCTTCTCAAGGCGCTCAAAGATTGGCTTGAACATGATGGAACTTTCGTGCATGGAGTAATTATCATTTACACATGGTAGCTGCACGCCGGTCTAAGTTCCAAACATGTGGGTCCGGCGCATTCCGAAGACCCCAATAGAGAAGCCCTCGATCATCGGGGGCGCCGTGTGGAATCAACATGGGGTGAAAATCCATAAAAACTATATTTAGAGGCGGCGAGGTTCTCCCCTGCCTACGAGAAGGAGGCACGCGAGGAGGGCAGGAGACTAGGTATTGCGGCGGCGCGATCGGCGCTGGTCATTCACCTCGCCTGGCCCGTAACTGCATAAAAGCGGGCCACCTGCTCTACCCGCGGCGTATATTGCATCGCTTCGCCCGAGAGGCTTTCATCTTCGGATTGATGGAACCGGATTTGAGCCCTCATTTCAGCGCGAAGATGACGACCCTTCTGCGTTTCTTCCCTTCCACCAGCTCCAGCTCGGCGAGCCTACCTATCTCCCCCGTGCTCCTTACGTGCGTGCCGAAGCAGAAGGTGAGGTCGTAGCCGGGGATCTCGACCATCCTGACCAGGTCGACGCCCCGGGGTATCTTCCGGAGGAACGCCCTCTTCCTCTCGTCTCCGCCGACATCAAGCTCTCCCCTGGCCGTGTAGTAGGTCCTGACGGGTATGTCGGCCCGGACGGCCTCGTCGAAAGCCTCCTCAACCTGGCGTACCACATCCTCCGTAAGGCCGGAGGGCCTGAACTCGAGGCGGGTGAGGTCCGAGTAGACCTTGGGCCCAGCCCCCGCCCGCTCGAAGAGGCCCGAGAGGAGGTGCTCGGCGCTGTGCCTCCTCATGTTGAAGTACCTCCTGTCCCAGTCGATGACGCCGCGAACGGCCGCCCCCTCTTGGAGGACCCCATCGACGTAGTGGAGGATGTCGACGCCCCGCCTCAAAACCTTCAGGACCCGGACCGCTCGGGAGCCGTGTCGGAGAAGGCCCGTATCCGAGGGCTGACCGCCTGACTCCGGGTAGAAGGCGGTCCGGTCCAGCGCCACGAACCCCGGGCCAGACCTGACCACCCGAGCGTCGAACTCCCGCAGGTAGCTGTCATCGGCGTAGAGGGGGACCGACGTGGGGAATCGCCTCCAAATGGTTCGACCGCTAAACACTTAATAAGATTGAGCTGCAAGCCGGCCGGCCCTTTATGAAAGGCGGCTAGACCTACCCGGCATGCGAATCGCAGCTGGATCTGTGATCCGTATTACCGGCCCATAATTCGTTTAAGAACCGGATGCGACCCGTTCTCTGGAGGAATAATGGAAACTCAGCCTCAAGAGCCCAGCCTGTATGAACCGGCTTTGGAGAGGGAAGCGCCGAGGGGCGCGGAGGCGAAGGACGAGGGGGGGAGGACGGCCCCCGAAGCGGCGAGGCTCTCCATCTCGCAGAGGCTGACCCTCCTGTTCAAGGGGCGCGTCTTCGTACGGTATGAGAGGAGGGGGGGCTGGAGCGACGGCATCGAGGTATACGCGTTCCGCTGCCCACGCCACGGGGTGCAGACCGATTACAGGCACGGATTCCACGAGCGGCTGGATTGCCCCCTCTGCGGCTACTCCACCTGGGGCCGCCAGCCGGAGACCGATCTCGAGGTTTGACGGCGCGGGCTAGACGCCTGTGATGGGTGAGCGTGCGGGTGTCCTCCGGGCGATCAAGGAACATAATAATGATGGTGGTCGACTGCCTGAGGGCCGACCACCTCAGCTGTTACGGATACGAGGGAAACGCCACGCCGAATATCGACAAGCTCGCGGCGGCCGGATGCATGTACAGGAACGCGTACTCCATGGGGTCCAACACGCCCGCCAGCTATCCCCACATACTCAGCGAGTACCTGCTGCTGAACCTCCGGAGGAGGGGATACGCGTCCGTGCTGATCCATTCGAACATCAACCTCGCCCTCGCCAGGCTCCCCCTCATGGAGATCGACCTGTACAGGAAAGACTGGGGGAAGGGCCACTCCGTGGGGCACAGGTCGAGGCTCAGGAGGCTCTTCAGCCTCTTCACCGAGGGGGTGTTCGACCCGTACAGGAGGGCCGACCTGGTGAACCGGGCCGCCCTGAGAACAATGGAGGAGCTGAGGGAGCCCTTCTTCCTCTGCCTCTGGTACATGGACGTCCACATGCCCTACATCCCTCCCCGGGGCAGGAGCCCCCTGGAGGCCCTCAGGGTGTTCATGATCAACAGGAGGCTCAGGAAGGCGGCCTTGTCGCGGGACTACTCGAAGATTAGGAAGGACGACCCGGCGGAGCTGATGAAGCTATACGACGGCGAGATATCGTATTTCGATGCTCATCTGGGCGATTTCATCGACAGAATATCCGACCTCGATGACACGTGCCTCATACTCACAGCGGATCACGGGGAGGAGTTCATGGAGGCCGGAGACCTGGGACACCAGAACAAGGACATACCGAGCCTGAGGCATATCCCTTTCATCATCCAGCATCCCGGCATGAGCCCTCGCGTCGTCGATGAGCCCTTCTACATGAGCGACCTGGACAGGACCATCCTCGACCTAGCTGCCGATTAATGCTCGAATCTTATTGGAAAGGCATTCAAGATTCTCCAGCATTTATGCTCGCAAAACGGTTGATCAGAACAGGACCTCATTTTCTCCCTATCATATTTTAAATTGATTATAGATTTTTAATCCATATATCTTATATGTTTTTCAAATTCAGCAAGTTCACGTTGGGGGAGGCAGTCTGCGGAGATCGAATGCTATCATGACGACCGAGAGAGAGTGGTTAAGATGAGGCTGGCGCTTTTCCATCCCTACATGTATGGGAAGGGCGGGGGCGAGAGGCACGCGTCGAGGGTGGCCCATCACCTGGCCGAGGAGCACGACGTAACGGTCTACGGCCTCTGGGGGAGGGAGGGCATCGGCGTGCCGGAGTGGTGGGAGGGGCTTGAGGTGAGAAAAGCGTGGGAGCACGTCAAGCTCCCGGTCCTGAGGCGGACTTTGAACGGGATAATCACGATGTTCAAGGAGCCCCCGTCGGACGATTGCGACCTCTTCATAGGGTTCGGCCCCCACGGAGCCATCCTGGCTGGGAGGATGAGCGACAAGGTCCCCACCATCGGCTATTTCTTCCATCCATGGTACGTGCTGTATCATCGGGACATCGATAGGGACAACTCCGTCGCCTCCAAGCTGATCTTCAGGCAGTCGGTGCTCTCCGGATTCCTGAAGAGCGTGGACAGAAACCAGGTCAACCGCATCAGGGAGATAGGTGTCAACAGCCCCCACATCGGGAGCTTGATCACCGAATACTACGGCAGGAAGCCCCATGTCATGATGCCGGGCATCGACATCAGGCCTCCGGCAAAGGAGATGCGGCCCTTCTCGTCTTTCGATGACTACGTCTTCATCCCCACCAGGATCATCTACCATAAGAACCTGCACACGGCGGTGAAGGCCCTCTACGTCTTGCGCAGGAGGTACAGGAAGGACGTGAAGCTCGTCCTGTCCGGAGCGATAAACCACCAGCCCTACTGGGATCAGGTCCAGAACATGATAAGATTGCTCGGATTGGA
>Ga0111229_108_pt1 | contig 23547 bp, 22 predicted proteins | sample DeeMarSWOR152_54_FD_80383 | JGI IMG/M metagenome (GOLD analysis project Ga0111229, IMG submission 80383) | Crenarchaeota group-15 archaeon DG-45 | reverse complement strand
CCGTGGATCGACCTCCTCCACGACCTCTCTCAGGAGGCCCCTGAGGAACTCCAGGGGGACGAAGAGGTTCTCGTTCTGGTTGAGCTTCAGGATCTCTGAGGGCTCCACGCCCAGCTTTCTCGCGAGCCCCCTCGCGGTCTCGCCCAGGTCGTACCCGCTGAGGCCCTGAGCGTTGTTCAGGATCCGCTCGACGGCTCCCTTCGCTCCCCGAGGCGACGGGCTCAAGCCTCTCCGCCCCCGGAGTTTATCTCCTCAAGCGGCAGCACCTGCCTCGGCTCGTACACGACGAGCCCCTGGGCCAGCCTCCGCAGTGTCGGCAGGATCTCGAGGAAGTGGTCCTTCTCTATCACCGTGTTCACCGAGTACCACTCCTTATCCGAGAGCTGGGCTATCGTGGGGCTCTTGAGGGCCGGCAGGCTGCTGAGCAGCTCCTGGATCTTCCCCTTGCTCACGTTGACGAAGATGTGGAGCTTTTTTCTCCCGTCCACGACCCCCCTCAGGAGGGTCAGGACATCGTAGATCTTCTCGCGTTTCTCGCCGCTCTCCAGGGCTCTCTTGTTGGCGATGAGCACGGCGCCCGACTCCATGACCGTCTCGATCACCTTCAGGTTGTTCTGCTCGACGGTCGTCCCCGTCTCGATGACGTCGACTATGGCGTCCGCGTTCTCCGGGGGCTTGGCCTCGGTGGCCCCGAAGGAGAGGTAGACGGCCACCCCCTCGTTCTCGCCCCTCTTCCACCATGGGGTTATCAGAAGGGGGTCGGCGTCGCCGTACAGCCTGCCGTAGACGGGGTCCCTCTTTAGGTGTTCGGACGTGAGGTTGAGGTACTCGGTGGATATCCTCAGGACCTTCCTTTCCCTTGAGAATTTCTCGAGGAGATCCGATAGAGAATCCACGTCGGCCCAGGGCTTCGGCACGCAGGCCACGATCCTGACCCGGGAGTACTCCAGGTCGAGTAGGGTCTCCACGTCGACGCGCGTCTCCCGAAGCCAGTCCGAACCCGTGATGCCCATGTCGTGTATCCCGTCCTGCACGAAGATAGGTATCTCCTGCGGCCGTATGATCTTCAGCTCGATCCTCGGGTCGTTTATGGTCGGGCGATAGGAGCGTTCCCCGCCCGATATCACATAGCCGGCCCTCTCCAGAGCCTGGAACGTCGCCTTTGTCAGGTGCCCCTTCGGTATCGCAAACTTAACCCTATCCATCAGGAAACCACACCCCCGCCGTCTCCGGAGGCGATGATGGGGATTCGGGAACAGAATCCCAACGGCCTCTGAGACATTCGGACAAGCGGAGAACGGCGATGCCAAGAAGCGAGGTGATGACGCTGATGGTCCCGGGGTCGAACACTAGACCCGTTCTACATCGGCCAGAGGTGAATGCGACCGCCTCTGGTGAACGCGATCCCTCACTTCACACCACTTGCAAAGATAGCCCCCCATCGCTTTATATAACCTTTACCCTCATGTGCACGATCCACGGCGAGTCGGCGCGACGGCCTGATCAACGGAAGCATCTGCCCCGAGGCGGAGGGGCATGTTCGAGACCGGTATCGCCCATGCGTGAGGGTCTATCTGAAAGAGATCCCATGGAAAACAGGCTCGCCCTCAAGTCGCTTGGCCGATTATTGCGGCATTCGTCGAGGAGTTCGACATCCTGATGGACATAGCATTTTAGAGGATATGATCCTCCTTTCGCAAGCTAGAGCGCGGCATATCGAGGTTGAAGGCGTCCTCTTGGAGCGCGACAGGGTTCTGGAGCGCGATCTATGGCACTCTAACTCCGGCTATGTCCAATTCTATGCGGTATATGGAGGTTCTAGCTGTTATGAAGAGGCTTCGCCATCGTTCCCCGCCCCAAGCGAGGTTGGCCGGCCTCTCCGGGATGCCTATCGTGCCCAGATGCTCCCCCTCCTCGGAGAAGACCCATACGCCGGCCGCCGCCACGTACAGATTCCCTTCGGTGTCCACCTTCATGCCATCCGGATTCCCGGGCAGATCCGAGCGGATCTCAGCGAACACGCGCCCGCCGCTCAGGGCTCCGTCGCGGCCCACGTCGAAGACCCTCACGTGTCTCCTGCCCGAGGAGTCGGCGACGTACAGAGCGGTCTCATCGGGGGAGAGGGCGAGGCCGTTCGGGCGGTCGAAGTCGTCCACGAGCAGCGTCAGATCGCCGCTCTCGGGCTCCAGCATGAACACGCCCTGGAACTCCAGCTCCTGCTCCCCGGGCTCTATGCCGTACGGCGGATCGGTGAAGTAGATCAACCTGTCGGACCTCACCACCACGTCGTTCGGGCTGTTCAGACGCCTGCCCCGGAATCGGTCGGCCAGCACGGCGTAAGCCCCGGACGTATCGACCTTCGAGAGCCGCCGGTTGCCGTGCTCACAGATCATGAGGCTCCCATCCCCGTCGTATGTCAGGCCGTTCGAGCTCCCGCTGGGCTCCCGGAAGACCGTCGCCCCATCGCCCCTCGACCACCTGCAGATCCTGTTCGCGGGGATATCGCTGAACAGGAGGAAACCGCCCGACGCGTTCCAGACCGGGCCCTCGGTGAACTGGAAGCCGGTGGCGAGCCTCTCGGGCTCGCTGCCCTCGGGCACGATGGGCGGGGATCCACTTTTTCGATTCATCCTCTCCACCGCTTCGTCACCGCGTCAGGAAAGGGAGTCATCTCCATTTAAGCTGGTCCGCGTAGCCGGGGTGAGGCTTGAACCTCCTCCTCACATCGTCCGGGGACTCGCCGATGACCTCGATCCCGTCGATGTCCGCCTCGCCCACTCCCCACTCATCCAGATAATGCAGGTAGCCTATGTCCGAGGGCTCGAACCCCATAATCTTGGCCATGACGGAATCCAGCGAGACCGGATGTAGGCTGGCGGCGGACACGCCCAATCTGACCGGGTCCCCGGAGACGGGCCCGGCGCCCTCCATGCCCACGTACCCGTCGATCACGGCGAGGTTCGGCATGCACTTCTCCGCGAGCTTGGCGATGTTCACGTTGATCGCCTTCGTTCCCTGGTGGATCTTATCTTTCTCCTTCTTCCCCACCAGCGCGCCCACCACGACGTTCTTGATCGAGAGCGTGACCACCACGCAGTCGTGGGTCTTCGGCTTGGCGACGGAGATCAGGTAGTCGCTGTCGAGGACGGCCCTCGAGACGCGGAGCTTCAGGGGCTCCAGGCGGCTGTCCACGCCCTCAAGCTCGAGGTAATCGTCCTGATTCAGGTCCACCACGTCGACACCGTACTCGTCCTCCAGCTCGCCGTAACCGAAGTTCGAGATGCCGTCATCCAGGCTGCCGATGGCGGGGCCCTCCCCGAGGACGATCCTCCCATGGTAGCATTCAGATACCGTATCCAGGACGGCTCTGACGGAATCCACGTGGGTCGCGGCCAGCTGCCTCAGGGTCGAAACGAAGTTCGGCTTCACCAGGACCCGCCTCTTCCCCCTGATGCTGTCGACGATCCGGTCCTCCAACAGGCTCAGGGCCTCTCTCGTGCCTTCGTAATGACCCTCGGACCTCACGACGGCGACGACGGGTTTGCCCGGCGCAACGCTCAAAATATGTTCCCTTCCAAATCATGTTACTAAGATCAAGCTAATTAAGGTGCCTTCGAGCATACCAGCCGTCGATGCGCGTAAAACGTCTTCTCCACCCATCCCCGACATACATGGACCTGACCGTCTTTCAACGAGGATAGACTCACAGGCCCGAAAGAGATAACGGCACCATAAGGCCCTCAAAGATCGTGGTCACGGATGGTCGAGGGAAGATACACGAGCGGGATCGTTGACTACGTCTTGGGGTTCAGCTATGACGACATCCCCGAGGAGGTCGTTGAGCACTCGAAGATCGTCATGCTGGACACCGTCGGAGCCATGCTGGCGGCCTCCAACCCCGCCTACCCGGCGAGCAGGATCATCACCGATTTCGTCCGGGAGCAGGGGGGCAGGGAGGAGGCCACCGTCGTGGGCAGGGACTTCAAGACATCATCAGCCAACGCGGCCCTGGCCAACGGGACCCTCGGCTACATGTGCGACATCGAGAGCCACCACGTGGAGGCCGTCCTCCACGAGGCCGCCGTGCTCCTGCCCTCAGCCCTGGCCGCCGGGGAGAGGGAGGGGGCGAGCGGCAGGGATGTCATCACCGCCTTCGTCCTCGGGGTGGACATAGAGACGCGCCTCGCCCTGGCGATGTCGCCCACGGGCATGTATGCCAGGGGGTTCCACCCCTCCTCGGTGGTCGGATGTCTCGGGTCGGCGGTCACGGCCGGGAAGATCCTGGGCCTGGACCGCGTGGAGCTCGTCAGCGCCCTCGGCCTCGCGGGGGCTCAATCCTCGGGCCTACTGGCGTGGGAGAGCGACGCGACCGAGATGTCCAGGCCCTTCGGCCCCGGGATAGCCGCGCGGAACGGCGTCACGGCCGCGCTGCTGGCGAGGAGGGGGTTCGCGGGGCCCGAGGTCCTGGAGGGCAAGTACACGGTCTTCGACGCCTTCTCGGGGGAGGCCCACCTCCGCGAGCTGCTGGAGGGCCTCGGCAGCCGGTTCGAGGTGATGAACCTCGCCTTCAAGCGGTACTCGAGCTGCTCCTTCACCCATCCGGGGCTCGACGCCCTCCTGGGCATCATGGACGGGAACGCCCTAGACGCGGAGCAGATCGAGGGCATCGACGTCAGGTTCCCGAGGAGCGGAGCCAAGCTCATCGACAGGTCGGAGCTCAAGTCCCACAACATCCAGTACGTGCTGTCGGTGGGCGCCCACAGGGGGCGGGTCATGATAGACGACATCCTCCTCCCCCAGGGGGATCCGAGGATCTGGGACTTCTCCGAGCGGGTGAGCCTCATCTACGACGACGAGCTGGACCGATTCTTCCCGGAGACGATGCCCACCGTGGTGGAGGTGAGGACCAGGGACGGCAGGTCCTTCGAGGGGAGGGTGGACTCCGCCAGGGGCACGCCCGAGAACCCGATGACCCACGGGGAGATACGGGAGAAGTTCAGGATGCTATCGATGAGCACCGTGGACGAGGTCCTCTCCGAGGCGATAATGGGGGAGATCGACGGCCTCGAGGGCCTCGGAGACGTGAACGAGCTGACCGGGCTGCTAAGATTTAAGCAGTGAGGGGCAATACTAGCCGGGCTGATGGGCTTGGAACGGGATATCCTCGTCATCGGGGCCGGCGTCCTGGGCCTCAGCTCGGCCTACCACCTGAAGAGGCGGAACCCCGACAAGAGGGTCCTCGTCATCGACCAGCTCGGCGGGCCCGGCCAGGGGAACACCGCCAAGAGCGCGGGGGGCTACAGGAACGTCTTCGCCTCCGAGACCAACTACCTCCTCGCCGACTCCACCATCGACTGGTTCCTTCACCTCCAGGGCGACCTCGGCTACGACCTGAAGCTCACCCGCATCGGCTACCTCTGGCTCCTCGGCGAGGGCAGGCACGGCCAGCTGGAGGGAGCCTACGAGAAGATGAGGAGGATGGGCGTCGAGCTGAGGACCCTGGGCAGGGAAGAGCTGGGGCGCCTCATCCCCGACCTGGTCACCGGCCTCGAGGGCGACGAGGAGGCGGAGCTGATGGGCCTCGAGCCCGTCGACGTCGGCGTGCTGGGAGTGAAGTGCGGCACGGTGAACACGGACGCCCTCGCACGCTGCTACGAGTCCATGTTCCTCAAGCTCGGAGGCGAGGTGAAGTACAACACCGCCGCCAAGGGGCTGATCCTCAGGCCCGAGGAGGAGCTGGGCATCCCCGGGGAGCCCTTCATCTGGCAGGAGAGGAACGTGGTCGGGGCGGAGACGAGCCGGGGCGAGATCCGCGCCGGGACGACGGTGGTGGCGGCCGGCGCCTGGTCCGAGAGGCTCCTCGACCCCCTCGGATTCGACGCCCTGATGAGGCCGAAGAAGCGGGTGATGTTCGTCTTCCGGGACCCGAGGCTCCGGGGGCTGATGGCCGTGGAGGGGCTGAACGAACACGGCGTCCTCCCCCTGACCCACATGCCCGGGCTGAAGATCTACATCAAGCCTGACCTGACGGAGGGGAGCTTCTGGATGGCCTGCGCCGACGACTTCGGCCGCAGGTTCGGCCTGGAGGACGACCCCCAGCCCGAGTCGGCCCTGTACACGGACAACATCTACCCCGCCCTTGTCAAGTACCTGCCGTGCTTCAAGGACGTCCGCCCCGTCAACATGTGGGCGGGGCAGCGGGCCATCAACAGCTACGACACCATCCCCGTCGTCGCCCCGGCCCCGGGCATGATATACGTCGGCGCGGCCACGGGGAACGGCATACTCAAATCCGACGCCCTGGGCAGGGTCGTCGCCGCCCTCCACGCCGGCGAGGAGGAGGCCATGCTCTACGGCGACCGCCCCTTCAGGGTCGCCGACCTCGGAATCCACACCCGCGATGTGGAGATGGAGACCTTCAGGATCTGATCAGGCACGAGAAGTTTCTCAGCGAGGGCCGAATACGCGGCGCGTCAGGGCGAGGCGACTCCCGGCCCCTTGGGGCGTGGGACGGCGTCCCTGATGCCGCGGGCGCGGCAGGCGGAGCGGATCGCTGTTTCGCCCTTAGAGCTCGTACACTATGCTCGGTATCCTGGGGAAGGGCTGTATCTCTCCGATGTGCCTGGCTCCGACCACCCAGCTGATCAGCCTCTCCATCCCTATCCCGGCGCCGGCGGACGGCTTTATCCTCCCCTCCTTCGCCAATCTCAGCAGCACACTGAAGTTCTCCTTCCTCACGCCGTCCCTCTCCAGCTTCTTATCGAGCTTGTCGTACTCGTACTCCCTTCGAGAGCCTGAGAGCACCTCCCCGTACCTCGGCAGCATGAGGTCGTAGTTATCCCACCGCCCCGTCTCGAAGTCCTCGAAGTCGTAGAACTCCCTGGGGAGGTTCGTGACCCAGAAGGGGGCGTCGCTCTCCGACACGATCTGAGCCTCCCAGCCTCCGCCGTATCTCCCCTTGAGCTCTTCCGCGTCGTAGACCTTGAACGGGGCTTCGGGGACCTTCAGGTCGCCATGCCTGCCCAGGTATATCAGCTCCTCGCGTCTCTCCTTCCTCAGGCTCCTCGTCAATCCGATGACGACCTCTTCCACCAGGGCCATGACATCTCTGGAGTCGGCGTCCCTCATCTCGAAGTCCAGCTGCGTGAACTCGTACGCGTGTACCCCGGTGGTCGCCCTCTCCCTCCTCTCGATCCTGACGTTGGGGGAGAACGTGAAGAGCCTGGGATACGCCAGAGAGACGGCCACCATCTTGTGGACTATCATGCTCAGGGTCGCCCTCACGGGCTTCCCGTAGATCTCTATCTCGATGCGCTTCTCTATCGACGCTCCCGGATCGGGCCATAACGGGTCCGTGGACTGGGAGAATATGACGGGCAGGAGCCACTCAAATCCTCTGTTTATGAACTTGGTGTTGAGGTGATGCATCAGGTGGGTCGTCACCCTGCTGATGCATCGCTTCCTCTCCAGCTCGTCGTTGGACAGCTGCTCCAACGGTTTCGGCAGCTCCAGCTCCCCGCTGCTCGTGCCGCTCATGGGCGCCTCACCCATCGTGGCTTCAACCTGTGTGATACAGAGTGAAAACAGACCCGAATTTAAAATTTTTCCAAAAATTTTCGGAAAAAATACGAAGAAAGTCATAAATAAACCTCATATGACGTAATTCTTACGGTGAAGTGCCCTGCAAGTGGATGAGAGGGACCTTGAGGTCCTGAGGCTCCTCCAGGGGGACGCGAAGGCGTCCGCGAGGGAGATAGGGCGCCGGGTGGGGAGCCCCATCACAACCGTCTACTCCCGGGTCAAGAGGCTGGAGGACTCCGGCGTGATAAAGGGGTACAAGGCCGTCCTCGACGCCGCGAAGCTCGGGAGGCCGACCACCGCATTCATCCTCGCCTCCTTCGCCTACAGGACGCCGGGGCTGGAGGAGCCCCTGGACCAGCGGCGCATCGCGAGGGAGGTGGCCCGCCTCCCCGAGGTGCAGGAGGTCCACATCATCGCCGGCGACTGGGACATCCTCATCAAGGTGAAGGCGAGGGACGTGGCGGCCATCGGCGGGTTCGTGGTGGACAAGCTGAGGAACATCAGGGGCATCGAGAGGACCCTCACGTGCATGGTCTTCGACACGGCAAAGGAGACCCTCGACATCCCCATATAGCCCCAAGGGGCCGCAGCACTAATTAACCGAGACGGCGAGTACCCTTAACATGGAACCCGTCGCCATCGTCTACCACAGAGGCATCTCGGATTACGACTTCGGCGTAGGGCACCCCTTCAGGGGGGACAGGTTCCCCCGTTTCATGAAGCTCCTCGAGGACCGCGGGCTGCTCGACCGCCCCGATGTCCGACTGGTGGAGCCCGAGGCCGCCGGCGACGAGGACCTCCTCCTCGTCCACTCTGAGGACTACATCCGCCTCGTCGAGCGCCTGGCCGAGGAAATTGCTCCGCTTTCCGGGGACACGCCCCTCCGCCCCGGGGTGCCGGAGGCCGCCCGGCTCATCGTCGGATCGGCATTGAGGGCGGGGGACCTCGTCGTTCGGGAGGGGTTCAGGGTCGCGGAGGGCGTCGGCGGGGGCCTCCACCACGCGGGGCGGGACTACGGCGGGGGCTTCTGCGTGTTCAACGACGTCGCGGTCTGCGCCCGGGCCCTCCTCGACCGATACGGCCTCGATAGGGTGCTCATATTCGACTCGGACGTCCACGCGGGCAACGGCACCATGGACATCTTCTACGAGGAGCCGCGGGTCCTCTTCATATCAGTCCATCAGGACCCCCGCACCATCTTCCCCGGCACGGGCTTCATCGACCAGATCGGCGGCGGCCCGGGTAAAGGCTACACCGTGAACATCCCCCTGCTGCCGGGCTCCGGCGACGGATGCATGGAGCTCGTCCTCGAACGGGTCTTCAAGCCCCTGGCCCGGGCCTTCAGGCCCCAGGCGATCATAAGGAACGGCGGATCCGACCCCCTCCGCCGGGACGGCTTGGGCAGCCTCACCCTCACCCTCGGCGGCTTGAGGTCGATAGGCGAGGCCGTCTCCGAGGCCGCCGCGGAGGCCGGCTGCGGGGTCGTGGACCTCTGCTGCAGCGGATACAACCCGGAGACGGTGGCGGAGGGCTGGCTCGCCCTCCTGTCGGGGGTGACGGGTATCGATGTCGAGCTGAAGGAGGGGCGGGCCTCATCCCTCGACGGCCCGGATCTGCAGAAGGCCACGGAGGCCGTCATAGATGCCCTGGCCGAGAGGCTCAGCGGGTTCTGGAGCCTCGGCTGAAATCTGGCGGGGCAGTCAACTTTTTTATCGTAAGCCGAGGGATAGGGTTCTGGGGAGCTCGATGGGCCCGAAGAGGAAGGCGATCCCGTACGCCACAGCCGACGAGAGGCGGGACCTCCCCTTCACCGAGGACATGGAGCTCGCCTCCCTCTTCGCCCTCGCCGAGGCGCGGAGCGCGGGGGACCCCCTACAAGCGATATCCCGGGTCTGCTATCCCCTCCACATCCGGCCGTGGGAGGGCGGGGCCCTCCTGATCGATCAGCTCGGGCTGAGCCACGCGTCTATCAGATATCGCGTCATCCCCGATGTGGACGATTTCAAGAGGGCCCTGGCCGCATCCAGCGACGACCCGTATGCCCTGAGGGAGGTGCTCAATGAGAAGGGCGCCGTCTTCAAGGGATTCTCGGATCAGAAGAGGGTCAGGATCGACGGGCTCATCGTGCGGCCCGGCAAGTCGGGAAATCTATCGGAATTGCTGGGCAGCGGGGGCGACCTGGAGGCGGGGGATAAGCCTGAGGTCTTCAAGCCCGTCCTGAGGAGGGGCGACCTGGGTTCCGTTGTCCGCTCCATACAGTCCCTGCGGAGGGATATAAAGGGGGACCTCAGGAGCCTGGAGGGAGCAAAGCGAAGCCTGATGGCAGCCCTCCTCCGATCGAGGCGGGCGCTGGAGGGGGAGATCCAGGCCATCCGGGATGAGGGAATCAAGGCTAAGGCCCAACTGAAGGAGGAGTACGAAGAGGCCAAGGTGAGATATAGAGGGCCGCTGGATGAGAGGCTAAAAGAGATCAGGGAAGAGTACAGGGAAAAGGCCGCCCCCCTAGTCAGGGAGCGGAGAAACGTTGGAAGGAGGCTCGCCAAGCTCAGGAAAAAACTGGGCGTCCCCGATACGGAGGAGAGCTCGTCGGCCGAAGAGGCCCCCTTGAGCGAGATCGAGGGGCTCGAAGCCAGGCTTGGGGAGGTGGAGGGCTCCATCGGGACGCTTAGGGCCTGGCGGGACGGAGAGGCGAGGCAGACCCTGAGCCGGTACAGGGCGGACCTGAAGCTCGAGGCGGACAAGATCGAGAGCGAGGAGGCCCGAATCCTACGTGAGGTCCAAGGCAGGGAGGCGGAGATCTCGAAGCTCGAGGAGGCAGCCAGGGGGGTCGCCTCCCAGATCGATAGGCTGATCCGGTCGAAGAAGGGCAAGCTGAACTCGCTGTCCAGGCTCCGTTTCGACGTTGAGGCAGAGGCCATGGACCTCTATGTCCCCTTCTACGTCTTCCGCTACGGGGGGAAGAGGTTCGACTTCCATCCGCCTGTGGTCGCCTCCAGCTCAAGGGGCCTCATATCCAGGTTCAGGAGGATGCTCGCCGAGAACCTCCAGAGCAAGATGGCCCAGCTCATCAGGCCCCGGGCCGGGTTCGTGGAGGAGCTCCTCGGGAAGGCGGTGAGGGCCCTGCGCGGGGGCCGGGACCATGCCTCCGAGTATCGGCTGGCGGAGGAGGGGCTGAACCTCCTGAGGAGCCGCGCTGCCGTCGACAAGATCATGGCGGGCCTCGTGAAGATACGGCGGGAGGGCTGGATAAGCGACGACGAGTACATCAGGCTCCAGGAGGCCCTGGTCGAGAACCTGGGCCTCATCTCCCGCCCTTGAACCCTGCCTCCTCCCGGCAGGTCTGCGCGATGGCGCTGATGACGGTGGGCAGCGCGATGGGCGTGAAGACCTTCGTGTACCTGAGCCGCGCCGCCTCGGCCGCGCTGCGCCTGTCCCCGCCCCCCGCCACATAGCCCTCTATGAAGCATCGGGCCACCTCGACCACCTCGTGGAGGGGGGCGAAGGGGCCGGCGTAGTGGCCCGAGAAGTAGAGGAACTCCGCTAGGTCCCAGGTCTCGTCGCCGCCCCTCGTCCCCTGCTCGAGGTCGACGATGAAGGGCTCGCCTCCGGCCGCGACGACGAAGTTCTCGGGCTTGCAGTCGCCCAGGGTCGCGCCCGCGCCGTGGACGGCCGCCACGGTCCCCCCCGCGCGCCTGAGGAGGTCTCCATGGCCGTTGGGGCCGCCCTGGATGGCCGCCTTGACGATGTCGGCTAGGCTCTCCCCCTCAACGTACTCCCTCACTAGGAGGCGATCCTCGAAGCTCGTGAGGAGGATCTTCGGGACGGGGATGCCGCTGCGGCCCAGGAGGCTGGAGGTGGCGCACTCCCTCTCCATCCGGGACCGGCCTTGGACGGCGAAGTTCTTGGTCCCAAGGGTCCAGAGGGCGATGGGCGCCCACTTGAGGCTGACCCAGTTGGGGTAGCGCTTCATGATGGCCCTCCGCGTCTCCCCGTCGACGGCGTAGGTGAGCATGTAGACCTCGTTGAGGACGCCTCCGAACCTGCGAAGCCGGGTCTTGCCGGCGCGTCCCGGGGGCCTCAGCCTGGAGAGGAACTCGTCGATGCTCGTTGCCTCGGACATGGGGGCGATGCCCGTGGCCGTGGGAAAGTGGAGAAACCGGTCGGGTCGGGGGAGGTTCTGGACCCCGACGGCGGTGGAGACGAGGTCTTCGACGACGGAGAGGGAAGGCGGCCTGAAGAGGTCTACGGCGCCCCTGAGGCCGAGCTTGAGGAGGCCCTGGAGCTGCCTCTGGACCCGGGTGAGCTGGTCGGGGGCCGAGAAGCCCCGCCTCAGGACCTCGTCGACGAAGCCCCTGTCGACGGATACGAGCCCCTCGATTATGCGGACAGTCCCCTCCGACTCCAGCTCCCTCAGGGCCTCGGTGAAGCCCCCGAGGAGCTCGCTTCCCCCCTCGTCGAGGTCGCCGAGGAGCTCGAAGGCCCGGGGGAGGAGGTGGGAGAGCCTCAGGAGGCTGTCGTGGACGAAGTACCTCGGGTCGACGAGGAGCTCGCTCGACAGCTCCGGATGCTCCATGGCGAGGCCGGCGAGGCTCTCCTGGATCTTCCGCCGCTTGTAGAGCCTCTCCCAGCGGGCCAGGTAGCCTCCGCCTTTCAGGGCGACGTAGGGGAGGAGCAGCCTCACGGCGGCGGCCTCGAGGAGGGCGGAGTCCCTGACATCCGCCTCGAAGAGCCGCCTGTCGACGGCGAGGAGCTCCAGCCTCGCATCCTCCCAGAGCCCGATGAGCCTCTGAGCCCCCCTGGAGAAATCGTCCGCGGCCACCAGGGCGCATATGGGCCCTCCGCCGTTGTGCTGCATCTCCGTGTAGGATATGGCGACCGCGTTGGGGACGGAGGCCTCCGCGGCCTCCTTGATGCTGCGCTCGAGCTCGGCTGACATCCGGGCTGCGTGGTCCTGAGGAGTTGACATCGTGCGGGGCCGGCTTTCCCTCCCGGGGGTATGAGGCCTTCGATGGCGATTTAAGGGTTGCTGGCGCCCCGCGGATAAGCTTAACATATTCCCCCTCCTCCTAGTACGCGCGGGTGTGGTCTGTCTGTCCCGGTACGGGGCGCTGGGGGTCGACGTCAGGAAGAAAGGCGTCGAGGCCTTCCGCGGCGCTGTCGAGAATCTCTTCCCCGGGGCCTTCTGCGTCGTCCAGCGGGACCCGGGCGACGCCGGCGTTGGCCTGGTCTCCCACGCGGACTCGGCGGGGAGCAAGCCGGTTCAGGCGTACCTCCACTGGAGGGAGACGGGGGACGCCTCCTGGTTCGGGGGGCTGGCCCAGGACGTGGTGGCCATGAACCTGGACGATATCCTCTGCGTCGCCGCGGAGCCCGTCGCCTTCGTCGACTACGTCGCCTTCAACACCATCCTCATCGACCGGGTGGAGCTGCTGGCCGCCCTGGCGAAGGGCTTCTCCGGCTGCTTCGGGGCGCTGGCGGAGGAGGGCATACACGTCCTCTTCGCCGGCGGCGAGACCGCGGACCTCCCGGACCAGCTGAGGACCCTCGACGTCTCCGGGTGCATCTTCGGCCGGGTGCGCCTCGACAGGGTCGTGACGGGGGAGGGGATTGCCCCCGGCGATGCGATCGTCGGCCTGCGCAGCGGCGGCCGGGCCCGATACGAGGATGGGGTCAACAGCGGCATCATGTGCAACGGCCTCACCCTGGCCCGGAGCTGCCTCATGGAGGCCCGCTACCTGGAGCGGTACCCGGAGCTCGCCCACCCCGGCCGGAGCCGGTTCACCGGGCGGTTCAGGTTCGACGACCGCGTGGACGATCTGGGGATGACGGTGGGGGAGGCCCTGCTCTCGCCGACCAGGGTCTTCGCGCCGGTGGCGGCCGCGGTGCTCGAGAAGGTTGGGAGCGCCGTCCACGGGATGGTGCACAACACCGGCGGCGGCCAGGCCAAGTGCCTCCGCCTCGGCGGAGGCGTCCGCTACGTGAAGGACCGGCTGCCCGAGGCCGACCCCATCTTCAGGCTGATACAGCGGGAGGCCGGGGTCGGATGGAGGGAGATGTACGAGGACTTCAACATGGGCGTCGGCTTCGAGCTCATCGTCGACCCGGAGGCGGCCGAGGAGGTCATCGGCATCGCCGAAGGATTCGGCATAGGCGCGCAGGTCATCGGACAGTGCGAACATAGCCCCGGCGAGAACAGCCTCATCATCGACGGCGCGTACGGAAAATTCGCCTATCCCTAATGTGACGCCTTGAAAACCCTCCGAGAAGGATATATTCATATCTCCCTGGGATAGGTGAAAGGGTGTGCAGGCCTCGACCCAGGGCAGAGCCGTCCTCTGCATGCTCAAGACGGACACCCACGACCACAGCGTCTACCGGATCAGGCTCGAGGAGCTCCGCCGCCTGGTGGAGACCCTGGGCCTGGAGGTCGTCGGCGAGTTCGTCCAGACCCGGCGCCACCCCTTCGCCCGCTACCACATCGGCAGCGGCAAGGTGAGGGAGATCCAGAGGTTCGTGGAGGGGCACGGCGTCGACCTAGCCGTCTTCTACAACATCCTCCGGAGCAGCCAGAAGCTCAACCTCATCCGGGACCTGGGCTGCGACGTCGTCGACCGGTACGAGGTGACCCTCGAGATCTTCGACCGGATGGCCTCCGACAACCTGAGCAAGCTCCAGATCGAGGCCGCCCGCCTGGAGAAGTTGACCCCCTACTTCAAGCTGGAGGCCTCCATCCGGTACCACAACGACAGGCCCTTCTTCCTCAGCATGGGCGAGTACGCCTACCACAGCCAGCTCCGGGAGCTCACCCGACGCCAGGCCCGCATCCGGGAGCAGATGGAGGCCCTGATGAAGGAGAAGCGGCAGCAGATAAGGAAGCGGAGGAGCCTCGGGTTCCCCACCGTCTGCATCGCCGGCTTCTACAACGCCGGCAAGACCCGCCTCTTCAACGCCCTCACCGGCGACAGCAAGCCCGTCAGCCCCCAGCCCTTCACCACCCTGAGCAGCAAGTACCAGCGCCGCTACATCGACCCGGAGACCACCCTCCTCTTCATCGACACCATCGGCTTCGTGCTCGACATCGACCCCCGTCTCATCGGCAGCTTCGAGCTGAACATGGAGGACATCCGCAGCGCCGACATCGTCCTCCTCCTCCTGGAGATCACCGACCCCCCGCTTAACCTCCGCCTCAAGCTCCTGGAGGGCGTCAGGCTGCTGACGGAGATCGGCGTCCCCAGGGACCGCATCATCATCGTCCTCAACAAGGCCGACCTCGCCCCCGAGAGGGCCGAGACCGTAGGCGCCGACCTCGGCGTGGATCACCTCGGCCTCCCGTGGACGGTCATCTCCGCCAAGGAGCGGGTCAACTTGGACGGGCTGCTCCACGCCGTCACAGAGCGGCTCAAGGGTTTGAAGGCGCCCCAGCCCCCCACGGCGAGGGAGGAGAAGATTGCAGCCGTCGGAAAGGGCTAGGGAGGCCCTGAGGCGGCTTCTAAACCATTACGAGAGGCAGCGCCGTTCCGGGAGCAACGATCCCTTCCGCGCCCTCGTCCGCACCATCCTCAGCCAGAACACGGGCTACAAGAACGTGGCTATGGCATACGACAGGCTGGAGGAGGAGATCGGGGTCACCCCTGAGGCCCTGGCCGGCGCCCCCGTGGAGCGGATCGCCGAGGCCATCCGCCCGGCCGGCATGTACAACCTGCGCAGCGCGACCCTGAAAAGGGTCGCGGAGGCCGTCCTGGAGCGCTTCGGCGGCGACCTCTCCGCCGTCCTCGACGGGCCTTACCTGGAGGCGAGGGAGGCGCTGATGGGCCTGCCCGGGGTGGGCGCCAAGACCGCCGATGTCGTCCTCATGTTCGAGGCCGGCAAGGAGATAGTCCCCGTCGACCGACACATCTTCCGCATCGCCAGGCGCCTCCGGTTCGTCCCCGAGAGGGCATCCTACGACGAGGTACGCCTGGCCCTGGAGGCCGCGGCTCCCCCGGGGAGGCACGAAGATGTCCACGTCCTCCTCATCCGCTTCGGCCGGGAGATCTGCGGGGCCCGGAGGCCCAGATGCCCCGAATGCTTTCTCAACGACCTCTGCCCCTTCGGCCCTGATCATGGGGGCTGAGCTCCTCCTCGTCCACCGAGGGATGTCGCTGCCCCATGTGGGCGCCGTTGTCCGATGGGATCGGTGCAACGAGAGCGGCGCCAGCAGCGAGCATCCAGCTTCCCCCATGCACGCTGCATCCCGAGGAGGAAAGGATAACTAGAGGGACCCAGGACACCCTACGAGGGGATTCGCTGATGAATGAGAGGACGCGGACGGGCATCCCCGGCCTAGACGAGCTGATGGGCGGCGGCATCCCCCGGGGCCACATCGTCCTCGTCGTGGGGGGCCCCGGCAGCGGCAAGACCATCCTCTGCAGCCAGTTCATCCACAGCGGCGCGGTCGACCGCGGGGAGAGGGGGCTCTACGTCACCCTCGACGAGCCGAGGGAGGAGATCCAGGCGGAGATGGCCTCCTTCGGGTGGGACCTCGGGCGGCTCGAGGCCGAGGGCATGCTCACCTTCCTCGACGCCAGCCCCAGCAGGGCGAGGGCGGGCCGGGGCCTCAAGCCCCTCACCGCCGGGGGCCTCGGCGAAGATATCAGGAGGCTGGCGAAGCGGATCGAGGCCGATCGGGTGGCCGTGGACCCCGTCGCGGCCCTCCTCTTCCACTACCCCGCCGTCGCCGAGAGGAGGAACGCCATCCTGCAGCTCATGGAGAGCATCCGCTCCACGGGCGCCACCTGCCTCCTCACCCTGGAGCTCAGGTCCCCGGGCCTCGAGCGGGACGTGCAGGTGGAGGAGTACCTGTCCCACGGCGTCCTCATACTCCAGACACTCAGGTCCGGCTCGGGCCTCGTGAGGGCGGTGCAGGTGGAGAAGATGAGGGGGACCGGCATCGACCTGCAGCCCCGTCCCTACGTCATCGGCCCCGGCGGCATCGCGGTCTACCCCGAGGAGACGATCTTCTAAGGGGGGAGCGGCCTCGCGGGCCTGGCCCCCTTCACGGCTCCTCGCCCCATGAGACGTAGTAGACGGCGGCCGACCCGTATGTGAAGCCGTGGAGGGCGACGCCTAGCCAGAAGGGGCTCCCCATCCCTGGGTACGTCGATATCAGGTATATGGCGGCACACTGGAGGACGATGGCTATGAAGATGCGGGTGACCCAGGGGCCGAGCCTTGAGCCGGAGGCCCCCGCTGAGGAGCGGAGGGCCACGCCCTCCAACGCCGTGTATCCGAGGGCCGTCGACTCCATCGGGTTCGAGGAGAGGGCCGCCCCCGCGCTCCTGGGGAGGCTGCCCCTCCTGAGCGCCCTGTAGCTCGCCAAGAATAGGGCGGAGAGGAGCATGAAGAGGGCGGCGAGGCTGTACAGGCCCAGTATCCACCACGGATGCCCCCAGAGTTCCATGTCCAGCGCCCCGTAGGAAGGGGTTCCCCGCCGCTCAGAAGGGGGCGGAGTTTAAATGACCTTTATGGAGCCCCTAACTATTTTACGGATTAGTGATAATGCCTTATACAAGCCTGATGTGACCGCCTGAAGCTCGGGAAGGTCACAGCAAGCCGGGGGAATCCGTGAGGTCGAGATGGAGATCATAAGCGCCGTCTACACCAGGGACGGGGTCGCCGTGCCGGCGCAGAACGAGGCGAACAGCCTCTACCAGGACGGCTACGGCTCGCTCCTGGGCGACAGCCGCCTCCTCAAGCTGAGGCCCTGCGAGGTGCTTTACCTGGTGGAGAGGAGGCGGATCGCCGTCGTCGACGAGGAGAGCCGCCATAGGCTCGTCTTCCAGGAGCTCCTGCGGAGGTTCTCCTCCGACGACGCCCACATCTGGACCCGGTACCTCGTCTACAGGGACCTGCGGAGCCGGGGCTTCGTGGTCAGGGACGGGGCGGGGCCAGCCGTCGAGTTCCTCGTCTACCAGCGGGGCTCCTTCGGCAGGAGGCCTCCGAGATACATCGTCCACGCCATCTGGGAGGGGAACCCGGAGCCCGTCGGCCGCCTCCGCCAGGCCCTCAAGGCCGCCGAGACGGACGGCCGCGTCCTCCGCCTCGCCGTCATCGACCGGAGGGGGGAGATCGTCTATTACACCCTTTCGGAGGTGGGGTTCACGGAGGACGAGGAGCCGGTCGCCGAAGCATTAGATCTCTGATGAGCGTCCTCGGCGCTCGGAGAAAAGCTTCATAGCTTAGATGCTCAGGAAGGTTGGTTATGGCCGGTTCGGATTCGGGCCTTCAACGTCTATTACCCGTCTACCTGCTCACCCTCCTCTGGGTCGTATCATGGGGCATCTCCGTCAGCGGCCCCGTGATGCCCCTGTACATCAGGTCCCTCGGGGTGGGGGTCACGGGGTGGGGCATGCTGGCCATGGCCCATGCCGTCGGCATGGTCCTCTTCGAGTGGTTCTGGGGGGCGCTGTCGGACAGGATGGACAGGCGGGTCTTCGTCGTCGTGTCCATGCTCGGCACGAGCGTCATCTTCCCGCTTTACACCTTGAGGGGTCTCATACCCTACTTCTTCGTCCTGCAGTTCCTGATCGGCGCTCTGGCGGTCATCCTCGGGCCCGTCTCCAGAGCTCTCGTGTCCGATAACTCGCCCCCGGGGTCGCTGGGCATGTCCATGAGCCTGTGGGAGGTCGTGATGACCCTGGGGCACATGATCGGAGCGGTGGTCGGGAGCTACGTCGCCCAGGTACGGTCCTTCGAGCAGGTCTTCTATCTCTCCTCCGCCCTCTCAATTATCGGCGGCTTCGCCGTCTTGTTCACCCTTAGAAAGGGCGTGGAGCGCAGGCCCCGCGGGGTCGGCGATGAACTGAGCATTCGGAAGGGGCTGAGATCCCTGATCTCGAGGCCCTCGATCCGGTTCTTCTTCTGCATCGCCCTGACCTCGTTCATGGCGCGCTCGGTGCTGTGGGCGTTCCTGCCCCTCTACGCCTCCGAGGTGGTGGGGATGACGACGGTGGAGGTCGGGATGGTGTTCGCCGTCATGTCCCTGACGCAGCTGGTAGCGGCCCCGATATTTGGGAGGCTGTCCTACCGGTTCGGGAGGCGTCGGCTGGTCATCGCGGGCTTCTCCTTCACATCCCTTATGCTTTTCCTCTTCTCCTTCGTGGCGACGCCTCTACAGCTTTTCGCGGCGGTCATCGGTGTCTCCGTATGTCTCTCGGTGAACCCGCTGCTCCTGGCCATGCTCTTCGAGGCCACGCCCAGCCGGCTTCGGGGGATGTCCATGGGGGTGTACGGCACCTTCGAGGACATGGGCCTCATGATGGGCCCGCCCCTCTACAGCCTCATCTGGAGCGTCTATTCTCCCGGGCTCGCCTTCTTATCCGGTGCCGCGATCCAATCCGTCAGCCTCGTTCTCATCCTCATGTTCAGGGTGGAACGGAGGGGAGATTGAAGGCCGCTCCCCGCGGGCCTCCCTCTCTGAGTTTTTATAGGAAGAAGACGGACCTTAAGGGCGACTGTGACATGAAGGGTGCCGAGATCGAAGCGAAGATCCTGAAGGCGGAGGGCGTGGAGTTCGTCGCCCTCTTCCCCGATCAGAGCCTGGCCAACGCCCTGGCCGAGGAGGGGATCAGGACGATCATGCCCAGGCAGGAGAGGGTGGGCATCAACATGGCCGACGGCTACAGCCGCATCTCCAACGGGAGGAGGATCGGCGTCTGCAGCATGCAGCCCGAGGCCGGGATCCAGAACTCCTTCGCCGGGGTGGCCCAGGCCTACGCCGACTCCACGCCGATACTGGTCCTGCCCGAGGGAACCGCGAGGCGGAGCTACAGGACCTTCCCCATGGTCGACGTCCACGCGAGCTTCCGCGGCGTGACGAAGTGGATCGAGACGATCTGGTCCGCGGGCATGATCCCCGAGCTCATGAGGAGGGCCTTCACCTACCTGCGGTCGGGGAGGGGCGGCCCGGTCCTCCTGGACATGCCGGGCGACGTCGCCACGGAGGAGATGGGCGACGAGAGGCTCAGATACGCCCCCGTCAAGGGGTGGAGGATGGGCCCGGATCCCCGCGACGTGGAGGTCGCCGTCCGGGCCATCGCGGCCGCGAAAAGCCCGGTCATCGTGGCTGGGCAGGGAATCCTGTACGCGGAGGCCTGGGACGAGCTCAGGGAGCTCGCGGAGCTGCTCCAGATCCCCGTGATGACGACCATCTGCGGGAAGAGCGCCTTCCCCGAGAGCCACCCCCTCGCGCTGGGCCTGGCCGCGTCGTTCCACACGGAGATGGCCAGCCGCTACCTCGCCAAGGCCGACCTTGTGTTCGCCGCTGGCTCGAGCCTGACGGACTACTTCGTGGGCTTCCCCCTCCCGATCCCGGCCGGCGCCAAGATCATACAGCTGACCAACGACGAGTACGACATAAACAAGCACCATCTCGTCGACCACGCGGTGATGGGCGACGCCAAGCTGGCCCTGCGGGCGATGGTCGACGAGGCGGGGCGGAGGGGCGCGGCGAAGAAGCGGGGAACGCTGGCGGAGGAGATAGCGGATGTCAAGCGGAGCTGGATGGGGAAATGGATGCCGAAGTTCGAGTCGGACGAGGCCCCCATAAACCCCTACAGGGTCCTGTGGGACCTCATGCACGCCTTGGACAGGGAGAACAGCATCGTCACGGCCGAGGCCGGCATGTCCCGGAACTCCTTCGCCGTCTTCTGGGAGGCCACCGTCCCCAGGAGCTACGTCGGCTGGGGGCACACGACGACCCTCGGCTTCTCCCTGGGCATGGCCATGGGGGCGAAGCTGGCCGCGCCGGAGAGGCTGGCGGTGAACGTGATGGGGGACGGCGGCTTCGGCATGGTCGGCATGGACTTCGAGACCTCCGTTAGGGAGGAGATACCGATACTGACCATCGTCTCGAACAACTCAACGCTGTCGACCATCGACCTGTACCCCGCCGCGCACGAGCGATACTCCCTCGGCCGCATGACCGGAAACTACGCCGACCTGGCCGAGTCCCTAGGGGGCCACGGCGAGAGGGTCGAGGAGCCCGACGAGATCACGCCGGCGGTAAAGAGGGCGGTGAAGTCGGTCCGCTCCGGGAGGAGCGCGCTGCTGGAGTTCATCACGAGGCTCGAGACCGCCAGGCCGCCATAGAGCGGCCCCAGCCCGGCGAGCGCCCTCCCCCGCCTCTACCGATATTTCCCACCTCAACGACCTCGATGTGAACCGCGCGCGGATGACGGGATGGGGCGGCCTATTCCATGATCGCCTTGGCGTCTATCCCGAGCTTGCCGCAGGTCTCCAGGATGTTCCGCCACGACCTCTCGTCGACGGGTATGCCTTCTCTCCTCCGCCTCTCCATAGCCCTGTGCTCCCTCTCGCCGGGGAGGAGGACCTCGTCGAACCCGGGCATGACAGGGGACGACTTGATCTCGGCGATGAGCCGGTCCACCTCCTCCTTGAAGTCGTCGACGGGCGAGAAGGAGGCGATATCGAGGACCGTCATGAGGAACCCCTGGCCCCTCGCCCTCGACCCCGTCCCCGTGAGGTTGAGGGCGCCCCCCAGGACGTCTATCACGACGTTGATCCCGTAGCCCTTGTACGTCCCGAAGGGCAGCAGCGACCCCCCGGTCTCCCAGAACTCGTCGATGGTCTCCACGGACAGGTCGCGGCCCTTGACGGGGCTCCCCTGCCTGTCTATGAGCCACCCCTCGGGGATGGGCCGCCCCTCCAGCAGGCGGGTCATGACGTGGCCCTGGGCCACCATGGTGGTGGCGAAGTCGAGGACTATGGGATACTCCTTCCCCGCCGGGACCCCCACGCTCATGGGGTTCGTCCCCATGACGGGCTTCGTCCCTCCCCACGGGGCGCAGACGGGTCCCTCCCGGGCGGTCACCACCCCGATCATGTCGTTCCCCACGGCCATCATGGCGTAGTAGAAGAGGTTGGTGATCCACTCCCCGTTGACAACGCTGCAGCAGGCGATGCCCCGTCCCTCGGCCTTCTCCATGGCTATCTCCATCGCCCTCACCGCCGAGACGGGCCCCCAGGCGTGGTCCGCGTCCAGGATGGCCATGGACGGCGCCTCCTTCACCACCTTCATCTCCGCCCTCGCCCTTCTCTTGGCGAACACCGGGAGGGCCCTGACCCCATGGGAGTCGATGCCCCAGAGGCTGCCGTAGACGAGGACGTCCACGACGATCTCGGCCTCCTCATCGGATGCCCCCGACCTCTTCACCATCTCAAAGCCAAGCTCTCTCCATCTGCTCTCAGGATAGATCGGCGTCTCAACCACCTCATAGATGCAATTGATATTTTGCATATCGATGAATTAAAACCCTATTGAAAGTAGATATGGCCCGAGTTCATTGGATGAATAGTAAGGATTTTGACGTGTTAAACAATCATGCTAAGTGTAGATGATATTTTAAGGCAGCAACTATAAGGGGGATGATTGGATTGGACGTTGGACTTTATAGGGGAAACAGTATAAAGACCCCCTGTCGCCTTCTGCTTCTATACTCCATCGCGCGATTGAAAAATTCCGCTTTTATATAGGTATTTAAATAATGGTCTGGCCTTTATATAGGGAAGGCCATGAGGTTCGTCCAGCTGGAATCGCTGAGGGATCTGGTGATGCTCGTCGCTTCCTCCCCCACCATGAACGTCATACAGCACCTGCGGACGGGGGGTGGCCACCTCTACTTCATCATCGGGGGGACTCTGAGGGAGATCTTCCTGTACTTCGTGAAGGAGGATGAGGCCATCGACGGGAGATTCGTCGTCTACAACACCTACTCCGGGGAGATAAGCTTCAGCGAGAAGCTGAGGACGGACCCGAACCTGACCTCCATCCCCGTCGTCGAGATCAGGAACCAGGACCTCCTCCCCGAGGATCTGCTGTCCCGGGTCGGCGACCTCTAGGAGGCGACTGGGATGTCCGGTCCTACGAATACCGCGGTGAAGAACATGTCCGAGAAGGATTTGCATATAAGCATCGAGAACGTCGTCGCCTCCGCGACCCTCAACCAGAAGATAGACCTCCTCTCCATCATGAAGGTCTTCAGGAACGTGGAGTACAGGCCCAAGCAGTTCCCCGGCCTCGTCTTCAGGCTCAAGCGGCCCAAGACGGCCACCCTCATCTTCGGCTCGGGGAAGATGGTCTGCACCGGCGCCAAGTCGGAGAAGCAGGCCCAGAGCGCGGTGAAGAAGGTGGTCCGGGAGCTGAAGAACAGCGGCATCATCATCCTCGGCAGGCCCGAGATCGTCATCCAGAACATCGTCGCCTCCGCCAACCTCGGCGGCAGGATAGACTTGGAGACGGCCGCGGCCATCATGGACAACGTCATGTACGAGCCCGAGCAGTTCCCCGGCCTCATCTACAGGATGGCCGAGCCCAAGGTGGTGATGCTCCTCTTCGCCAGCGGCAAGCTCGTCTGCACCGGGGCCAAGCACGAGGGCATGGTCCGGGAGGCCGTGGAGAAGCTCCACGGCATCCTCGAGGAGGAGGAGCTCATCTACTACGAGTAGAGGACGGTTCCGTGGGGTTGAGCCGTGTCGCGGAGGAGTAACGATCTGGAGCAGAGGGCGCTGAAGATCATCTTCGACGCCGAGGGAGGCGTCCTCCAGAGCGAGATGTGGAAGAAGCTCGGCGTCAGCAGCCGCGAGGGCTCCAGGCTCGCGCTGAAGTTCGAGGAGAAGGGCGTCGTCGAGCGGAGGAAGATCCTCCACAACGGCCGCTGGACCTACGCCCTCCACTCGAGGCGTCAGCCGGTCACCATCGACTCGCTGAAGGGGTGCCCCTGCCTGAAGTGCGAGGAGATCGACAAGTGCGTGCCGGGGGGCATGATGTCCCCCGTCAGCTGCGGCCGGCTCACCGATTGGATCGAGGCGGGCGCCGGCGGGGATACGCATCTCAGTGGCTGAGACGGGGCTTCGAGTTGGGTGACGGCGTGAGGGAGCTCACGAGGTACGCCGTGGTCCTCATCATCC
>Ga0111229_136_pt1 | contig 23549 bp, 19 predicted proteins | sample DeeMarSWOR152_54_FD_80383 | JGI IMG/M metagenome (GOLD analysis project Ga0111229, IMG submission 80383) | Crenarchaeota group-15 archaeon DG-45 | reverse complement strand
CTTCTCGATGTCCCCCGTCTTGCTCGGCCCCGTGATGAGGTTGACGTAGGTCGGCGCCTTGTAGTTGGCGTACCGGGCCGTCACCTCGATGACGAGCATGCCGTCCATCAGCGTCGGCACGACCTTCTCCAGCCCGGCGAGGATGATGTGCTTCTCCGGTAGGCCCGTCACGAGGCGGGCGTTCCCCTCGTTCTCCATGATGAAGGTCGTCCCCGTCTCCGCGGCGATGGCGTTGGCCCCGCTGATGCCGACGTCGGCCCTCGTGAAGACGCCTCGCAGGTGCTCCCTGGCCGCGGCCACCATCTCGGGGATGTCGCCGGTGAACGCCCTCCCCATGATCCCGGCGAACAGCTCGGCCACCTGCTCCCGGGTGAGGTGGACCGCCGGCGCCGTGATGTGCATCGGCCTCGACCCGAGCCTCTGGACGATGAACTCGCCAAGGTCCGTCTCGTAGACCTCGCATCCCAGCGCCTCGAGCCTCGGGTTGATGTGGAGCTCCTCCGACGTCAGGCTCTTCGACTTGACGACGACATCCCCTTGCTTGACCTGGTCGCCGATGTACTCCATGGCGTCGTCGACGGTCCTCGCCAGGAAGAAGCTCCCGTGGAGGTCCTCCACCATGTCCCGGGTCCGCCTGACCAGCTCGTCGAGGTTGAGGAGGCTCCGGTCCTTCACCTCCCTGAGCCGCCTCGCCTTCTCCGCCGTCTCCGGAAACGCCCTGAAGGCCTCGGCCTTGTTCGTCCTGAAGGATTCGACGCCCCTGTCCAGGGCCCTGCGGAGGTTCTCATCAGTCGACGCGCTCCACAGCTCATCCAGGTATCTCCTGACGTGTTCAGGGAAATCCATTCCATCCATCACCTCAGCCGACGAGGGCCTCATCCAGGAGCTGGGCGAGGTCCAGTATCCTCAGGTTCCCGAGGCCCACGTCCTCGGCCCAGAGCTCGAGCCCCCGCCTCATGTTCAGCGTGCACTGGGGGCACGCGGTCACCACGGCGTCCACCCCCTCCGGCACCCGGTCCTCGAAGGCCAGCTTCCTCGCGCCGATCATGGAGGCCAGAGACGGCGAGAAGGCGGGGAGGAGGCCGCCCCCTCCGCAGCAGGCCGCCTCCTCCCGGGTGAACCTGGGCTCGAAGAGCCTGAGCCCGGGGACGAGGCTCAGAAGGCGCCGGGGCTCATCGTAGACCCCCTCGTGGCGGCCGAGCTCGCAGGGGTCGTGGTACATGACCGTCATGTCGAGGGGCCTGAACCTGGAGGCCGCCAGGACCCCCTCATCGGCCTTCTCGTTCAGGAACTGGGTGAGGTGGAGGACCTTGGGGGTCCTGACCCCCAGCTCGTCCGGGTAGATGCTCCCCAGCATCCTGAAGCACGCGGGGCAGGCGGTCACGACCCGCTGGAATTCCCCGATCCTCGCGATGAGGCCCTCCGCCGCCTCCCTGGATTCGCGTCGATAGCCGCCGGCGTAGAGGGGCAGGCCGCAGCACTCCTCCTCCGTGACCTCGAACTCCACGCCGAGCCTCGTCAGCAGAGATCGTATTCGCCTCTCCTCCTCCCGGAGCTGATCCCTGTACGCGCAGCCCCTCCAGAGGAGCAGGCTCTTCCTCGACATATCGGACATGCTTGAGCAACGTTAGAGAAAAAAGTTTTCTCGCACGCGGGGCCCGTTCAGGTTCGATGGCCCGCGCCCGGGCCGAGAGGTCGGAAGATGCCGGCGGAAACGATTTAATCCAGCGGGCGCAGCCTGATGTCAGGGATCACCCTTGAAGTATGATCTTCTCATCGAGGGCGGGCGCGTCATCGATGGGGCGGGTAACCCCTGGTTCGAGGCAGATGTCGGCGTTGTCGGCGACCGGATCGAGGCCGTAGGCAGGCTTGGGGTCGCCGGAGGGGAGAGGCGGATCGACGCGAGGGGGCTCATGGTCGCCCCGGGCTTCATAGACATCCACAGCCACTCCGACTACACGGTGCTCATCGACCCGAGGGCGGAGAGCAAGGTCCGGCAGGGGGTGACGACGGAGGTTGTGGGTAACTGCGGCAGCTCCGCCGCCCCGATGAACGAGTCGGTGAGGGAGTACAGGGAGAGGTACATGCGGGCCCAGCTCGGCGAGGAGTTCGATTTCAGCTGGTCGTCCATGGAGGACTACCTGGGCCTCATCGACGCGAGGGGCGCTTCCTTCAACGTCGTCGCCCTCGTGGGGCACGGCACCGTCCGCGAGAACGTTATGGGCTATGAGGACCGCCCTCCAACACCGGCCGAGCTGGAGGCCATGCGGAGGCTGGTGGCCGAGGCCATGGAGGACGGGGCCTGGGGGATGTCCACGGGGCTGATCTACCCGCCCAGCTGCTACGCCGACACGGGCGAGATCGCGGAGCTGGCCAGGGTCGTCGCCGAGCGCGGCGGCGTCTACTTCAGCCATATACGGGGCGAGGGCGAGACCCTCCTGGAGGCCGTCGAGGAGGCCATCGAGATCGGCGAGCGGGCCGGCGTCCCCGTTCAGATCGCCCACTTCAAGGCCTCAGGCAGGGAATACTGGGGGAAGACGGAGGGGTCCCTCCGACTTGTGGAGGAGGGGCGGAGGAGGGGCATCGACGTCACCTTCGACCAGTACCCGTATGTCGCGTCGAGCACGGGCCTCACGTCGCTTCTCCCCCACTGGGCCCATGAGGGCGGCGCGACGAGGCTCCTGGAGCGGCTGAGGAACCCCGAGAGCCGGCGGAGGATCGCCGAGGACCCGGCGACGTCGACCCGGGACCCGGAGACCGTCATGGTCGTCTTCGCGAGGAACCACCCCGAATACGAGGGCAAGACCATCTCCGAGATCGCTGGGCTCGAGGGGAAGGAGCCATCCGAGGCGGTCTTCGACCTGCTGCTGGCGGAGGAGGCCCAGGTGAGCATCGTCTCCTTCGGCATGTCCGAGGACGACGTTCGACGGGTGATGCGAAGCCCCTACATGATGGTGGGCTCGGACGGCAGGGCAGTGGCCCCCCGGGGCATCCTGGGCATGGGGAAGCCCCACCCCAGGTACTACGGCACCTTCCCCCGGGTCCTGGGCCACTACGTCAGGGAAGGGGTCCTCAGCCTCCAGGAAGCGGTGAGGAAGATGACCTCCATGCCGGCTCAGCGCCTCGGCCTCCGGGACCGGGGCCTGCTCAGGGAGGGATTCAAGGCGGATATAACCATCTTCGACCCCGATGCGGTGAAGGACGAGGCGACCTTCACGGACCCCCATAGATTCGCCTCCGGCATCCCGTGGGTCATCGTGAACGGCACCGTCGTCGTGGACGACCACGCGCACACGGGCGCCCTGCCGGGGAGAGCGCTTAGAAGAAACGCGACTTAAATGGTTTTATACGCGGCTTACCGGGGCATGTCAAGGCTGCTTCCGGTTTTTTGAGGCCTCTTTGACCGTTGGCTCGAGGTCCTGGGCGATCACGATCCTCTCCGTCAGTTCATCGGCGCTCGCCTTTATATCCGCCACCAGGCGGTTGAGGATGGTCGTCATGGACTCCAGCCGGGAGATGGTCTTCTCCACCATCGCCCACTCGATGACCTCCCCCAACTGCCTCCGCTGCAGATGGGATCGGAAGAACAGCCTTGTGACGACCACGCTGGCCACGAATCCAGCTATCCCGGCGATAACGTAGTTCTTGAGCAGATCCAGCAGTATCTCGGCCATCAGGGAGATGGTCGTGCTCAATTCACTAATATGCATTGTGATACCGGACCGCCGGGGCCCAAGGGTCTTCACGCAGAGAAATACCTCGTTCGAGCCGGTTCAACGCATAAATCGTCTCAAAAACATGAGACAAATATTATGATGTTTGATGGGTCGCGCTCATTTCCGCGCTGAATCTGGGCGATATCGAGCGAAAGCGTAGAAGACGTTGGGTCGAAGGTTATCTCGGAGAACGGTTGAAGATCGAAGAGGGTTCTAAGATACCTAAAAACTTGGAAGCGAGGTCTAAGGAGTCGAAGAACGGCCTCTCAGCCTCTTCATATGTTCTGGAGGAGGCGGAAGTCCTCCTTCATCGTCGTGAGGACGACGTGGGTGTTGGTCCTCTCGACGTTGGGCATGGCCAGGAGCTTCTTGGTGAAGTCGCTCAGGTTCCTCCTGCTCCTGAACTTGGCTATGACCATGGCGTCGGTGAGGCCCGTCACGTCGTAGACGGCGCAGACGCTCGGGATCTTCGCGATCTCCTCCTGGACCTCGAGGAGCTTCCCCTTGGAGACGGTGATCTCCGTGATGACCGTCAGCTCGTACCCCAGCCTCTCGCCGTCCAGCAGGACCGTGTAGTCGGTGATGACGCCGGCGGACTCGAGCCTCTGGACGTGGTTTATGACCGTCGCCGTGGAGACGCCGATGCTCCTCGCCAGCTCCCTGTAGGACCGCTTCGAGTCCGTGAGGAGCTCCCTCAGCAGCTTCCTGTCGATCTCATCCAACGCGAACATCAAGGCCACCTAAACATATGTACCTATTAATTAATTTATTTTAAACACTTGTATATGAAATTTTCCATAAGTTTAATATACGGGAACTCTTGTTGAGTTTTCATTATGTCCGGGTTCACATTGACCCACGATGACGCCGTCGAGCCCCTCATGGAGCTGGTGAAGAGGCACGACATCAGGTACGTGAGGCTCGTAGTGGTTGACCTGAACGGCTACCCCAGGGCGATGGTCGTCCCCGAGTACGAGCTGGAGGAGGCCCTCAGGTTCGGCATAGGCTTCGACGGCTCCTCGGTCCCTGGCTTCACCGAGATCGAGGGGAGCGACCTCGAGGCACATCCCGACCCCTCGACGTTCCTCATCCCTATGTGGGAGACCCCGGGGGTGGCCATCATGTTCTGCTACGTCTCCAGGCCCGGGGGAGCGCAGTTCGAGGGCGACCCGAGGGGCCTGCTGAAGACGACGCTGGACGATCTGGAGCGGCAGGGATACGGCTTCAACATCGGCCCCGAGCTGGAGTTCTTCTACGTCAACCAGCGGAGCGACGCCATCTCCCCCTTTGGCTTCGGCGGCTACTTCGACCTGCCGCCCCTGGACCCCGCGGAGGAGATGAAGATGGAGACGATGATGTGCCTCGAGGCCGCGGGGTTCCAGCTCGACAAGGTCCACCACGAGGTGGCCGAGGGGCAGCACGAGATCAACTTCAGGTACGGGGAGGCGCTGAAGACGGCGGACAACGTGATGCTCTACAAGCTCGCGGTGAAGACCATCGCCCAGAAGCACGGCAACGTCGCCACCTTCATGCCCAAGCCCTTCTGGGGGGTGAACGGCAGCGGATGCCACGTCCACCAGAGCCTCATCGACCTCGAGACCGGGAAGAACATATTCAGCGACCCCGGCTCGCCCACCGAGCTGTCCGAGGCCGCGTTCCACTACGTCGGCGGCCTCCTCAGCCACGCGAAGGGGCTATCCGCGGTCGTCGCGCCCCTGGTCAACTCCTACAAGCGACTGGTCCCACACTACGAGGCCCCCGTCTACATCTGCTGGGGCCTGGGGAACAGGTCCACCCTCGTGAGGATTCCGCAGTATCACAAGGGCCTCGGCAGGATCGATCGCGTCGAGTACAGGCACCCGGACCCCTCGTGCAACCCGTACCTCACGGCCGTCGCCATGCTCAGGGCGGGCATGGACGGCGTCAGCCGGAAGGCCGAGCCGGAGGAGTCCATATCCGAGAACGTCTACCACCTCTCGAAGGAGGAGATGGATAGGCGGGGGGTCGAGCTGCTCCCGGAGCACCTGGGCGACGCCCTCGACGCGTTCGCATCGGACGGGGTCGTCTCCGTCGCCCTGGGCGACCACATCTCCAAGAGCCTCATAGAGCTGAAGCGGCGCGAGTTCGAGGAGTACATGGACTTCACGGGCCGCGAATGGGCCGAGAGCCGCCCCGGGATCACGTCCTGGGAGATCAACAGGTATCTGACCCGCTGCTGAGCGGCAGGACGCATCATGGCTCCCGCGATGGCGCGACCTGCGAATAAATTTATAACCATCCGGGTTTAAGCCGTAAGAGAACCGAGATGACCCCGAGCAGCCAGGGCCGAGGACCCGTCGAGGTCACGGACGACACCTTCGACGCGTTCGTCGCCGGGAACCGGGCCGCGGCCATAGACTGCTGGGCCGCGTGGTGTCCCCCCTGTCGGATTCTCAGCCCGGTGTTCGAGCAGCTCGCTGAGGAGAACGGGGAGATATCCTTCGGCAAGCTCAACGTCGATGAGAACCCCGCCATCGCCGTGCGCTTCGGCATCATGAGCATACCGACGATCCTATACTTCAAGGACGGTAAGCTGGTGGACAAGACCATCGGCGCCCTGCCGAAGGACGCCATCGATAGCAGGCTCCGCCAGCTCCTCCCCTGATACCGTGTCATCGCGGCAAGTGGAGCTGCAAATTCGCCGTTAACCCTGCAGATTCTGAGAACCGCGCCGATGGTAATCGATTTATTCGGCGCCTCGCGTAACCAGTGTGGTCCAGTTGGGCGTCCTCCTCACCCCCATCATCGTCAAGCGGGCCGTGAGGCTCGGGGACCTCAGAGGGCGGACCCTGGCGGTGGACGCCTTCAACGTCCTCCATCAGTTCCTGGCCCTCATCCGCTCGAGGTACGGGACGCCGCTGATGGACGATGAGGGCCGCGTGACCTCCCACCTGGTCGGCCTCGCCTTCAGGACGACCCGGCTTGTGGCGGACTACCAGATAATGCCCGTCTTCGTCTTCGATGGCAGGCCGCCGGTCCTCAAGCGCAGAGAGGTGGAGAGGCGGAGGGCGCTGAGGGAGAGGGCGGAGGAGGAGTACGCGGCCGCGCTGGAGAGGGGCGACTACGACGAGGCCTTCTCGAAGGCCGTCATGACGGGGAGGCTGACCTCCGAGCTTGTCGACGACTCGAAGAGGCTCCTCGACCTCCTCGGCATCCCGTGGGTCCAGGCACCTGGGGAGGGGGAGGCCCAGGCCGCGTACATGGCCGGCAGGGGCGACGCGTGGGCCGTGAGCAGCCGCGACTACGACTCCCTCCTCTTCGGGGCGCCCAGGCTCGTGAGGTACGTGACCATCCAGGGGCGTGAGTTCCTCCCGAGCAGGGGGGCATACCGGAGGCTGAAGCCCGAAGTCATCGACCTCGAGGCCTTCTTGGGGCACCACGGCATCACCCTGGAGCAGCTCATCGACCTCGCCATCCTCGTCGGCACCGACTTCAACGACGGGGTGAAGGGCGTGGGCCCGAAGACGGCGCTGAGGCTCCTCAGGGAGCACGGCAGGCTTGAGGAGATGCCCAGGGAGGTCGCGGGTGAGCTCCCCGGCGACTACGAGGCGATACGCCGCCTATACCTGCACGCCGACGTGACGGGCGACTACGCCCTGAGGTGGGGGCCGCTCCGGGAGGAGCAGATCTACGCCTTCCTCGTCGACGAGCGGTCCTTCTCCAAGCGGCGGGTCGACACCGTCGTGGACAGGATGAGGCAATTCCACGGTCAGAGGAGGCTGGGAACGTGGATCGCGGAGGGGCGGTAGGATGTCGCCGATCCTCTTCTCGGAGCTCGCGGAGCTGTGCGGGGCCCTGGGGGGCACGACGAAGCGGAAGGAGAAGACCCGGATGCTGGCCGGGTTCCTCCACCGCCTCGAGCCCGAGGAGATCCCCTCCGCCATCCTCCTCATCGTGGGCTCGGTCTTCCCCGAGTTCGACCCCCGGGCCTTGGAGGTGGGGTGGAGGACCATGCGCCGGGTCCTGGAGGGAGGGAGGCAGACCACCCTCATCGATGAGCCCCTCACCATCACGCGGGTCCACCGCACCCTGGAGGAGATCGCCGAGGCCACGGGGCCGGGCTCCCGACGCCGGAAGGAGAGCCTGTTGGAGGGGCTCATCAGCCGCGCCGACCCCGGGGAGGTGGAGGTGCTCGTCCGAATCGTCTTCGGGGAGATGCGCATAGGCGTCAGCGAGGGGATGATGCTGGAGGGCATCGCCGAGGCATCGGCCTCGAGCATCAAGCTCGTCAGGCGGGCCCTCATGCTCACCGGGGATCTGGGCGAGGTCGCGAGGATCGCGCTGGAAGGGGGGGAGGAGGGCCTCGGGCGGGTCAGCGTCAGGATGTTCGTGCCGCTGAAGCCGATGATGGCGACCATGTCCTACAACATCGCCGAGGCCCTTGAGGAGCACGGCGGCAGAGCTGCCTTCGAGTACAAGTTCGACGGCGCACGCATCCAGATCCACCGCCGGGACGACCGGATCAGGGTGTACAGCAGGCGCCTCACCGACGTCACCGAGAGCCTCCCGGATGTCGTCGACGTCGTCAGGGGCCGCATCGCATCCGAAGACGCCATCCTCGAGGGGGAGGCCGTCGCCGTTGGGGGAGGCGGGAGGCCCCTCCCTTTCCAGGATCTCATGCGGCGCTTCACCCGAGTCCACGACATCGCGGACATGGTCGAGAAGATCCCGCTGCGCCTCCATTTCTTCGATGTCCTCTACCTCGACGGGCGGCTCCTGGTGGATGAGCCCTACGAGGCGCGGTGGAGGCTTCTCGAGGGCGGCTGCCCCGAGGACCTCCTCGCTGAGAGGCTGATCACCGGCGACGCGGCCGAGGTGGAGGGCTTCCTCAAACGGGCCCTCGAGGAGGGCCACGAGGGGCTGATGGTGAAGCGGCTGGACGGCAGGGATATCCCGGGGGTCAGGGGGAAGGGCTGGCTCAAGGTCAAGCCGACGGAGACGCTTGACCTCGTCATCGTGGCCGCGGACTGGGGCTCCGGCAGGAGGAGGGGGTGGCTCAGCAACTACCATCTCGCCGCCGGGTCGGAGGCCGGCTACATGGTCATCGGGAAGACCTTCAAGGGGCTGACGGACGAGGAGTTCGGCTGGATGACCCGCCGGCTCCAGGGGCTGAAGGCGAGGGAGACGGAGACGACGGTCCACGTCCGCCCCGAGGTCGTCGTGGAGGTCGCCTTCAACGAGATCCAGCGGAGCCCCCGTTATCGATCCGGGTTCGCCCTCCGGTTCGCCCGGGTCACCCGCATCAGGGAGGATAAGGAGCCAGAGGACGCCGACACCCTCGGCAGGGTCAAGGAGCTATACGACAAACAGTTCCAGTTCAAGGACCGGATCATACTTTGAGCGGTCAAGTTGCCTTCCGAGAGCTCAACGTCGGCTCTGGGAGATTCGATGATTAGGCTCGATGACCTCTAGCATCGTCGCCGCGGCGCATCGGTCTCTCATTAACTGGCTCGGGGATCGGCCGCTTCGATCTCCTCCAGCTCTGCCTCGAGGGCTCGACGGTCCACCTTGCCCAGGGGCGTCCTCGGCAGCGACTCGACCACCGTTATCCTGTAGGGCACTTGATATGGCATGAGCCGCTCCCTGCAGAGCTCCGTGAGGGCCCGCACCGCCTCGCCCCTGCTCCACCCGGGCCTGAGGATGACCACGGCGTGGACATCCGCGGCGCACCGCAGGGGGTTGAGGGCCCCGAGGGAGACCGCGGAGGCCACGGCGGGGTGAGACGCGAGGACCTCCTCCACCTGGGAGGGCCAGACCGTGCGCCCCGAGGCGACGATGCGATCCTGCTTCCTGCCGACGATGTATAGGTAGCCGTCGCCGTCGATGCGGGCGATGTCGCCGGTGTAGAGCCAGCCCCCCCTTAGCGCCACCGCCGTCGCCTCTGGGTCCCTCCAGTACCCCTTCATGACCTGGGGGCCGCGGACGACGAGCTCGCCCTCCTCCCCCGGACGCAGCTCTATCATGCCCGTCTGGGCGTCCACGATCTTGGCCTCCGTGTCGGGGAGGGGCAACCCGGCGGAGCGAGGCCTCGCCCCTCGGTCGGCGGGGGTGCAGTGGGTAACGGGCCCCGCCTCGGTCAGCCCGTAGCCCTGATAGAAGCGGGCGCCTGTCATCTCGACGAATCTCTCGACCGATCCGGGGTCGATGGGGGCCCCGCCGGAGACGCAGCTCGTCAGGCTGGCGAGGTCGTATCCGCCTCCTCCGGGGCGTTCGATGATGCCGCGGATCATGTCGGGGGTGGCGGGGAGGTGGGTGGCGGCGTGCCGGTGGATGGCCCTCATGATGGCCTCCGGGTGGGGGTCGGGGATGAGGAGGAGGGTGGAGCCGGAGTGGATGGCCTCGTTGAGGGCCACGGTCATCCCGTATATGTGGAAGAAGGAGATGGCGCAGGCGACGACGGGCCATCCGGCCGGCTGGGGCTTAGCGCTGTAACCCCAGCCCCTTAGCCAGGAGAAGGTCTGTAGCGCGTTCGCGACCAAGTTGAAGTGGGTGAGCATGACCCCCTTGGGCGAGCCCACGGTCCCCCCGGTGTACTGGATGACGGCGAGGTCCCTCCGGGCGTCGATCTCCTCCCCCGCCCCTAAGGGTGCCCCCTTCATCAGATCCATGAAATTCAGGCCATCTCTCGGGCTTTTGGCTCTCCTCCGCCTGAAGCGGCTGATAGCCTCGAGCATGCGAGGGAGGTACGACTCGGCCTCGGCCACTATGACGTTGCGCGGCCCTTCCTCCGGCATCGCGTGAAGGAATCTATCGAGGAGGATGAGGGTCTCCGCCTCAGTTTCCCGGAGCTCGCGCTCCACCTCCTCGGCGGGGTTGAGGGGGTTGACGGCGACGACGACGCCGCCCGCTACCAGCGTCGCGTAGTAGGCGATAACGAACTGGGGGATGTTCGGCAGCATCAGCGCGACTCGATCCGCCTTGTCCACATCCAGGCCCTTAAGGGCGGCGGCGAGACGCAAGGTGGAATTCCATAGCCGCTCGTATCCTATCCTTCTCCCGTGGAAGACGAGGGCGGCCCTGCCCGGGTATTTCCGGGCCGAGTTCTCGAGGAACGCGTATAGCGGTATCTCGGGGTAGTTTATGCTGTAGGGGACTCCCTCGGGGTGCTGGCTCGCGTCGCCCATCCAAAATGTTTCTACGTCGGCTCCGGATAAAACCCTGGCGCCCCGAACTTCAGGGTTCCATTTGCTCCGCCGCTATTCTATGTGGCAGCTCCTTGGAGCTGAGAGGGGTCCTCACCCCAAATAGGACCTTATCAACTATTGGATATGAGCCGGAGCCCCCCGGGCATTCTTTCGTAGGCGATAATATTTAAATTAAAAATCTCATTAATTAACGCGGGGTTGAAATGGAGGAAGCGCTGGTTCTCGGGGCTTTGGCCTTCTCATTCCCGAGAGATCTGATAAACAAAATGAAGCGGATACCCGGAGTGACCGACGCCAATTTCGTATATGGACCCTACGACTTCTACGCTATGGTGAAGACCGATACCAAGGAGGAGCTGAGGGACGCCGTAGCGCAGATCCGAAGCATCGAGGGGGTCCAATCCACCATGACCTGCAACGTGGTGAGCATGCAGCCCAGGCGGGGCTCCGCCAAAGAATGAGTATACCAACTGAAATACCCGCCCTCAGGAGCGACACGGTAGCGCCATAAAGAACATACCAACCTTTTCTAGGAACAGACATCGCAAACCGTTAGTGGCTCCGATATCTCTGGGAGGCAAAATAGCCTTTTTTCCGCCTGCATGTCTTTAAATATCCCGTCTATTGAGGTGTTGTTGAGGAGTCGTTATGGACTGGGGTATGAGGAACAGGCTGTCCAGGATCATCAAGCCCGGCACGGGCCGCTCCCTTGTGCTCCCCATCGACCACGGCTACTTCCTGGGGCCGACGAGGAGGCTCGAGGACCCGTGGCGGACGGTGAAGCCGCTGCTGCCGTACACGGACGCCCTCATGCTCACCCGGGGGATACTCCGGTCCTCCATCGATGCCGACGAGGAGACGCCCATCATCCTCAGGGTCTCGGGGGGGACCAGCATCGTGGGCCCGGACCTGTCGAACGAGGCCATCACGACCAAGGTGCAGGAGGCGCTGAGGCTGAACGCGTCCGCGGTCTCCCTATCCATCTTCGTCGGCACGGAGCACGAGCACCAGACCCTGACGAACCTGGCCAGGCTGGTGGACGACTGCGAGGACTACGGCATCCCCGTCCTCGCGGTGACCGCCGTCGGCAAGGAGCTGGAGAAGAGGGACGCCCGCTACCTGGCCCTCTGCTGCCGCATCGCCGCCGAGCTGGGGGCTCGGTTCGTGAAGACCTACTACTGCGATGGCTTCGAGGAGGTGATCGAGGGATGCCCCGTCCCCGTCCTCATCGCAGGCGGCCCCAGGATGGACACGGAGCTCGACGCCCTGACGACGGCGTACGAGGCCGTCCAGGCCGGGGCCGTCGGCGTTGTGATGGGGCGGAACATCTGGCAGAACGACCACGCCGTCGCCATGGTCAGAGCCGTCAGGGCCGTCATCCACGAGGGCGCCACGCCGAAGGAAGCCCACGACCTCTACAGCCGACTCAGGGAAGAGAGTTAGGCTTCGTGTAAATGGGCCGAAACTCAGCTCAAAGATGAGCTGTAACGCGAATCTGAACGTGGGCTGACGCGGGATGGTTGAAGCCGAGATAGGCGAAAGGGGCGTGACCTTCAGGTTCGCCGGCGCCCAGAGATTCCTGGCCATGAAGAGGCGCCTGAGCATACCGCTGAAGAACATCGAGAGCGTCTCGACGGAGACGGTGAATCCGCCCTGGCTCGCGGGGAGGATAGGCACCCATCTGCCCCCGGTCTTCTGGGCCGGGACCTTCTGGACCAGGGAGGGTAAGATATTCTACTACGTGAGGGACAGGTCGAAATGCGTGACCCTCAACCTGAAGGATCACGACTACTCGAAGGCCGTCATCGAGTTGGATGACAAGGAGGGCCTCGCCAGGGACCTGCGTAAGGCCCTGGGGTGAGAGCAACGCGTAACATGGGCAGGTTGCTCGTCAATATCAGCCTACTCCAATAGAAAAGAGCGTGATCTAGAATCGGAGACGGGCCCGCTAGGAGTCTGGGGTAGTTGATTTTTGATACCCAAAGTTATTTTGGTCACCCATCCGTAGTGAACCTGAGTTGACGAGGTCGACCCTGGTCATCTGCGAGAAGCCGACGGCGGCGAAGAGGATAGCCCAGGCCCTGGACGATGCGGGCATGCCGGAGTCCTTCAGGGAGCGGGGGGTCCCCTACTTCGTCGCCCACCGTGACGGGGCCGAGCTCATCGTCGTCTCGGCCCTCGGCCACCTGTTCACCGTGGCGCAGAAGGGGGGCGGCTGGACCTACCTCCTCCGCCACGTATGCGGCGGAGGGAGCCTCGATCGGGCGAGGCGGATGCGGTACTCAACCCTCACCGACCAGGACATCGTCGGGGCCTGGGAGAAGATGTCCGCCACCCTAGACTTCCCCCTCATCGAGGCGGGGCGGGCCAGGCACGAGGTGGACTGGCTCTTCGGCATCAACCTCAGCCGGGCCCTCACCCTATCGGTTAAGAACGCCACGGGCTACTACAGGACGCTGAGCAGCGGCAGGGTCCAGGGGCCGACCCTCAACTTCATCAAGGAGCGGGAGGTGGAGGTCAGGGCCTTCGTTCCCACCCCCTTCTGGGTCATCGAGGCCGAGACGGAGATCGACGGAAAGCGGTACCCCCTGGAGTACGCGCGGCCCAGGATCGAGACGGAGAGGGAGGCCCAGGAGGTGGAGGCCGCCTGCAAGGGGAGGGAGGGGATCATCGCCTCCATCCGGTCGTGGAGGCACGGTCAGCCCCCGCCCCACCCCTTCAGCCTCGGAGACCTGCAGCGCGAAGCCTACAGCCAGCTCCGTTACTCTCCCCGCTCGACGTTGAGGGCGGCGGAGGGCCTCTACTTGGACGCGCTGATAAGCTACCCCAGGACCTCAAGCCAGCGGCTCCCCCCCTCCATCGATCTCGCCGAGATACTGAGGGGGCTGGGGAGGAGGCGGGCCTACGCCGACCTGGCGGAGAGGCTGCTGTCCAAGCCGGCCCTGAGGCCGAGGCAGGGGGAGAAGGACGACCCCGCGCACCCGGCCATTTACCCAACGGGGAACACGCCCGGAAGGCTGAGCAAGGTGCAGGGCCGGGTCTACGACCTCATCTGCAGGCGCTTCATGGCGACCCTGGGAGATCCCGCCGTCAGGCAGAGGATGGACGCGGAGGTCGAGGTGAACGGCCACCTCTTCAGGCTGAGGGGAAGCAGGATCGTGGAGCCCGGGTGGATGCTGTTCTACAAGCCGTACTTGAGGGAGAAGGAGGCCGTCCTGCCCGCGCTGAGGGAGGGGCAGGTCCTCGCGCTCGTCCGGCTCGAGGCCGTCAGGAAGCAGACGAAGCCCCCGCCCCGCTTCAACCCCGGCTCCCTGCTGAAGCTGATGGAGGACGAGATGATCGGGACCAAGGCGACCCGCACCGACATCATCGACACCCTCTTCAAGCGGGGCTACGTCGACGGCAGCCCCATAGACATCACGGACCTCGGCTTCACCATCGTCGAGACCCTGGGCAGGTACTGCCCCGAGATCCTCTCGGTGGAGATGACCCGACGCCTCGAGAGGGACCTAGAGCTCATCCAGACAGGGGAAGTCCCCGCCGAGGCCGTGGTCCACGAGGCCATCGAGGCGCTGGAGCCCATCCTCAGGGGGTTCAAGTCCAAGGAGAGGCTCATCGGCGCCGAGATCAACGAAGCCCTATGGGCCGAGCAGCGCCTGGCGAACGTCCTCGGCCCATGCCCCTCATGCGGGACGGGGGAGATAAGGCTGATAAGGAACAAGCGGACGGGTAAGCGCTTCGCCGGCTGCAGCAACTACTTCAACGGCTCCTGCGACGCCAGCTTCCCCCTCCCTCAAAGGGGAAAGATACAGCCGGTAGGGAGATCATGCCCGAGCTGCGGCGCCCCCATCATCAGGGTTATACGACGGGGCAGGCGCCCATGGGAGCTCTGCATCAACTTCGACTGCCCGTCGAAGAAGAAGGGTGGTGACCATGGAGGATAGGTGCGGGCTCTGCGGCCGCAGGCGGGAGGAGGCCTCCGACTACTGCGCCTACCACCAGAGGGCGTACGCCAATCTGAAGGAGGCCTTCGAGCTTTGGAGAAAGGCCCTGGACATCGACTGGATGGCGTTCCTCGACGAGGTGAGCAGGAACCCGGAAACGGGAGCGTGGGCAGCGGAGGTGGCCGGGGACCTCATGATCAGAGAACGCAGCAAAAACACGTAACTCCGCATAACATGTAACATAGAGGCAGCTTGGTGAGAATCACTCTATTGAGATAATGCCCGCTCATCCGCGCATGAAGCCCTACGGCGGGTGGTACCGTTTACGGGAGCTGTTCAGTCAGGCCGACGGCAGGTCCTCCCTCCTTATCTCCCACCTGCTTTCCCTGCCCTCCCGGATCCAGCTGCCCCCCAGCGACCTCACCGCCTCGTTTATGGGCCCCCAGAGGTCGCCGAGGAACCTCTTTGGGCTGATGACGATGGTCTCCTCCCCCTCCTCCACATCGACCAGCGAGAGGTCGATTCCGGCCTGGGCCAGCCTCTCCCTCATCCCCGAGGGAGGCCATGTGGCGGGCTCCGCGGCCGGCGGCGCGGCCGGGAGGGTTTCTCTGCCCACGGAGATGAGGATCCCGATCTTGGCTCCGCACTCGGGGCATGTTACCCAGGTGACCTTGGTCGACTCCCTCTCCTCCAAATAAGTCACCTTCACGCGTATTGAAGGAGTCTCTCAGCTTAAAAGGGTATGAGGCACCGTCGAGACGCTTTATTCAGAATCCAGACGGCGTTTCGTCTCAAAAATTTGAGACAAAAAACATGCGGGGCCGGTATGAGATGCATGAAGACGCATGATATCGCTCGTCTTACCTCCTGTAAGAAATTTATCTGTCAAACCTATCAACCAAATCATTGCATATCCAAACCATTTTCTATACATGAGAGATTTACATGCCGATCATCTCCACTCGAACTGAAACGAGTTCCTAGCCGGTTTGCGGACAATTTAAATTATAAAGGGTTAGCAGATTATCTCTGGGGAACATATTTGAGACTGGCTGGGGTGTTCTCGCTGTTGCTGCTTGTCGTCCTCGCCTCCTCGATGGGCGCGGCTTATGCCGAGGAGCAGAGGTGGTTCACGCGCCTCCGCGTGGAGGATCTGACCACGAGGCAGCTCGTCCTCGAGGAGGACTTGGAGGCCGGGGAGCTGATCCGGAACGCCCCTATGTTCGCCGGGGCGGAGTATAACATCACATTAACCCTGAACATTCGGCTGACCGCGGCATACGCCGATCTGACCCTGTCCCTGAAGCTTCTTCACGCCGATTCCATCGATAGGTTCTGGGAGATACACACGACCGATCTCAAGCTTACGGGCGACTACAACCCGAACAGGGCCGAGATAACCTTCAGCCAGGTCAAGGGGAGGTACGCCATATCAACCTTCGGAGAGATCCCCGCCGACCTCACCCTGACCCCCCTGAACCCCGATCTGACGCTCCATAAGCCCGTCAATTACACGGTGATTCAGCTCATCGGCCCCGACGGCGGCGTCCTCGATGATATAGTCCTGAACATAATCGACGCGGAGATCGATGGATACAGGCTCGTCAGGGGGCAGAGGACGGGGGAGCTGCAGAGATACAAGGAGAGCCGGGTTGACCCGGCTTACATCGAGCTATACGAGAACTTCCTCGCCCTGGCGGAGAGCCAGGCGGAGGTGGGGGCCGTGCGGAGCGCGGTGGACATCCTCGAGGGCCTGGAGGTGGAGGTCCCCCCGGTGCAGACGGGTCCAAGCCTCGCCGAACAGTACTTTCTCCCCTTGGTGGCCGGGCTGGGCGCCCTCACCGCGGCCTTCGCCCTCCTCATGCTAAGGGCCCGCGGGAAGCTCTCGTTCGTCTCCACGATCCTGGGGGAGCAGATCCGGGAGATGGAAGCCCTCACCATGAGGGCGTCGAGGATCGACAAGAGCCTCGCGTCCAGGCTCCAGGAGATAAGTGACCGGTTGAAAGAGACGGAGAGGATCTGATTGGCGGAGATAGGATACTCGAGCGTCGTCCACATCGTCGGGCTGGGCGGCGCGGGCACGAACATCGTCGAGTCCTTCCTGAGGTTCGATAAGACCATAGAGCTCCTTGAGAGCGGGGTGACCCGGCTCTCCCTCATGGCCCTCGACATAGCCGACCCGGACATCAAGAGCCTGGAGAACGCCCACGGGAGGGTCGTCGACCTCATGAAGCGGAGGGGCATCCCCCAGGAGCGCCTCAGCCTCATCGCACAATCCATAAAATTCCCCAGCGCCGAGGCTATGTTCGACTTCGTCCAGCACAAGTTCAGGGAGCACCTGGAGAACGAGGGAATCAGGCTGAAGGAGTACAATCCATGGCTCCCCTCCACCATGGCCATCCCGCCCCTGGCCGGCGGGGCCGGGAGGAGGCGGTCCCTCGCCAAGGCCATCTACAACCTGAACTACTACCAGCTGGGCATCATCAAGTCCCTCGTGAACATGTTCAAGGACCACGCCCTCTCGTCCATCACCTCCCCCATCGTCCTCGTCGTCTTCGGCCTCGGGGGAGGCACCGGCAGCGGCGTCGTCTTCGACTTCGCCCGCCACATGAGGAGGGCTCTCGGCTCCGGCGTTCCCCTCATCGCCCTATGCGTCCTCCCGTGCGCCGGCGACGACCCCCCGGCGAAGGGGCACTCGGCCTACAACGCCATCAACGAGCTGTCCGTCCTCATCAACAGACGGAAGAGTGAGGCCGTCGCCGAGGCCCTCGGGGAGGAGTACCGGAACCCCTTCAACGCCATCCTCTTCCTCCCCCTGATGCCGGCCTACTCCAAGACGGGGAACATCATCACGGCGAGGGACGAGATCGACGAGATGATCGTGGAGATGATCTACGTCCTCATGGACTTCGACATGGCCGACCTGCTGACGGGGATCGGTACGGAGGTGGGCCTCACCGACAACTCCATCCACACTCTGAGCATGGTGAAGGTCAACTACCCCGTCGACTCCTACGTCGAGGCCTTCAAGTCCAACCTGGAGAAGATGCAGCAGCTCTCCGAGATCAGGGTAGACAAGCTCCAGGTCCTCGATCTCCTGAACGAGATCCTCGAGGTGAAGGACGGGGAGGTGAGGGCGCGGTTCCGGCAGTACCTCATTGCGACCAGCTCCTACGTCGAGGGCGAGTTCGAGGACAGGCTCAAGAACGTCATCTATGGGAGCCCCAGGTTCGAGGAGGACCTCAGCCTCTACGTCCGGGGGATAGAGGAGCAGATCAAGAGTTGGATAGACGAGTCCATGCAGTTCGTCTCCACCGTCAGGCTCGTGGCGGAGGAGGGGACCATTGAGGACTCCATAGCCAAGCTGGTGCTCCACAGGGCCGAGGCCTCCGCCCTCGACAGCCTCGAGGGCCTCATGAGGAACGTCTCCAAGACCCACGTGGACTTCCCGGAGAGGAAGGCGGCCATCTTCGAGAGGCTCCAGCAGCTCATTCCCAGCTCCCAGATCCTCACCGTCAGGCAGAAGAAGCTGCTGGAGGATTTCATGAACCTCACCGACCTGACGGAGAGGATCCTCCGCATCCTCAGGTTCTACAACGAGATCCGGCACCTGAACGACGCCGTCATGAGGCGCTACGAGATCCTGCCCAAGGAGGAGGCGCTCCCGGTCAGCTTCAACGAGGTCAAGGCCGAGCTCACCACCCTGTACCACATCCTGCAGCTCATGATAAAGGCGCCCTCCGACGAGGTGAAGATGATCGACGAGCACCTCACCTACCTGCAGGCCATCCTCGGCAAGCTCAGGGGAAGGAGGGAGGCCCTCGAGAACGAGATCATAAGGCTGGAGGAGAAGATGAAGCGCCGGGAGTTCGACAGGGCCAAGTTCGAGAAGGAGGCCGGGGGGTTCAGCCTCTTCGGCCGAAAGAGGTACGCCAGGGAGAGGCTGAGGGAGGCGGAGAGGGAGCTCATGGCCATCAGGGAGGAGATGGAGCTGCTGAACGGCGAGGTCGAGGGCACGGAGAGGCTGACGGACCTGTACACGGAGCTCTCGAAGAAGCTGGAGGTGACCTCGGAGTACAGGAAGAAGATCAACGCCGTCCTGGAGCTCACCCGGGAGTACCAGAAGAGGCTCTCCCAGATCATCAGGCCGAGGAGCTACTACGAGAGGACCACGGAGCTCACCCAGGAAGAGCAGGCGAAGATCATATACAAGATACTGGCGGAGCAGGAGGACGCCCTCTCCAGGGAGGGGATCCTCACCGAGATCCTGGACGTGGACCACTTCAAGGACTACATGAGGAGCGTCATCAGGATCTACAGGACCCCCAACATCATGGGGATGAAGTCCAGCTTCAAGTCCGACTACCTCTGGGTCACGGTGCAGGCCCCCCAGGGGCTGTGGGACGCCGACCTCACCCAGGAGCTGTACACGGCCCTCGCCGCCTACGTCACCAGCGACGTCTCCAAGACGATAACGACGAGGGTCGTATACGCCCGGGACCCCTGGGTGATAAGGATCATCGTCATCGGCGCCAGAGGGGTCGTCGAGGACCTCGCCCCCTACGACGAGATGGAGCGCCTGAACAGGAGCGCCTCCGACTTCGAGAGGGGCCTGACCAGGTCCTTCCTCGTGGAGCACAGGGCATCCCTCGAGAAGCTGCTGGAGGAGATCGGGGGCGAGGCGGAGACCTCCTCCTGATCATCGCCGCCCCTCAGCTCCCGAGGAGCTGCCTCCGGATCTCGATCCAGGCCTCCCTGTCGTAGAGCTCCTGCTCGACCATTATCCTGCTGAATCGCGATATCCGGCTGTCTATCGAGGCGAAGAGCCCCCTCATGTCGAGCCCGCCGACCAAGATGACGATGTCGATCTTGTCGCCGAACTCCTCGACGTAGACGGGGTCGCAGATCTGGGGGGCGTCGAGGTCGGCCCTCTCCTTCAGCCAGCTGGCCACCTCCAGCTCTATCCGCCCCTTCGTGAGCTCCCCCCTCAGGTGCAGGGGGGCCCTGACGATGGCGTACACCATGGAGGCGGTGGAGAGATCGAGATCGAGCATGGGCTGCTCCAGCGTGATGTCGAGGATGTTCCTGAAGCTCTCGTAGATCTTGAGACTGCATCCCGCCGCCATGAGGACCGTGAAGATGCCCACGCCGAAGGACCTGGACAGCTTCGCCAGGTCCCTGATGAACCCGTCCTTGCCCAGGAACAGCTCGACGAGGTAGTCGATGACGCCACTGCCCATCAGCACGCCCCCGTCCCTCCGGACCCCCACGAACGCCTCAAGGCATGACTGGTCGAGGAGGATGAGGGGCCCGAGCGCGTCCATGGAGACCAGCCCCACGGTGGAGAAGGCGTTGAACAGGGCGTCCGAGCTGTGGACCATGGAGGGGAAGACGACGATGGAGGCCGCGCTCTTCCCCTCCCGCCTCAGGTAGGAGAGGAGTGGGGGCAGGACGCCCGACGCAACCCCCTCGGAGAGGGAGGCGACGGACAGGACGTCCTCGTGGTAGCCGAATATCCTCTTCTCGAGATCCTCGGAGAGGTCGCCGTTCTCGTCGAAGTGGGAGCGCATATCGAACCAATAGTGGGGCTCGTAGGCGGTTTCTATGACGATTGCGTTGTCGGAGTCGAGGCCCACATCAACGGTTTTAAAGGCGACATCCTTTCTATGAAGTATACGGATGAGGGTAGGCTTGCCGTCTCCCGTGAAGCGCCCTGGATCGCTGCATATCCCCAGGACGTACCGGCCTATGGTGATCACCAACTGGTTGGGCAACACCGGGCTAATCCGATCTATATGGCCCCTCACCCTCTGCAGGATATCAAGGCCGAGATCCTCTGGCCCCATCGTAGAGCACACGGCCCCCTTTATCATAATAAGCTGTTGGTTGGCGATATGAGCTTCACGCTTTTCATCGATCCGGGATTCGCCGACAAGACGGGGAAGATACTGACGTTCATAATCACCATGGCGAGCATGGCCCTGGGGCTGACCCTCATCCCCCTGCTTCCGCCCCCCCTCCCCATCATAATCGCCTTCCTCGTGGCGTACGCGGTGTACAGGGAGCCCCCGGTGGGCGCGCTGTCCGGCAGCGCGATCATCGGCCTCGGCCTGTTGTACCACCTCTCGAGGATCGGCTTCTTCGCGCTATTCCCCAGCTCCTTCCTCAGGGTCTCCGTCATGGCCCTGATGTTCATCCCCTTCCTGATCGTCCCTCCCATGATCACGAGCAACCTCAACGTGATAGCCATGGACATCGGGATCGTCGCCGTCTCCCTCCTCTTCTTCCGCTCCACCTTCTACCTGGCCGTTCCCATCATCCTCATCTTCGCCACCATCTACAAGAACAAGGGCGTCCTCGTGACCTTCGCCTACTACGCCTTCGTCTCCCTCCCCCTCCAGGTGATGCAGCATCTGAAGACCTTCGAGGCGGGGATGCCCCCCTCCCTCTACACGCCCCTGGACATCATCTACAAGGATATCCAGAGGTACATGAGCAGCGTCAGCCTCACCGAGATCATCAACGTGCTCAAAATCATCGGCGGACAGATCGAGGGGGCGGCGACGGACAGGAGCCTCGTCCCTGCCTTGGCCAGCTACGTCAACTCCCTGCCTGGAATGTTCCTATTCCTCGTCATCATCTCGGGCCTCGTATCGGCCGCGGCCCTCCTCGCCCTCAAGCTGCCCGAGTCCCTCAGGGGAGGCCAGCTGCCCGGCAGGTACTCTGACGCCGCCGCGTACGCGCTCCCCGCCGCCATGGCCTCCGTCACCAACGTCGTCTTCTTCGTCCTCCTGGGCCACCTCCAGCACCCCCTCGCCTTCCGGGCCACGGTCAATCCCCCCATACTCGTAATGTCCACCAGCTTCACCCTGGCGTACTCGGCGCCCGTCTCCCTTTCCAAGTACCTGCTGGACCTGAGGATGGTCCTGGCCAGGCGCGACGACGTCCTGCGATACCTGAGCCTGATCAACAGGGTCCCAGGCTCAAAGCCGACGCCCCTCTCGTCTCTTAGGACGAGGATGCTCATCGTGGCCGACGAGCTGAAGGAGATGGCGGCCAAGGCCTCGGAGGGGGGCCTGAGCGTGAAGGAGGTGGACGCCCTGATGAGGAGGGTGTACACCGAGCTCGAGGTGGAGGTCAACAGCTTCCGCGGGCTCCTGGGGATCGCCCTCGACGAGTACTACCTCAGGATAAAGTTCCAGTACCTAGAGGCCGTCAGGGAGATCGGAGAGCTGGGCCTGGGCTTGGACACCCCGGAGATCCCGGGCCTCCAGGCGGACTCGGGTTTGGAGGCCAAGATCGAGCAGATCGAGGCGGCCTTCGAGGCCGAGCGGGACATCGTGAAGGGCCTCATAGCCACCTCCGACAAGATCTACGAGATCATCTGCTCCCTCTTCGAGCCCTCCCTGCCCCGGGACAGCCCCATCATCCAGATCTCCAGGGAGAAGCTGGATGAGGACGATCCCTGGGTCATCATAGACGCCGTCCTCGCGTCCATGAAGAACTGGGAGAGGCACTACGCCGCCGACATCCTGAAGTCCACGAGGCCGATACGCTACTCGGTCGAGAAGATCGTGGAGCTCGGCGAGCGGGAGGACCCCCTCCTCCCCATCCTCGGGGACAGATTCAGGACGATCAGGGCGCTCGCCCAGGACGCGGCGAGGAGGAACCTCGCGATGGACGAGGAGGAGGACCTCAAGGTGCTGAAGGTCATCCTCATAAGGGACACCATCCTCGCCACCGTCGAGGTGGTGGGGCGGGTAATAGGCATCCTCTACGACCACCTCCGGGAGCTCGAGGCGACCATCGACTCCCTTCTGCCGGTGGGGGAGTACGAGTGGAACAGGAACCGGAGCCTGGGGGAGAGGATGGAGGCCTCCCTGGAGGTCATCGGCAACTACGAGAGGCACGAGATCGACGAGATCATAGGCCACCTGTACAGGGTCCTCTCCTACGTCGACGAGGCCGTGGACACCCTGGAGTACTACGACGAGAGGAGGGAGATGCTCCTCAACTACCGCGTCATCGAGAAGAGGATCGACCGGATACTCGGGGAGAGGGACGAGATAGGCCTCGGGGACCTCGGCGTCTCCGAGAAGTACGGTCGCGAGTACATCAAGCTCTACCATCGGAGCCACCACCCGGAGGCCCCCCTGGAGGAGACCGGGAGATCCCTCCGGAGGGTCCGCTGATGCCGGAGGCAAGGGGCAGGCTGCGGAATGGGTCCAGGGGCGTGCTCACGTTCTCCGATGGCGTCGTGACCCTATGGGAGGAGAGGGGCCGCATAACCAAGAGGCGGGTCAAGGTCGCCGAGTTCTTCGCGGCCGAGGCGACCTCCGCCCAGCTGGGCGGGGGCGAAGACCGATTCAAGGGGATGCACCGCCTCGTGGTGGGATACGCCGGGGAGGGGCCGGGGGCGGGCGAGGAGGCGGCGACCTTCCTCTCCCAAGACTTGGGCTCAATGGAGACCATCAAGGGCGAGATAGACCGTGAGATCGAGAGGCGAAGGGCGGCCCTCGAGTCGGAGATGCGGGAGCGGAGGAGGGCCCGGGAGGCCCACGTCCGACACCTGACCCTGCTGCTTGAGCTCTTGGACAGCGCCTTCCAGATCGTGTTAGAGCTGGACGGCGGCGTGGACTGGGGCCTGATCGGGCGGTACCGCTCCGAGGTCGAGAGGATAGGCATGGAGCTGGGGAAGCTCGACG
>Ga0111229_109_pt1 | contig 23676 bp, 26 predicted proteins | sample DeeMarSWOR152_54_FD_80383 | JGI IMG/M metagenome (GOLD analysis project Ga0111229, IMG submission 80383) | Crenarchaeota group-15 archaeon DG-45 | reverse complement strand
TCTCGTATGATGATATATAGTTTCTGCGTGAGTATTCTTCCCGAGAGAGGCTCTTAGAAAGCTCCTTATCCATGCGCAACCCCGCGCAAAGATGTAGGTGAATTGATTATATAGAAAACTTTGTCAATACACGTACGTTATTGTTAGTGTTACAGTCAAGTTTGTAAATTCATTCGGATTGTTGACTTGCAGGAAAACCTCGTCACAGACGGGAATGACTACGGTCCCATTCGTCGCGGTATGTGGAAACGGGGGATAACGTGCGTAGTAGACGCCCTGAGTCAATGAGCTCCCAACCCAGAGATAGATATCCGAGGAGGCGCTGAAGTTCACCTCGATATAGCCGGCTAACGGTATATCATACCAGAGTTTTGCATCTCCCCTCGCCGTCAGGTTCAGAGTCTTATCCTCCTCAAGCACGATCCTCTTCTCATAACTTAGCACTTCGTTGTATTCGTTTTGAATTGCCCTCTTCTCCATCTCGCAGGCTGAATGCAAATCCTGAAGTTTGGAATATTCGTCTCTTAGGGTGATGTAGTCGCTCCGGACGGCTGAGTATGTGTCCTGGAGAGCGACGTAATCGTTTTGTAATTTGGAATAGCTCTCTTGAAACCTCTCGAATGCCACCTCCCATTGAGTTATCTGGTAATACAATAATCCCGATATCCCAGCTAATGCCACAACCAATATCGCTAGGAAGACCTTCACCAGATCCGTCTTCTTCTCCACTTTCGAACGGCTCATCTTACTCAAACGTATAGGGGCTGATAATTGATTATAAAAATTCGTAGACGCCAGAGAACACAAAAACGCGCATCAAGGGAGACAGGCCCGGGTGCGGTGGCTATTACAAGCCTATAACCGAATGATTGTCGTTGCCCTTGTTCCATGGGCGCTGAACATGGAGATCTAGGCCGAAGATCTATTTTTCTAATTATTTTTTCGTATTTTTATTTCTTTATATTTTATAAGATTCCTCGATAGCACATGTTCTCGTGATAAAGAATTGAATCACACTGTAACGAGGACAATGAATAGACTCTTCAAGTGTACAAAGTGCGACTGGAAAGGCTACCAGGTTACATGGGCTCTATGTTCAAACTGCGGCTGCACTTACTATAAGTGTCCAGTATGCGGCAGCAGAGCCAAAGAGTCGGAGAGATGGTAGATTCCGCCAAATCACTGATTCCGCAGGGCATGAAATCCATCCGGCCATAGGTCTCTATAGGAGCCGCGCGAACGCCCTTCTCGATGCTCGAAACGATCGAGATCGCTAGCGACTCAGAGAGTACGCAGGGGCGAAGACAACTCTGATTTTGAGCGTACGCAGTTCGTCCAAATTAAAAATGTTCTCATTAATAATTATTTTATAAAAAAGATATTTTTTCTCCGAACTTATCTATGATGCTGAGCCTATAACCACTATTTCGAAGCCGAAAGTTTCTATGCCTTTTATGGAGGAGTCTACCGTCAATTTTAGGGTGACCTCAACGATCGCCCCGGATTCGAGTTCTATTCCTTCATAATCCCAAGAAAGCACCATATATCCGGCCACCTTTGCAGGGGTCCAGTTCTCGGTGGAGAGACTCAATGAGACCGGCTGATCACCGGAGTTCTTGATGTAGACCTTCTTCTGGACGGAGCCTCCGGCCCTGATCGCCCCCCAGCCTATAGTTGAAAGAGAATGAGTACATTCAAAGTCACCGTAGATGTCGATCTTGACAGCGGGCTCGGGGGGAGGAGGAGACGGAGGGGATGGAGAAGGCGGGGGAGGCTGTGTAATTATACCGGAAGTGCCGACTCTCTCCGTGGACTGGAGCAGACCTGCAACTGATATGCCTCCAACCAGAGCGATATATAACGATAAGAGCGATAATAGATACAGCTGCTTGCGAGCCATGGGAACCAACACTGAAAGTTTGTAATCTCAAGGGGATAGCGATTATAAATTTTTATGAAGTTTAAAACAATTCCGTAACAATGTTTTAAAACAATACTACACATTTAAATGTCTATGTAAAATGATCATATAAAATGTTGATTTAATGCTATCGATTTGAAAATCGATGACCGACAGTATCGAGATTGAAATTTTTAAATGAAAAAAACTTTCAAAGCTTCCTAGGCTAGATAAATTATCTAGATAATATTAGGATGTTAGTTAAATGGCGAAAGGGCTTTTTGCCGATACGATAGAGCGCCGCGATAAGGTGCAGATATTCGCGGACATCCTCAGGGTATCCGCGCGTCCAACGAAGGTGACGAGGATTCTGAGGCTGGCCAACGTCCAGTATAATACCTTCCAGGAGTGCATCGAGCAGCTCTGTGAGGCCGGCCTCCTTGAGATGGCCGCCGTGACCCAGCGTGCTCGTTCCTCTCGCGACAAGCGCACCTCTTACACTTTCAGGGCAACGGACAGGGGCCAGAGGTGGTGTAAGATGGTCGACGATATATACGAGGCCCTACAGGAAACGACACAATAGGGCATATTCACGCGTCCACACTGGAAGAGAAAGATTGAAGCAAGGTCCCTGGGCGCGCCAAAGAAAAATCGTGTTATCAACCATAACATAGTTCTGGAGACTACATTAGCAAGCGTTTCGAGCGCGCCTGATTATATGTAAAGACCATATTGGTTTCCATCATCAATTTTTTTTATCCGAATAGGTTTATTTAATAGAGATGTAAAATATAACACTTGTACACATTTTTTATTAGTAAAGGGCTGGGCGTAGGATAATCGATAAGATAATGATTTGCTCATTCTAATAAGGGGGAGACAGCATGAACGGGGCGGAGAAAGGTGATCAACCGGTTTTCAACACGGATCGAGAGGAGTTCATCAGGCTTACGCAGCGGATGGTCGAGGTAATGGTGGACTTCTGCCTCCTAACCCTCCAGGCCGTAAGCAAAAAGAAAGAAGCTCCGTTGAATTCCAAGGAGATAGAGAAAATAATCGATTTCGATCTTTCATTCAGAATACAGCAAATCCAAGATCCCGAAATACAAGAAATCGTGAGAGAACGAGCCGCCTCGGAATTTAGGAAGATACAGAACAAGTTTTATTAAGAAAAATTCCAGTTAACCTAAAACTGATAAACATTTAATTAGTTAAATGTTCATCATAATACTAATCGTATAGAAAAATGTTTTTTTCTTTATCTAAAGAAGTTAAGATACTAGAGAAATAACTAATAATTTTAAAATAGACTGAATTTCATAATCAAAGATTTTTTCATGCTGATTCAACATTTCTAAATCCCTCATTATTCTATCATGAATTCCAGATACGATATGTGATATGATAAGCGCTGGACTCTTTTCATGGCGACAACCGGAATCGAGGTTTTTTATTTGATTTTTCCCAAAAAGGGAAAGGCCCGCGCGACCATCTTCCAAAAATGGATGATGATGTCCATAATTGGCTAAAATATTCGATTTAAAATTCCAAAAATGGATATTTATACCCTAAATTGTTAGAGAAGTCTTTTATAAGACTATAGTATGAAATAGAATTCAAAAAGGTCTTAATATGGTGATGGATCTATGGTCGAGTTGAGGGGCCGTTCACGCTCTAGCGAAGCCGTCGGCTGTTCGATGAAGGGCGGCTGGCTTTGGCTGGCCGCCATGGCGGTTTTCGTGCTGGGCTGCGTCTTCGACCATCTCACGACGGCCTATGGCCTGATGTTGCCCGATATCTGCGAGCTGAATATGAACGTGTTATTTCTGATGAGGCGGGGGCTTTGGCATCTCTCCGAGATGCTCGTGATCATGGCGGGGGCAGGTTCAGGCTATCTCGCGCTTAAATCGAGATCCAACATGACCGTAAACCTATCCTCCCTCATGCTGATATCGGCGGGTCTTTTCAGGTTTTACGCATCGATGCAGAACCTGTCTCTCATCCTAAACGTGATGATGTGAGCTGTGCTTCCTGAGGGGAGCGGCCCGGCTCGATATCACGGGGCCCTCGTAAAAGTCGATCTATACGGCTGAGCCTCAGCCGGCGCATCTGGGGCCATAATTTGTGGAACGAGGCAAAGCTCTTAGGCTCTTCAGAAAATTCAGGTTTCAATTTACATGATGATGAGGGTTATTGGAGCATTTCGCTGACCTCTTCCAGCACGAGGAGGTTCCTGGCCTGTTTGAAGTATTTTATGACGTTCTCTCCCTTCTGGGTGATCTCGTAGTATTTGTTGGTCCTCTTGTCGCGGTCGTCGCTGGCGTCGACCTCCCTTATGAGGCCCTGGGAGACCATCGACCTGAGGATGCGCTGGAGGGGCTTCCAGGAGAGGTTCGCCCCATACATGATGCGGGTCGGCTTCCTCGTCCCGTTTTTGATTATCTGTATGACATCCACGTATATCTCGAGCTTGGACCTTCTGCGCTTCATGGGGCAACGTCCGACCTGACATGCGCCCACACGTCTATTAAATTGAAGTATGTATCAGTGAGCCACCAACACGTTGGGCTCGGCGTGATCGCATTCAGCTGGTGAATTCGGGTATGACCTCCTCCGCGAATAACCGGGCGCTATCCAGCCGGGGGAAGTCTATGAACCTCAGGATGAAGTGCTCGACGCCGATGTCGACGTACGCCCCTATCCTCTCCGCCACGGCCTGGGGGTCTCCGACGATGTAGCTGTCCATGTTCCCATCGCCGAGGAAGGGGCTCGCCCCCGCCATCCGCTGGGCCTCCTCATCCGTCGCTGCGACGCCAACCATATTGCCCAGGGTCAAGAGGATCTCGTCCGGGTCCCGCCCCTCCCTGGAGCAGTGCCGCCGCAGCACATCGAGCTTGTGAGAATAGGCCTCGAGGCCCGCGTTCGCGATGTTCCACCAGTCCGCGTGCCTGGCCACGGCCCGGAGGGTCAGCCTCTCGCCTCCACCGCCGATCATGATCGGGGGCGGCGGATCCGGCTTCGGGTCGCAGTGGGCGTTCCTCACCCCGTGGTGTTCTCCCTCGAAGGTCACGCCGTCCCCGGTCCACATCTTCCTTATGATCTTGACCCCCTCCTCCAGCTGCCTGATCCTGACGGCGGCGGGGGGGAAGTCGTAGCCGTACTCCGTGTAGTCCTCCTCCATCCAGCCGGCGCCTATGCCCAGGATGAACCGCCCCCCGGTCAGGGCGTCCAGGGTCGCGCCCATCTTCGCCACCAGGGCCGGGTTCCGGTACGAGCTGCAGAGGACGATGCTCCCGAAGTCCAGCCCCTCGAAGAGGGCGGAGAGGAAGCTGATGGCCGAGAGGCATTCGAGGATATCCGTGTCCCTGCGCTCCCAGTCCGCCCACGGCACGAAGTGGTCCGAGACCCATGCCGAATCGAACTCCGCCTCGAGGCCCCTCAGGAACCCGATGATCTGGAGCACGAACTGCCGGCCCCGGCTGCCATCGATGGGGAAGCTGGGAACCCTGATGCCAAATTTCACGTCAGCCATACTGACCGAATAAGATTGGGCGGCTCAATAAATATTCATTCCGCTCCCCGGGCGTCCGATGGCGGGCCGTAAGCGGAGGTCGATGGGGCGAGGGCGCTCAGCCAGGGGAAGGATCGGGGTCGAGTTCCTCCAACAGCCTCTCAAGTTTGCTGACGTCGATGCCGTATTTCTCCGCCAGCATCTTGAGCGCGCCGGAATCTGGGCCGGGCCGCGCTCTACGTGTCAACGGCTCGAGGGGCTCGCCGGCCATGTCCAGCCGGAGCACGTCCCAGCGGGTGTAGTGGCCCAGGGCGTCGAAGTAGGCCTTGGCGTGACGGCGGTCGTCCAGGTCCAGCTCGGCGTACAGGATCGCCTCCTCGTCGAAGACCGGCCCCCCGAGGATGACCCCCGCGGGGTTGGCTATGAAGCTCCCGCCGGCGGCGATGTTGAAGTCGGCGCACTCCTCCGGGAGGCCTCCCTCGGGGATGTACTGGCCGACGCTGATGACGAAGGTCTGGGTCTCGAAGGCGTACTCCCTCACGGCGTGCTCGATGTCGCAGAGGTGGGGCGAGTCCCCGTCCGACCTGTACCGCCTCTTGGCGCCGGGATGCCTCCTCATCACCCACCACCCGGGCCAGACGGCGCAGTGGATCTCCTCGCCCATGACGGCCATGGCGGCCTTGAGGAGGGTCATGTGGTGCTCGTAGCAGACGAGGCCGCCGACGGCGCCGATGCCGGTGTCGAAGACGCGGACATCGCGGACGTCGCCCATCCCCCAGACCATGCGCTCGCCGTGGGTGGGCATCAGCTTCCTGTGCCGCCCGAGGATCTCGCCGTCGTTCCCGATGAACAGCATCGTGTTGTACAGGGTCCCGCTGCCCTTTCGATCGCTCATCTCCGTACACCCCACCGCGGCGATGACGTCGGCCGCTCTAGCCGCGTCCCCAAGCACCTCCGTGTCGCCGCTCGGGATCTCCAATGCGTTCTTCTGGTACTCCACCATGAGGTCCGACCACCGGGATATGGGCTGGAGGCCCCGCCAGTATGGGTAGCCGGGGATGAAGGTCTCGGAGAAGACGATGAGCCTGGCCCCGGCCCTGCCCGCCTCCTCGATGGCCCTGCAGGCCTTGTCGATGGTCGCCTCCTTATCCATGAAGACGGGCGCTACCTGAGCCGCCGCCACCTTAACCCTATCCAACATCGCAATTAGAGAAGTTTTGGCCTAGACCTATAAGAGCATGTAGTTCAGGCGCTAGGCGACCCTGTGTTTTTAATTTTTGGATTAAACTAAGTTCGAGAAGATGATCGTCGGAAGTGTGTGATGGCGCCGCGGAATAGATGGCATGTCTCGTTTAATTTTCTCATCTTAAAGGAGGTTTCGCTTTCTCGCACGCGAGAACTCCCTGTGTTGAATTTTTTTATATTGAACGCGATACTCAGTTAGGGGAGGCGCCCTGATATGCCAAAGACCATCATAAGGGACTTCATGGAGAGAACCAGATGGACAGGCTCACGAGCTACCGATCTGGGAGATACGGATCAAACGAAGGGGCTGCCCCAGCCACCGCTTGAGCTCGGATATGACGGGACGAAGAGGGTCATCGAGCTGCCCTCTCCCAAAGACGTAAAGGTGGACGCGATCGACCTGAGGGATGCGATAGAGAAACGGGTCAGCGTCAGGAGCTACGCGGAGGAGCCCATCTCCCTGGAGGAGCTATCCTGGCTCCTATGGTGCACGCAGGGCGTGAAACAGGTCACCAGCATGCCCTCGACGTTGAGAACCGTCCCCTCGGGCGGCGCCCGCCACCCATTCGAGACGTACCTGCTTGTGAACCGGGTCGAGGGACTGAGCCCCGGCCTCTACAGGTTTCTGGCCATCGAGCATAAGCTCGTGGAGCTCAGCCTGGATGAGGACCTTGCGGATGAGATCGCTGAGGCCTGCTGGGGGCAGCCGTTCATCAAGAAGAACGCCGCGACCTTCATCTGGACCTTCGTGCCGTATCGATCGATCTGGCGCTATGGAGGAAGAGGAGGAAGAGCCATAATGGAAGCGGGCCACATATGCCAGAACCTCTATCTATCGGCCGAGGCCGTTCGCTGCGGCGTATGCGCCATCGGCGCGTTCAGCGACGAGAGGATGAACACCATCCTGGGGATCGATACGGAGGAGCAGTTCGTCATATACATGGCTACCGTTGGCAGGAAAAAATGAGGCTTAATCCACGCGCGCGAATTCCAAGGACCAAACAAAAAAATCAGGGGTTAAATCAATTATTTCCTCAAAATAATTCCAGATAGCGTCTAATATCCAGGTTTTTGGCGCCGCGGAAGGGATTCGAACCCTTGAGGCTCAAAGGCCACTGGTTTTCGAGACCAGCCCGATCACCGCTCTGGCACCGCGGCTCCCATACAAACCCTCGGTCCGGGCTATTTATGTTTCTCCGAGCCTGAGGCGGCGCACGCCCTCCCATCCCTCCCTGGCCTTCGCCCTCACCACCTCCAGCGCCTCCCTCGAGGATATGCCCCGGGCGTCCTCCCCCGTCGCCCGCCGGAGCAGGTACTCCGCCGCCCGCAGCACCCTCCGGCTGAGCTCGGAGTCCGCGTAGTCGGCGATGCTCACGATCAGGGCCTCCAGCGTCTTAGGCGTCACGGGGCTCTGATCGCCATGGTGAGCCGCCGCCACGTGGATCGTGTCCAGGGGGAAGCCGCGGCGGAGCATCTCGGCGACCAGGAGCGTCAGGTGGTCGATCCGCTCCCCCAGGGGCGAAGAGGTGAAACCTCCGCCGTCGGCTGGGGCGTAGACGTAGCACTTCATCACGTCGTGGAGCAGGGCCCCCGCCAGCACCGTGTCCCTGTCGACCTCTCCGCCGTACACCTCCTCCACCAGGTCGCATAGGGCGAGGGAGAGCCTGACGGTGGAGACCGTGTGCTGGAGGAGGCCCCCACCGTGGGCGTGGTGGATGCGGGCCCCCCCGGGGCACTCCTCCAGGGGCAGCCGCTCCGCGTCGAGGGCGGTGTCGGGCTTGAGGAGGAGATCCCGCACCATGCCGCGGAGCTTCTGGTCCCCGATCCTGCCGATGAGCTCCTCGACCTCCGTCATCATATCAACGGCCCGCGACAACCCGATCTCACTAACCGGGGCGCATCATCCCATAAATCTATCTCATATTACGTGAATTTTAAGTTGTGATGTGGACGAGGGCGCGAATTTCTGCTGTGAATTATGAAGGCGGTGGTGGAGGAGACCGACGTTCTATCTTTTAGCCGGGTACGGTTGTCCCGTCCGGGATGCCATGAATTATGAGAACGAGGGAGGTCTGAGAGGTCCCGGGGTGGCCGTGTTCTAAGACCCCGACAGCTTTGCCTTTATCCGCTTGTATGCCTCGGAGGGGTCTCGGACATCGAGGACCAGCCTCTCGAAGGGGCATAGGTCCGCCCCGTCACGGCTCAAGATGGCCCGGGTCTCACGGGAGAAGCGGAATCCGATGCCGTGCCCGCGGAGCACCTCCTTCGCCCCGGCGCTTATGAGGGCGGCATGGACCTCGGACGCCTCCATGTACGCGGCCATCAGGGCGGCGGCCCTGCCGACGATCTTATCCGCGACGATGGACCCCCGCAGTCCCGCCCTGCCGATGGAGTCTATGGCCTCGATGAGGGGGGCTATGCCGCTTCCGGCGCTGGAGAATATGGCCTCTCCACCCCTGTGGATCTGAAGGTTTAGACTCAACTTCTCCAGCTTCTCGAGATATACGTCCGAAGGCAAACCCATAGTGGATTGGGAATGGGTGCCTTTTTTCTCTTGCGAAAGATACTGCGCAATGAAAAGTCGAAATCTTCACCGGCTGGGAGGAATTGGCCTCAAACTAAAATAGCTCTGAATCAAATCTCGATGGTCTCCGGAATCCAATCCCAAAACCAGCCCGGGTGGGGGGCGGAGGTCATCACAGGCCAAGAAAACCTGACATATTGAAAATTAGTTCTAGCGGGTATCGACAAACACTCGATAGAATCTGGCCCCGTCTAATTGAAAGGCCCGGTATTTCAGATAGAACAGAGGATACGGCCCGCTTCGACGATTAATGATGGCGATGAACACGCGGAAAGACTGAACGCCCTGGGCGAGGGGGGAGAAGCCTGAGCCGTTCGGCGATGACCTCCACAGGATATTCGAGCAGGCCTTAACATAACGGGTTTTTCCTGCTGCTCGCGACCGCGGGCTCATCGAAATTGGGGAAGGGATGCGCTGTGATCGCTGTTCAACGGCTTAGGCGTCATCGGAGGGGCGCTCTCGGACATCGTCTCCTTAATTTAAACCGAGCAAATTTTCCAAGGGAAAGCGCGGCGCTTTCCATGAAAGTGAACATGGAGAGCGGATTCTGTCCTCCCTCGGTCGGTGGGCTTATAAATCGTGCCCCCCGAGGGGGGCGTCAAACATTTAGCCTTCCGGGGATTTATTTGATGCGAGATAGCCGTGTCGGCTAAGCTGAGGAAGCAGGCGCTTCAGCTCCTCGCCGAGCAGCCCATGACGCTGAGGGAGCTGGCGGAGAAGATGGAACTCAAGGAGAAGAGGGCCTTCAAGGTCCTCAGGTCCCTCTTCGAGAAGGGGGAGATAAGCGCGTTCACAGACGACGACAAGATACGACGCTACCGGTCCGCCGAGGCTTCAACATAAGCGGCTAGATTGTGGCTTTCCCCTGCGTGTATGGGGCCTACACAGGCCTAGTGGAGCCTCACGCCGGATTCCGCTTGCGTGAGGATGCCACGCTCGATCAGGTGGTCCAGGGCGGTCTCGGTCTCGCTCCGGGTGAAGCCCAGGCGCGCCATCTCCCTCACCAGCCAGGGGCTCGTATAGACGAAGCCGGGGATGCGGACGGCCCGGAGGAGTTGGTCGCAGCACGCCCTCATCCTCATGCCGCTCCTGGAGACCGGCCCGCTCAGGGTCTCCTCCCCGCTCGTCAGGGGCCGCGCGTCGATGCCCAGCCTCTTCTTCACGTAGGCGGCGAAGCCCTTGGTCAGCGCCCCTCCGTGGAAGGTCAGGACCCGCTTCGGGCGGCAGCGCCTGATGAAGCTGAGGAGGCCCCGGAAATCCGCGTGGTCGCTCAGGGGGAAGGGACGGACTCCCCCCCTCTTCATGATGGCGGCCCACCCCGAGGCCAAGGCGGGCTCGAGTTTCCCGAGGGCCAGCTTCGAGCCCTTCGGCGTGATGAGAACGCATCTCCCCTCCTCCAGCAGCTCGCGCCCCTCGCTGGAGTCGGCGTCGACGTAGTCCAAGCTGTGGCCGTACTCCCGGTATACGTCGCTGGCCCTGGTCGCGCTCTTTGCGGTGACGACGGGGAGCTTCGTCATCCTGTTGAAGATGGAGATGATCTCCTGGGCGTTCCCGATGGAGTCCGTCCTGAAGGTGGGCACCATGCCGCCGGGTATGGCCTCGAGGACGGCCCACCTGACCATGTCGAGGGCGACCTCATCACGCCTGGGGAAGGCGAACATGGGCGCCCCGAAGGTCGACTCGAGGACGAGGATATCGCAGCTAACCGGCTCCGCGGCCTCCACCGTGTAGGATTCTCCGAGGCTGAAATCCCCCGTGTAGAGGATCGTCCCCTCGGGCGTCGCCGCCTGGAACTGGACGGAGCCGAGGATGTGGCCGGCGTTGTGGGCCCGCACCTCCATCTCGCCGACCCTCACCCTCTCGCCGACGGAGATGGGGCGCCACTCCCCCGCCCTCCGCCACCCCAGGGCCTCCAGCAGCCTGTAGGTGGGCTCCGTCGCGTATTTCACGAGGTCCGGGAAGCGGAAGGCCGCGGAGTGGTCGGCGTGGGCGTGGGACACGAAGGCGGGGTGGCGTGCCGCGCCCGAGGTGGGGTCAAAGACGACGGCCTCGCCCCCGTACTCGACGACCACGCCTCCCTGCCTCCTCACCGTCAAAGCCAACCGTCGCCAACCTCCGTCAAACGGGCATCCGGGTCCTCGGGGCTATACGCTGCTCACGGGGACGGTCACCCCGTCGTCAGCATCAGGATGGCCTTGGCGAGGTCGCCCTCCGCCTCCATCAGGGCCTCCCGGGCCCGGTCCATGCTGACCCCGGCCTGCTGGGCCACGAGGAGGACGTCCTCCTCCGGGATGGCGGGGCCCTCCTCTTCCAGCGTCCTCTCGGTGACGCTGCCGCCGGCGATCTGGTACATCCGCTGCCCCTTCATGTCCAGGGCCGTGACCGACGGCCCCTCGATGACGATCTCCCTCCCCCTGCCCTGGAGGATGACGCGCTCGATGTCGCCGAGCTCGTCCATCTTGAGGCCCATCTGCTTCATCATGCGGCGGGCTCGGCGGGTGTCGATCCTTGCCAAGAGGCTTCACCGGAATAGAGGAGGGAGGCCCCACATTTAAGCGCTCGACTTGGCCGCGGCCCTCAGCGTGTTCCTTATGAGCATGGCTATGAGGAGGGGGCCGATGCCGCCGGGGACCGGGGTTATCGCGGAGGCCTTCTCCTTGACGGCCTCGAATTCGACGTCGCCGAAGACCTTGTTCCCCTCGTAGTTGTTGCCGTTGTCCATCACCACGGCGCCCTCCTTCACCATGTCCGCGGTCACCGCCCACTTGCGGGCCACATCCACCACCAGCACATCCGCCTCCCTCGCGTGCCTCGCAAGGTACGGGTTGTCGGCCTGGAGACATGTGACGGCCACGCGCATGTTCGTCAGCACCGCCGCCAGGGGCTTCCCGATGATGTTGCTCAGCCCCGCGATGACCCAGTGCTTCCCCTCGGGGTCGATGTCGTACCGGCGCAGCAGCTCGATGATCGCCTCGACCCCCGCCGGCAGGAAGCACTCCTCGCCCATCAGCAGCTTCCCCAGGGTGGCCGGGCTGAGGCCGTCCACGTCCTTCTCGGGGGGGATGGCCTCCACCACCGACAGCTCGTCGAAGCCCTCGGGGAGGGGAAGCTGGACCATCACGCCGTGGACCGACGGGTCCTGGCTCAGCCGCTGGATGAGGCTCAGGAGCTCCTCCTGGGTCGCCTCCGTCAGGTGATGGAGCTGGGCCGTCACCCCCGCCTTCTCGGCGCGCCTCGCCTTCATCCTGACGTATCGCGCGGAGGACTCGTCGTCGCCGACGAGCACCAGCGCCACGGCGGGCGTGACCCCCCTCCCCTTGAGCGCCTGGGCCTCGGTCTCCAGCTCCTCCATGACCCTGTCCGCGGTCTCCCTCCCGTCGAGGATCACCGCCATCTCGCCCACCTCAGCTGAGGCCGGTTATGCGGCCCTCCGCGTCTATGTCCATCCCCTCCGCGGCGGGGTGGGTGGGGTGGGCGGGCATCGTGTTGATGTCGCCGCAGTAGGCCACGATGAAGCCGACCCCCGTCGAGGGCTTCAGGTTCGTTATGGGCAGGACGTACCCCTCGGGGGGGAGGCCCCTTAGGCTGTCCCGGTCGGTGAGGGAGAGGGGGGTCTTCGCCATGCAGATGGGCATCTTGTCGAAGCCGAGCTTCTCGATCCTCCTGAGCGCGCTCCTGGCGTCGGGGAGCAGCTCGATATCCGAGACGCCGTACATGCTCGTGGCGATGGTCCTGATCTTCTCCTCGACGGGCATGTCCAGGGGATAGAGGAACCTGAAATCCGACTTCTTCTTCAGCTCGCTGAGGACGAGCTCGGCCAGCTCGATGCCTCCCTCCCCGCCCTTGAGGACCGTGTCCGTGAAGGCGGCCGGGACCCCCTTCTCGCGGCACCAGTCGAGGACGGCGTCGATCTCCTCCTGAGCGTCGGAGGCGAAGTGGTTCATGCAGACGACGGGCGGCAGGCCGAACGCCTTCGCGTTCTCTATCTCCTGGTTCAGGATCACCATGCCCGCCTTGACGGCCTCGACGTTCGGCTTGGTCAGCTCACTCCTCCTGACGCCGCCGTGGTGCTTCAGGGCCTTGATGGTCGCGACGATGACCACCAGGTCGGGCTTCAGGCCGCCGGCTCGCGCGGCGATGTCGCAGAACTTCTCCATCCCCAGGTCCGCGCCGAAGCCCGGCTCGACCAAGACATAGTCGGTGAGCTTGAGGGCCATCTTGATGGCGATGAGGCTCGGACATCCGTGGGCGATGTTCGCGAAGGGGCCGCCGTGGATGATGGCGGGGGTGTTCTCGAGGGTCTGGACGAGGTTCGGCTTCACGGCGTCCTTCATCAGTATCGCCATGGCCCCCTCCGCCTTGAGCTGCCCGGCCTTCACGGGGTTGTCGTCTTTGTCGTAGGCGACGGTGATCTCGGCCATCCTCCGCTTCATGTCCATCAGGTCCGAGGCGATGGCGTGGATGGCGGCGATCTCCGAGGCCGTCGTGATCTCGAAGCCGCTCTCATGGGGGATGCCGCCCAGCCTCCCGCCGAGGCCGACGACGATGTTCCTCAGGCAGCGGCTCTCGATGTCGAGGACCCTCTTCCACAGGATCTGGTGGATGTCGAGGTTGAGCTTGTTGCCGCGGTAGATGTGGTTCTCCATCAAGGATGTGAGTAGGTCGTGGGCGACGGTGATGGCGTGGAGGTCGCCGGTGAAGTGGATGTTTATATCCTCCATCGGGAGCACCTGAGCATAGCCTCCGCCGCAGGCGCCCCCCTTGATGCCGAAGACGGGGCCGAGGGACGGCTGCCTGAGCACGACGATGTTGTTCACCCCCATCTTGCCCATCGCCTGCGCGAGGCCGATGGCCATCGTCGTCTTGCCCTCCCCTGTCGTGGTCGGCGTGACGGCCGTGACGATGATCAGCTTCCCATCCGGCCGGTCCTTGAGCCGCCCGAGAACCTCCAGCTTGACCTTGGCCTTGTACCTGCCGTAGGGCTCGAGGTCATCGCCGGAGAGCCCCAGCCCCTTCGCGATCTCCGTTATGGGCTTGAGCTTCGCGCTCTGAGCGATCTCGATATCAGGAGGTATCTCCAAACTCATCAACTCTTCGAGTATAGGAATTGGTCCGGCTTAATAGTTTTATCGGACCAGCGCGTATGTATGGGACGGTGATCAGATGGTAAGGATCACGTTTCTGAAGATCGGCTACATAGGCGCGACGAACCTCATCGACGCGCTCCTCGACGAGCGGGCGTCCCGGAAGGGCATCTCCGTCAGGGTCATCTCCTCCGGCTGCAAGATGGATGAGGAGGAGGCGGTGGAGGTCGCGAAGCTGGCGGCGTCTCTCCCCTCAGACCTCTACGTGGTGGTCTCCCCCAGCGCGGGGCTCCCGGGGCCGACCGCGGCGAGGGGCGTCCTGAGGGAGACGGGGAAGCCCATCATCGTCGTCTCCGACGAGCCCACCAGGAAGATAAGCAAGGACCTGGAGGAGGGGGGCTTCGGCTACATCGTCATCTACGCGGACCCCATGATCGGCGCCAAGCAGGACTTCCTCGACCCCGTGGAGATGGTGCTGTTCAACAGCGACGTCCTCCGGGTCCTCGCCGTCACGGGCGTCATCCGCCTCATCCACTCCGAGATCGACCGCGTCATAGCTCAGCTTGAGGAGGGCGGGGAGGTCCAGCTGCCCCGGGTCGTCGTGGACAAGGAGGCGGCCTTGGAGCACAGCGGGCTGGAGAACCCCTACGCCCACGCGAAGGCGATGGCCAGCTTCGAGGCCGCGAGGAGGGTCGCCAACCTCTCCACGGAGGGGACCTACAGGGTGGAGGAGCGGGAGAGGTTCCTCCCCATCCTCGCCGCCGCCCACGAGCTGATGAGGCAGGCGGCGCTGATGGCCGACGAGGCCCGGGAGGTGGAGAAGGCGAACGACTCCGTCACCCGCGTCGTCCACCTCCGCAGCGGCGCCCTCCGAAAGAAGACGGAGCTCCTCGGCAAGCTCGAGGGATAGCCGGCCTCAGCGGCGCCCGACCCTGCCCCGCCGGACCCGAACGGCGACGCCGACAACGAAGGCGAGCATCTCCTCCTTTGTCAGGAGAGCCCGCCCGACGGCCAGGACCCTTCGCCCCGAGTCGAGGACGACGACCTCCCCTCCGGGCCTCACCTCGTCGCCGGCGTCGACGACGTGCTTGGCGAAGACGCTCCGCCCCTGAGCGACGAAGTCGGCCACCTCATCGTCCACCGTCACCGCGAAGCCCAACTCGTCCATGTTCGACACGAGCCTCTCGGCCCCGGCCACGGTCAGGGCGAACAACCCATCCGTCGGCCTGAAGGAGGCCAGCAGGGTCCCGCCCAGGTAGACGTGCCTGATCCTCCCCGTGTTCTTGGAGTAGGCGAACTCCACCCCCTCGGGGAAGAGGGCCGGGCCGCATCCCCGGCCGAGCTGGTAGTCGGCGATGGCCCTTACGCGCCTGAGGTCGCCGTCCATCCCGCCCTTGATCTGGCGCTGAGTATTTATAAGCCGATTCGCCTCCCTCTTAGCATGGTGGAATGATGCGCTGCGAGGTCTGCGGCAGGGAGATCATGGGGCAGCCGTTCCGCCGGGTCATAGAGAGGGCTCGGATGACCGTCTGCGCCCAGTGCGCCCGCTTCGGCTCCGGCGACTGGACCCCGTCCACGCGACGAGGGCCCCCGCCGGCGCAGCGACCCAGGAGCGAGGTGGAGGCCGCCGAGAGCCTCGAGCTGGTGGACGATTGGGGAGCGGAGATCAGGAAGGCCAGGCAGCGTTTGGGGATGACGGTGGAGGATCTCGGGATGGAGATAGGGGAGAAGACATCCGTCATCAAGAAGCTGGAGAAGGAGGAGCTGATACCCAATGAGACGCTGGCCCGCAAGCTGAGAAACGCCCTGAAGATCGAGCTCCTGGTCGCCGGGGAGACCCAGCCGGCGCCGAGGCCCCTGAGGCCGAGCGGCGGCAGAACCCTCGGCGACGTGATCAAGCTCAAGCAGGAGACGGAAGAGACGCCCGAGGAAGAAGAGTAGGCCGTGGTTGGCCGGCCGCTGCCTCACATGCGTCCTCCGCCACACGCAGCGGGGGGTGAATCACCCAACTGGGCGCAGAGCCTCTTCATCGCGTTTTTCCGGCGTGTGAGACCTTGACGGGAAAGCGAGGGCTGGTTATCGTCGTGACGGGCGTCCCCGGCGTCGGCAAATCGACCGTCGCCCGCGGGATGGCGAGGCGGCTAGACGGAGAACACCTCGACCTCTCTGTCCTCGCCGAGGCGTGGAGCCTGATCACGGGCCGGGACGAGGAGCGGGATACGGCGATAGTCGACCTTGAAGGGATGCAACTGCGTCTGATGCGGTTGATGGGCGCCACGAGGAAGCCGCTGATCATCGAGGGGCACTTCGCCCACGATGTCGTGTCCCCGGAGGCGGCGTCGTACATCTTCGTGCTGAGGAGAGCCCCGTGGGTGCTCAAGGGGGAGCTGGAGGCGAGGGGCTACGGCGTGGAGAAGGTGAGAGAGAACGTGGAGGCCGAGCTCATCGGCGTACCCCTCGTCGAGGCCGTCGAGGCATATGGAGCTGAGCGGATCTGCGAGATCGACACGACGAACAGAGAGCCGGAGGAGGTGGTCGAGGCGGCCATCTCCATAATAAGAGGCGACGGCGTATGTGACCGGGGCAAGTTGGACTGGATGGGATGCGCCGAGGCCGGGGGATTGTGGAAGGGGGGCTGAGGTTGTACGTGGTGGTGAACTGCCCGAGGTGCGGGAGCATAATGCTGGCCAAAACCGTCTACAAGACCAGGTCGTGTCCCCACTGCGGCTACCGAGCCGAGCTGAGGCGCCTCAGGGTTCTGGGCAGGGCATCCTCCTCCACGGAGGCCGTCGCCCTCATCCAGGCCCTCAAGGAGAAGAGCGTCGGGAAGGGGAATAGAAGACTCAGAGGAGCTTAGCGCCCCTCTGGGCAGGGATATGCGGCAGAGCATTGCGGAGGGGCTATTCGATTTCAGCCTGAGGCGCCGGCCATACCTCGGAGGCATAACGCGGCCGATTTTCCGGGAGGCGTTTCACTCTTATACTACGATGGGCATTCTGTCCCCTGGGTGTGGAGGTTGGCCGCCGTAGCGGGGAGGAGGTTCTTCGAGGAGCTGGGGCAGCTCATCAACAAGCTCGTCCAGGTGGAGGACAGAGAGAGGAGGGCTCTGGAGGGCACCCTTCTGGGTTATGATGCCAACTCCATGAGCATCTGCCTCGGAGACGTGAAGGGCGAGGGCGGGACGAAGATCCACAGGGTCTTCGTCTACGGGCCAAGCATCGCTAAGATCTCGGCCTCCGAGAGGCCCTTCAACCTCGAGGGCCTCGCCGAGCGCATAGAGCGGGTCTTCCCCAACATGGTCAGGCTGTACGCCGACGCCGGGATCATCGTGGTCATGGACAAGATCCGCGTCGACGAGGGCGGCATCGTGGAGGGGAGCGGCCCCGCGGCGGATCGCGTCAGGGACATCTACGATCGCTTCGTCAGCGAGGCCACGTGATATCCGAGGCAAGCCCCCATTCTTCTATGGCCTCAACGCCCCCGTGGGCCCATCGCCAAGATGAAATAAGTCGTCCGGCTTAGATACGTGGAGCATGTCCTTTGAGCTGCGCGATAGGGACCTGATGGGGCGCGTTGGTAGGCTGAGGACGAGGAGCGGGGCCGTCGAGACCCCCGCCTTCCTCCCGGTCGTCAGCCCCATCTCCCAGGCGATACCCCCGAGGAGGATGATGGATGAGTTCCGATGCGGCGTCATCATCACCAACGCCTACCTCATCATGAGGCACCTCGGAGACGAGGCGAACCTGGAGGTCCACCGGCTGCTCGACTACGGCGGCGTCGTCGCCACCGACTCCGGAGGATACCAGATCCTGGTGCACGGCGGCGTTGAGGCGGGGCCGGATGAGATCATCGCCTTCCAGAGGGGCATAGGGTCCGACATCGCCGTCATCCTGGATGTCCCAACGGGGTGGGGCGTGTCCCGCGGCAGGGCGGAGTGGACCGTGGAGGAGACCCTGAGGCGGGCGAGGGCGGCCCTCCCCCTCATCGAGGGCGACGACGTCCTCTGGGTGGGGCCCGTGCAGGGAGGCGGGTACATCGACCTCGTCGAGCGGTCGGCCCGGGCCATCGGCTCCATGCCCTTCCAGGTCCACGCCCTCGGCAGCCCGACCCAGGTGATGGAGAGCTACCGCTTCGCCGTCCTCGTGGACATGATCATGGCAGCGAAGCTGAGCCTGCCGCCGGACAGGCCCCTCCACCTCTTCGGCGCCGGCCATCCCATAATGTTCTCCCTCGCCGTCGCCCTCGGGTGCGACATGTTCGACTCCGCCGCCTACGCCCTCTACGCCAGGAGGGGGCGCTACCTGACCGTCCGAGGCACGATGCGGCTCGAAAATCTCAGCCACCTCCCCTGCTCCTGCCCCGTCTGCCGCGGCCATGAGGCCGACGAGCTCAGGGAGATGCTCAGGAGCGAGCGGGTCAGGGCGCTGACTGAGCACAACCTCCACGTCTGCATGGCGGAGATGGATGCTGTCAAACAGGCGATCTCGGAGGGGACGCTCTGGGAGCTGCTGGAGGTCAGGAGCCGAGCCCACCCCGCGCTGGCATCGGCGTTGAAGCGGCTGTCAAAATACCGGGACGCGCTGGAGCGCCGCAGCCCCCATAGCAAGGGGCGAGGGGTGTTCATCTTCGACTCCTCGGGGCTGGCGAGGCCCGAGGTCACGAGGCATATCCGTCGCATGGAGATGAACTACCGTCCACCCGATGGCGCTGACGCCCTTCTTCTAGCCTCCGCGCCGGAGGTCAAGCCCTTCGGAAGGGCGCCTCAGTGCCGCCGCCTGCGGAAGGTCGTGGAAGAGGCGATGGGCGGCGCGGCGTCCGGCGTCCACGTCTGCTTCTACACGGCCCCCTTCGGCGTCGTCCCCGTCGAGCTGTCGGAGACCTATCCCCTCTCCCAGTTCGAGGCCGTCGAGCCCCTGGACAGGGAGTCGCTGGAGTTCGCCGCGGAGCAGGTGAGGATGTACGTCGAGGCCAAGGGCTACTCCCATGTGTTCCTCCACCGCGGCCAGAATGACCTTGATGGGCTGGTCGAGGTCGGGTGCAGAGAGGCGAGCAGAGATGCGGAGATGCGCCTTACCGTGGTCGAGGACCCGCAGCCCTGGAGCGACGGGGCCCTCGAGCGCCTGAAGGCGCAGCTGAAGGTGGCGGAGGCCTGAGGCCCCGCTACTTGCATTCGGCGTCGGCGATCTTCAGGACCTCGTCGATGACCCGCACGCCCTCGTCGATCTGCTCCTCGGTCACGATCAGCGGCGGCGAGACGATCATCGTGTTCAGCACGTTCATGACGTAGACGCCCCTGGTGAAGGTCTCGGACCCCATCCTGCTCACCACCGTGGGCTCGAACCGCTGGCGCCGGGTCGCGAAGGGCTCCTTCGTCTCCCTGTTTCTCACCGGCTCGATTCCCCAGAAGAGGCCCTTCCCCCTGACTTCGCCGACGGAGACGTGGTCATCCTCCAGCTCCATGAGGCGCTTCCCGAGGACCCGGCCCATCTTCTTGGCGTGCCCGATGAGGCCCAGCCGCCTGTACTCCTCGACGGCGGCGACGCCCGCGGCGCAGCAGAGGGTGTGGTTCGCGTAGGTGTGGCCGTGGCAGAATAGGTTGTCCTCGAAGAAGTCGGCGATGGGCTTCCGTACGATGGTGGCGCCGAGGGGGAGGTTGGCGCCCGTCAGCCCCTTCGCCATCGACATGATGTCCGGGACCACGCCCCAGTGGTTGACGCAGAACCACTCCCCGGTCCTGCCGAAGCCGGTCATCACCTCGTCGGCGACTAGGAGGACGCCCGTATCGTCGCAGATCTTCCTCAGCTTGGGCATGTACTCGTCGGGGGGCACAAGGATGCCGTTTGAGCCCACGATGGGCTCGACGAAGACGCCGGCGATGCGCCCCGCGCCCTCCATCTCGATGATCTCCCGGATGTACTCAGCGCACGTGATGCCGCAGCCGGGGTACTCCAGACCGAAGGGGCACCGGTAGCAGTAGCAGTCGGGGGCGTGGACGACGCCGGGCATCTCCGGGACGTAGTGCCTCCGGGGGTCGCCGGTCAGGGTTATGGCGCCGGAGGTGGCGCCGTGGTAGGACCTGTTGCGGGCCAGGAACTTGGGGGCGCCGGTGTAGAAGCGGGCGATCTTGATGGCCGCCTCGTTCGCTTCGGCCCCGCCGGTGGAGAAGAAGACCTTGGTGAGGTCGCCGGGCGTGACCTCCGCCAGCTTCTCCGCCAGCCGGACGGCGGGCTCCGTGATCACCCCGGGGTGGACGTAGCAGAGCTTCGCGGCCTGCTCCGCCATGGCCTTCCTCACCCGCTCGTTCGCGTGGCCGAGGTTCGAGCAGACGAGCATGGACGAGAAGTCCAAGTACCTCTTCCCGTCGGCGTCGGTGAAGTAGACGCCCTCGGCATCGGTGATCAGCTTGGGGTTCCACGACCTCTGGGTCCGCCAGGACCCGAACAGGTGCTTATGCACGGTATCCAGGTAATTATCGCTCAAACTTCATGCCTCCTGCATCGACTAGTATGGAGGCTTCGGACGGATAAAGCTTAGCCCGGGTTGGAAACCGTTAAGTTATAGAACCACATTAGACCCTTTGAAACCCTCCGAGGGCGCGCATGGCCCGAGGGAGGAGATGAGGCGATTCGCCCGGTTCCCGCCAACAGGAACCCTCTTAAGCCGGATCGTTTCAGCAACGACGTTCAAGGGACCGATGAGAGGAAAGACATGGTCAAGCTGCACTTCATGGGAGGCACCCACGAGGTCGGGAGGAACGCGATCCTGGTGGAGTCCGAACAGGCGCGCCTGCTGCTCGACTACGGCGTGAAGCTGGGCGACACCCCCGAGTTTCCCGCCCACGTGAGGGCGACGGACGTCGACGGCATCGTCATCGCCCACGCGCACCTGGACCACTCGGGGGGCGTCCCCCTCTTCTACCTCTCGGAGGAGATGCCCTTCTTCGCGACCCCCGTCACCACGGAGCTGGTGAGGGTCCTCATCAGGGACTTCATAAAGCTGAGCAGCTACTTCCTCCCCTTCGAATACCTGGAGCTCGAGAGCATGATGAGGCAGAGACGGGACCTCGCGTACGATGTCGACGTCAAGCTCAAGGACGTGGACTTCAGGCTCGTCAACGCGGGTCACATCCCGGGCAGCGCCATGGTCGAGCTGGACGTCAACGGCAGGAGGATTCTGTACACCGGCGACATGAACACGGTGGATACGAGGCTCGTCCGGGGCGCGAGGGCGCCGAGGCGGAGGTTCGACGCCGTCATCGTGGAGAGCACCTACGCTGCCCACGACCACCCCGACAGGGGGACGCTCGAGGACGCCTTCGTGAACGAGATCAGGGAGATCCTCGGAGGAGACGGCCGCGTACTGGTTCCGGCCTTCGCCGTCGGCCGCTCCCAGGAGATGCTCAGCGTCATCCACGCCCACAGGCTGGGGACGAGCGTCGTCGTCGACGGCATGGCGAGGAAGGTGAACGAGATCTTCCTCGACCACCCCGACTTCCTCAACAGGCCGAAGACCTTCATGAAGGCCATCTCGGGGACGAAGGAGGTGAGGGGCTGGAGGGACAGGCGGCAGGCCCTGAGGCGGGCGGGCGTCATCGTCGCCCCCTCGGGGATGCTCCAGGGGGGCACCGCCATGTTCTACATGGAGAACCTTGCCCTCGATGAGAGGAACGGCGTCTTCCTCGTCAGCTTCCAGGTGCCCGGAACCGGCGGCGCGAGGCTGCTCGAGACGGGCCGGTTCCCGATCAAGGAGAGGGAGGAGGCGGTCAGGGCGAGGGTCCGCCACTTCGACTTCTCATCCCACGCGGGGAAGTCCCAGCTCGAGGCCTTCCTGAAGGGGCTGAGGGGGAAGCCCGACGTCTACGTCATCCACGGGGAGCCGGAGAACTGCGACGCCCTGGCGCGGTGGGCCAGGGACGAGCTCGATCTGAACGCGGTGGCCCCGAACCAAGACGACGAGTTCGAGGTCTAGCCGCCCGCGCTGAGCCGGAGCCGTGACGCGGGGAACGGCCTGGGAGGAAGCGAAAAGCTAAATATACCGGCCTTGGTTGATCTGAGAGCGCGGTAAAGGTGGATCGGTTGCCCAAGGAGATCTTCGACCGCGATGAGTTTCTGGCGCTGGCGGAGAAGGCGTCGGAGTGCCGGGTCAAGCGGCTCGGGGACGTGATGAAGCTGAAGCTCAGGACCAGCAAGCAGCTCTACACCATCAAGCTAGAGAGCGCCGAGGGCGAAGACCTGTTGGAGAAGATCAGATGCCCAAAGAAAGAACTCTAAACCCGAGTGGGCCGGGCCGTATTATTCACCCCAAAAATCGGGTGGATCTTTTTCGTAATAGTACTATCAACTCGGATGCATTAATTTTAATAGTGGAAATACAAATGGCGTTGCGCAAAAGGAAAAACAGCATTCTTGAGCGTATACTTCTCCCCCAACTGCCGCGCGGTCCCTTTCAACTACATCATCAATTTTTGTTCACGATTCGCATGTGTCGGATGCTTTTCCAATAAAGCAAATTGCCTGAAGCTAAATGTTCCTCGCGCGCCCTGATCTGCATACTCAGAAGCTCTCTAAGGTGACGTGCAAAGGTTCAATTCTTAACAAGTTTGGCAACGAAGAAGCCTTCACACTCATGCATGTAGGGGTAAAGTCTCTGGGCTGCTGCGAGTCCTAGTAGCCCCTGGGCGCCTATCCTTGGCTCTGCTTCTATTAGCCTGAACTCGGGGTGGCCCTCAAGGAAACCCTTGATGACGCCCTCGTTCTCCTCCACGGTCACGCTGCAAGTGCAGTAGACTAGAGAGCCCCCTTCCTTCACGTGGAGAGCAGCGTTCTCTATGAGCCTCCTCTGTAAACCCGCCATCCTTTTAATCGATCTCCTCGTTATCCGCCACTTACCGGACGGGGTGCCGTTGAAGGTGCCGGTGCCCGAACAAGGTGGATCAAGCATAACCAAGTCAGCCTTCTCTTTGGGGAGATCCTCAAGTTTCGTTGCGTCGCCAAGTATCGACTCAGCGTTTGTAACGCCCAGTTTATCCATTAGTCTCTCCCATGAAATCCATGAGCTGTGCTAGGTGACTTGTCTTAACTCCTGGAGCGGCGCATATGTCCAGTACAACGTCCTGAGGTTTGGGTGAGGCGACCTCACCTGCCAGGATGCTTGCCTTATCCTGAACTATGAAAGCACCCTCTCGGTAAAGCTCAGTGTTCGTCAAATCCTTCGAACTGTCAAGAACTCGGTACGCGCATCTGAGCCCGGGTACTTTTTCTAACTGAAAGCCCTGCTGGCGTAGACTATCGGGGAGGGACTCGTCCGCTTTTAATGTGTTGAGCCTAATGTACTTGGGTGTGTCAAACGGCCG
>Ga0111229_142_pt1 | contig 23705 bp, 21 predicted proteins | sample DeeMarSWOR152_54_FD_80383 | JGI IMG/M metagenome (GOLD analysis project Ga0111229, IMG submission 80383) | Crenarchaeota group-15 archaeon DG-45 | reverse complement strand
GTTCTCGCCGTGCCTGTTGAAGGGAGAGCCACCGTCGGTCCCAGCCGCCACCTTCACCCCCGCCCTATGGGAGATCATAATGCTCCGGGCCGGGTGGTCCGCCAGCTGCTCGGCCTTCTCGACGGCGTACTTGGGTATGCCGCCCTCCCTGCCGTGCTCTAGGATGCTGCGGGTCGCCACCAGGGTGGGGACATGGAAGGCGCCCCGCTCGGCCATGAGGGCGGCGACCTCGTCGTCCATGATGGTGCCGTGCTCGATCGTCCTGACGCCCGCCTCCACCGCGTTCCTGATGCCGGTCGTCCCGTGGGCGTGGGAGGCGACGGCCCTGCCGACGGCCGCGGCCTCCTCCACCGCCGCCCTCAGCTCGTGGATGGTGAACTGGCTCGTGTCCACGGGGTCGGAGGGTGACATGACCCCGCCGCTGCTGCATACCTTCACCCAGTCCGCGCCCTCCTTGAGCTGCTCCCGGGCGGCCTTGCGCACCTCGTCCGGCCCGTCGGCGATGCGGGACATCTCGCCGAAGCTGAGGCCGATGGGGAGGTGGAAGTCGGCGTGGCCGCCCGTCTGGCTGATGATCCTGCCGCTCGCCATGATCCGGGGGCCGCGGGCGACGCCCATCTCGATGGCGCGCTTCAGGCTGATGGCGAATCCCATCGGCGCGCCCATGTCTCGGACGGTCGTGTACCCCGCCTCCAGCGTGCTCAGGGCGTTCCGCGCCGCCATCAGCTGTATCAGCCCCGGCGTGTGCTGGAGCATGCTGAAGATGCTGGGCTCGCCGTTCAAGCACAGGTGGACGTGGGCGTCGACGAGGCCCGGCATCACCGTCATCCCGGAGGCGTCGAGAATCTCCGCCCCATCCGGCACATCGATGCCCCTGCCGGCGTCTCGGATCACGTCTCCCTCGATGAGAACGGCGGCGTCCCTCACAGGGTCAGCGCCCGTCCCGTCGATGAGATACGCGCCGGTGATGGCCTTGAGCTGCCTTTTGCTTGTCAAGTCTCGCACGTAATTATCTCGGCGCTGCCTGCCCTTATCTTTTTACGATGCGGCTAGGCCGGGGGGGCTGATAGCGTTGTTCAATGGGCTCAGGGCGTGATCTTGTTCCCTTATCCTCTCGTTGAAGTCTATGTGGGCGCCCTCGCCCATGCTTGAGAGGACCTCCTGGATCAGGCGCCTCGCCTCGTCCACGCCCCTCGGTCTGTCCTTGTAGCCTCGGAGCATGTGCCACGCCCACTCGAGGGCCTCGAAGGCCCCCATCTGGTAGTTCGACATCTCTCTCCCCGACTCGGGCTCCGCCGGTTCGTTTAAAACGGTTGCGCACATGGCCGCGGAGGAGGGGCGGGTGAAAGTGTGTCAGCAACCCCTAAATGCATCCTTCATCACATGGGTAACGAGCGCGTGGCCTCGATGTTGGACATAAGGCTCATCAGGGAGAACCCGTCGGCCGTCCGACAAAACATAGAGCGGAGGCACGATCCGGAGAAGATGGCTCTCCTGGATCAGCTGATCGCCGCGGATGAGAGATGGCGGGAGCTGACGACGCGGGCTAACAGGCTCCGCCGGCGGCGGAACGAGATCAGCGCCGAGATAGGCCGCCTCATCAAAGAGGAGAGGGACCCCTCCGACCTGAGGAAGGAGGCCTCCGAGATACCCGGGCTGATCGGGGAGGCCGAGGAAGCGCGGGATCGATACGGCGAGGAGGTCCGGAACGCCCTGATGCGCCTCCCCAACCTCCTCCACGACTCCGTTCCCTACGGCGTCGACGACTCGGGGAACGTCGAGGTGCGCCGGTGGGGAGAGCCGCCCAGGTTCGACTTCGAGCCCCTCAGCCACGCCGAGGTCGCAAGGGCCCTGGGGGTCGTCGACTTCGAGAGGGGGGCGAAGGTCTCGGGCTCGGGCTTCTACTACCTGAGGAACGAGCTGGCCCTGCTGAACAACGCCATCATCCGCTTCGCCGTGGACCACCTGCTGGCCAAGGGGTACATCCTCATCGAGCCGCCCTACATGATCCGCCGGAGGCCCTACGAGGGGGTGACGGACCTCGCCGACTTCGAGGAGGTGATGTACAAGGTCGAGGGGGAGGACCTCTACCTCATCGCCACCAGCGAGCACTCGATGGCGGCCATGTTCATGGATGAGGTCCTCGACGCCGGCTCGCTCCCCTTGAAGCTCGTCGGCGTCAGCCCCTGCTTCCGCCGGGAGGTGGGGGCCCATGGGAAATACACCCGGGGCCTGTTCCGGGTCCACCAGTTCAACAAGGCTGAGCAGTTCATCTTCTCCCTCCCGGAGCAGAGCTGGGCGCTGCACGAGGAGCTGCAGCGGAACAGCGAGGAACTCTACAGGCGGCTGGGCCTCCACTACAGGGTGGTGAACGTCTGCACCGGCGACATCGGCAGCCTCGCGGCGAAGAAGTACGACATCGAGGTCTGGATGGCCGACGGCGCCTACCGGGAGAGCGGGAGCAACAGCAACTGCACCGACTACCAGGCCCGGAGGCTCAACATCAGGTACCGCCTCAAGGAGGGGCAGGCCCCGGCCGGGTTCGTCCACACCCTGAACAACACCGCCCTGGCCACCAGCCGGACCATGATCGCCATCCTCGAGCAGCACCAGCGGGCCGACGGCTCCGTCGCCGTCCCCGAGGCCCTCAGGCCGTACATGAACGGCATGGAGCGCATCGAGGGAGCCCTAAACCCCCTGAAGATCTAGCTCGGATTCCCCTCATCGCGCGGCCTCCCCTTAGGGGCAACGAGGCGGCCCACGCAAATCGAGCCCGCTTAGACAGGCGGAGTCGGCTCCATAGCCCTAGGGTGCGCGAGGCCGCCTGAGACGCCCATCGGCGTCCCATCGGCCCTCCAGCAGGCGCCGCCGTGCATCAGCCCCGTCACGGGGTCGACGAGGATGCCGTTCATGCCGCCGGCGATCCGGGGCATCTCCACGACCTCGTGGCCCCTCGCCCTGAGCCCGTCGAGGGTCTCCTCCGGGAAGCCCGGCTCGACGTGGAGCTTCTCGCCGTCGGTCCCGGGGATTCCCATGGTCCAGATGCGAGGGGCCTCGACGGCCTGCTGGATGGTCATGCCGAAGTCGACGACGTTGACGATGGCCTGGCAGACGGAGGCGAAGATCCTGGTGCCGCCGGGGGTGCCGAGGCACATGAAGGGGTCGCCGTCCCTGAGGACGACGGTCGGCGACATGGAGCTCAGCATCCGCTTGCCGCCTGCGACGGAGTTCGCCCTGCCGGGCCGGGGGTCGAAGAGGCACATGCAGTCGTTGAGGAGCATCCCGGTGCCCGGCGTCGTCACCTTCGACCCGAAGAGCTGGTGGATGGTCTGGGTCGCGGCCACCATGTTCCCGTCGGAGTCCATGGCCGAGACATGGGTCGTATGCTCCCCCCCTCCCTCGAAGAGCATGGGCTCCCCCGGCGAGTACCTCCCCGCCGCCTCGATGCTGAGGCGCTTCGCGAGCTCCCCGGCGTACCGCTTCGAGGTGAGCCCCGCCACCGGGACCAGCACCCTCTCCGGGTCCCCCATGTACTGCTGGCGGTCGGCGAAGGCCATCTTCAGCGCCTCGGCGAGCAGGTGTAGGTGCCCCGGGGAGCCGAAGCCAAGGGAGGCCACGTCGAAGCGCTCCAGGATGTTGAGCATCTGGACGATGTGGGCCCCGCCGCTGCTGACCGGCGAGACCGAGTAGACCTCGTAGCTGCCCCGGTACTTCCCCCTGATGGGCCTGCGCATGATGAGCTCGTACTCGGCCAGGTCATCCAGGGCGAGGATGCCCCCGTTCCCCTCCATGTCGTCGACCACCGCCCTCGCCAGCTCGCCCCGGTACAGGACGTCGGAGCCCCCCCTCGCGATCTTCTCCAGCGTCTCCGCGTACTCGGGCATCACGATGATGTCCCCGGGCGTGGGAGGCGACCCCCCCGGCAGGAAGACCGCCGCGGTCTCCGGGAAGAGCTCCAGGTCGCTCCGGGCGCTCTCGATGCAGTGGACCAGGTAGGGGCTTGCCCTGAAGCCGCCGCGGGCGAACCGGATGGCGGGCTCCATGACCTCGGCGAGGCCCAGGGCGCCGTGCTCCTCGACGACGTGCTCCCACGCCTTCAGGGCCCCCGGGGTGGCCACGCTCAGGTGGCCCACCGTGTTCTTCCGGCCGACGGCCTCGAACAAGTACTGACCGGGCTGACGCCTGTCCAACGGGACGTACATGTCCTCCGTCGCTGCCTTGGGCGCAGTGGCGTAGTTGTCCACCGTCTCTATGTTCCCCGTCTCGGCGACCCGGAGGACGAAGAAGCCGGCGCCGAAGATGCCCACCATCATGGGCTCCACCACGGTCAGGGCGAAGAGGGCGGCGACCGCCCCGTCGAAGGCGTTCCCGCCCCGGGCGATCGCCTCGACGCCGGCCGCGCTGGCGAGGGGGTGGTTTGCGGCGACCACCCCCCGGCTGGCCGCGACCTCTCTCTTATGGGTCTTGAAGAGCAGGTCGGAGGGGGGCTTCAACTTGGGGGCTGCGTCGATGTCCATCTAAACACCAACATGGGAACGTATGTGTACAATGTAACATCCTCTCACTGAAAACTTTTTAGAATCCGCTCCGCCTCCGTCGGGAGGGGATATTTCTACGCTGCAACGCTGCGTGCTGCAAAGTATACGCCGATCAGGTTGCCGTGGGGGGCCATCCCACGCCCTGCAGGTAGAGCGTTGCCGCCATCAGCGCCACCTCAATGGCGGCGGCGATGAGGAGCATGGGGGCTATCCGCCAGACGAAGAGCCGCAGCGCCTTGCCGAACTCGGCCCTGAGGCTGCCTCTCCTCCTGAGGCTGTTGATGAGCTGGTATCCGAGGCCCATCCCCGCCGCCATGCTGAGGAGGACCGCGGGGATCTCGATGACGCCGTGGGGGATGAGGAGGAACGCCGTCAACGGGAGGCCTATGGTCAAGCTCGTTGTGTAGGAGACCCTGCCGACGACGAAGCCGTTGCGGACTATGAAGTACAGCGGCGGCACGCTGAAGAGGGCCCCCATGGCCATCCAGATGAGGCTGCTCAGCAGGTTGTTGAGTAGGATCGCGAGGAAGATCATGGGGAGGCTCAGGCTCCCGATGTACTCCAGGAGCCAGCTCACCTCCTCCGGAAGCTCGAGGGGGATGCTGTCCCCGAGGTAGAACCCCATGCCGACGGAGGCGAAGAAGACGAAGAGGCAGAGCAGGAACAGAAAGCGCAGGCCCCAGACGTATTCGGCGAACCCCCCGAACAGGAGGACCACCGCCCGGGGAGGACGCCCCTTTTGAGAGGCCTCGGTCAACGGCCCTCGACCGCTCCCTCCACCCGCCTCTGGGCGACCCGGATGTCCACGGCGAGCACCGTCCTCCTGTCCTCCTCTCGGGCGTGGGCCACCGCGGCCTCGGCGATGCGCGAGCCGTAGTCGCCTACGACCCGTCTCAGCTCCTCGCCGGCCTCCTCGCTTATCCTGAGGTCGCCGTGCCTCTTGATGAGCCTCCGCATCGGCGCCAGCGTTAACTCCTCGGCCACCGTCCACCCACCCACCAACCAGATTTAAGGGGGTAACTGCCTATTGTAGTTTCCGCAGCGCATGCTCAACCTGATCCTCGTCGAGGCCGCCCTGGAGACCGTCCCCCCCGAGATCCAGCGCCACCCGTCTGTGAGGAGGAACGCCAGGAGGCGGGGGAAGAGGCCGTCGGAGACCCTGCTGGACCGCAGCCTCCACCACGCGGCCATGGCCGGCCTCGTCAACGGCCACAAACGGGGGAGGCCCGACATCGTCCACTTCTGCCTCCTGGAGGCCCTCGGCGCGCCCCTGAGCAGGGAGGGGCGGCTCCGGGTCTGGGTGCACACCGTCGGGGGCTACGCGATCGAGGTCGCGCCCGAGGCGCGGCTGCCCAGGGACTGCCTGCGGTTCAACAGCCTGATGGAGCAGCTCTTCACCCAGGGACGGGTCCCTCCAGACGGGGAAAAGCCTCTCATGTCCCTCAGGCCCCTGAGCCTGCCGAGCCTCATGGAGGAGATCGGGGCCTCTCGCGTCGTGGCCCTGACGAGCCATGGGAGGCCGACCACCCTGGAGGAGGTCTGCATCCTCTTGGCTGAGGAGGATAGCCCCGCGGTCCTCATCGGCGCCTATCCCTCCGGCCCCATGGAGGAGGGGACCCTGTCCCTCGCCGACGAGGCCGCCAGCATATACCGCGAGGCCCTCGATGCCTGGGTCGTGACCTCCCGCCTCATATACGCGTTCGAGCGAGCCAGCTCGTCTCAGAATAAAATGGGGGGATGATGGAGGAGTTCTGGGACTTTCTTTTATGCCGCCTATCCGATTTGTGGTCCTAAGGGCTCCACGCTTTGGCCCTTTGCACCCATTTCTTGACCGTGGCCGCGATCGTCGCCTGGATCTTGTAGCGGTTTACCTTTCTGGTCTCCTGCAGCTGTTCCCTGGCCTCCCTCAGGAGGTCCCCGGCCTCGTCCAAGTCCCCCTCCTCCAGCTGGGTCCTCATCCCGCTGAGAAGGGCCCTTGCGCTCTGGAGCTGCTCCTCGATCTCCGAGGCGTTCACGCCCCTCGCGGCGAGCCTCTCGGTGGTGGCGTTGAGCACCCTGACCTTCGCCTCAAGCATGTCCATGGCCCGGAGGTACTTCGAGATGTGAGGGCCGTCGAGGTCCTCTAACTCCTCGTCGATCTCCTGGACCGCGTCGTCGAGGTCGTCCACGGCGTCCTCCACGTTCCCCGCCGTGAGGCGCTCCCTGATCCTGAGGAGCTTCGTCTTCGTGGCGCGTAGGGCGGACAGGGCGGCCTGCCCCCTGCTGAGGCGGCTCTGGATGCTCTCGATCTTCTCCTCCAGGCCGTCGATGCGCATATCCACCTGCTCGAGGAACCTCTCCGCCTTCCACGCCTTGTACGTCCTCACCGCCTCGCTATGGAGCATCCCCATGGTCCGGCCGAGGATGCCATTGGCCGCGGCGAGCTCCCGGGCGGCGGCCGCGATGTCCTCGTCGACGAGCTCCGCCGCGGCCTCGAGGTGGGCCTTCGCATCGGTCAGGTTGGCCTCGATGTCCGGAACCGCGTAGCCGGCCTCCTCCAGCCGCTCCGCGGTGGCGTTGACCTTGTCCACGAAAGCGTACGCCCTGTCGATGGCGTTCCTCAGGCCCTGGGCCTTCTCTGTCTGCGCCCTGACGCTCGCGGGGGCCTCATCTGGAAGGGCCTCACGGAGGATGCGGAGAGCGTTGCCGAAGTGTTGGAGAGCCTCGTGCCCTTTCTCTATGGCCTCGCTGTAGTAGCCGTCCCCAAGCAGGCTGAGAGCCTCCTCCATCGCCGCGAACCCCAGCTCGATGCTCTCCTCCGCGTCGTCGGGCACCTCGATGCCCTCGGACTCCAGCTCTTCGATGGCCTCCTCGACCCTTTCCCTGCTTCTCTCAACGAGGGAAAGGAGGTTCTCCGCGTGTTCCTGTAGGCTGGTGGGGAGCACCACGAAGCAGGCCTGAGCGGTTTCATCGTCCGCCTCGGCGGTTACCGTGTAGCGGCCCTTGAGGGCGTCCGCCGTCAGGTTCACCGTGGCAGAGTAGCCGCCATCCGCTCCCGCCGATGCGGTGATATTGAGGATGATCCCGAGCGTGTCGTTGACCGTGATGGCCACGCTCGCATTCGCCTCGGCCACGCCGAATATCTCTACGCTCTCGCCGGGGTTGTAGAATGCCCTGTCGGTCTGGACCGTGAGGGATTCCGCCCCCACGGCCATCGCGAAGCTCGGGGAGGCCACGAGGGCCAGCATCAGCAGCGATACGATTTTCCTCATATCCACGTCCGTTCGCCGCCTAATAAGGGGGCTGCGGCCTCTATTAGAGGAATCCGCCGGAACGGTTCGGAACACCTGTTTCATGCTCCGCCCCCTTTTCCGCGGTGCTCCGGCCTGATCCTCACCAGGCTCTGCCCCCCCACGTTCCTCACGTCGACGATTCCCTCCCTCTGGAGCCGCCGGATCATCCTCCAGGCGCTGGTCCGGGGCATGTCGAAGCGCTCGCGTATCTCCGTGGCGAAGGCCTCCCCACCCGAATCGGCCATGAACCTCAGCACCTCCCTGTCGTCGAACCTCAGATGGGGGTACCGCTCGAACATGCCCTCGAGGTCCACCGCCCCCGTATAATCTTCCGCCGCCGGCTCCCCCCTCCTGAGGACGAACACGACCACGAACAGCGCCAGAGCGGCGACCACGGCCACCGGGACGGCTATCCAGGATATAGGGAGCCTCGATGCTTTAGCCTCCTTCGCCGCCGCCTGTGCCTGGACGGCGAGGGCTTCGGCCCCTCCATAGTCCCCGGCCTCGTACGATGCCTCGGCCCGCTGCAGAAGCTCCTCCGCCGCGTCCAAGCCCTCGGTCCGCCCCTCGCCTCTGGCCGCTGAGATGGAGGCCGACGCGGCGTTCATGGCCCCCTCGGCCGAGGACGCGGCGGCTTCGACGCTCTGGGCCGAGGCCTTGGCCTGCGCGGCGTGCTGCTCCGCCTCGGTGTAGCGCTCGGCCTCGAAGGCCTCGTATGCCTTCCCTAGCAGGGCCTCAGCTTCTGGGGCGGCGATCCCCCGGGCTGCTACGGCTGTTATGGTCGCCTCGGCGTCCCTGATGAGGGCCAGCGCGTGCTCCCTCGTCCCGACGAAGGCGACGGTGTAGGACACCTCAACGGCCCCGGCGGGCATGGTGAGGAGGGGGGAGCCGTCGAGGATGCCCATCTCGAGGGGCACGACGTTGAGGTCGACGATCGTCGAGCCCTCGGGCAGCAGGATGCCGCAGGGGATGGGAGACGACGCCGAGAAGCTCCAGATCTGGGCGGACTTGGCCGTGAGGTCGGGGGTCACGTAGGAGACGTAGACCGAGGTCGACCCCAGCGTGTCCATCGTCAGCCCCCCGTCGGCGGAGGAGTAGTCGAGGGGCAGGCCGTCCTGGTCCTCAACGGTCAGGTCCTGGTACAGCGAGCCGAAGAGGGCGATGTCGATCCTCGCCCGGGTGGGGTCGACCACGGCCGTGTAGTCGACGGCCGCGTACCCGTCGGCGTAGACCGTGAAGACGAGCTCATAGGGCGTGTAGCTCGGCTGGGCCTCTCCGGGCGGGGTAGCCGCCATCAGGGCGAGCACAGCTATGGCTAGGACGGAGGTTGCGATCGCTTTAGCGGAGGGCATCGGCGGTTCGGAGATCAACTCTGTTCCACTTATTAAAGTTCCGAACCCCTGATATATGATGAGCCGCCTCTCGGCGGGCGGGGCTCACCGGTCTGCGGGGTCCTCGAGCATCTCCAGCCTCCGCTCAAACTCCCTCAGGTCCTGGACGACGTGGTCGCCCTCGTCCTTCCCAGAGCGGGACAGCAGAAAGGCCTCGATGCCGAGCTGCCTCGGCGCCTCGTAGTCGAACCTGGGGTGGTCGCCGACGTGGGCCATGGCCGTGGGGGCCGTCCCCGTCATCCGGCAGATCCTGAGGTAGAACCCCGTCGACTTCTTCACCTCGCCGAAATCGGAGGGCGCGGAGAAGACGTGGGCGAAGAACTCGTCGAGGTCTCCGAGCTGGACCTCCAGGAACTCCCTGATGGTGTTGGAGGTGACGATGAGGACGTGCCTGTCCCGGAGCCGCTCCAGGACGCCCCGGGCCTCGGGGTAGGCTCGGCAGGCGTCCCGCCGTCGCTCCAGCAGCTCCCGCCAGTCCCCCGGCAGCCCCAGCCTGCGGAACCAGTAGTCCACGTCGTACCATTCGGGCCGGTCCTCCCCCACCTCCGTGTACTCCCCGAGGACGCGCTCCCTGGCGGCTCCGAGGCCGATGCCCCGCTGTTCGGCGTAGAGGCGGGGGATGTCCTCCTCCCATATGAGGTTGCTGAAGCCGGGGTCCACCAGGGTCCCCTCCATGTCGAAGCTGACGACCTCGATGCGGCCCATATACGGTCCTACCCGAACCCATCGTAAAAAGATGTCGAGTCCTTCAAGCTTCGAGCCCGTGATGAGGCGTCCGTTCTCCACGGCGGATAACGATAATAATCCATGCGGCGTATGGTAGGATCGATGTCGGATATCGACTTCGGGGTGCAGATCGAGCCCCAGTACGGCTTTACCTACGGGATGATCAGGGAGATCGCCGAGGCGGCGGAGTCCCTGGGCTTCGAGTCCCTCTGGGTCTCCGACCACTTCTTCATGACCGACGACTCCGTCGGCACCCCCTGCCTGGAGTGCTGGACCACCCTCGCCGCTCTCGCCCGGGACACCGAGGCCCTCAGGCTCGGCCCCATGGTCACCGCCCAGAGCTACCGGAACCCCGCCCTGCTGGCCAACATCGCCGCCACCCTCGACCACATCAGCGGAGGCCGCCTCTACTTCGGCATCGGCGCGGGCTGGAAGGAGGCCGAGTACCGGGCCTACGGTTACCCCTTCCCCGGGGCGTCCGCCCGCATCGGGCAGCTGGAGGAGGCGATACGGATCGCGAAGAGGCTGTGGACGGAGGACAGGGCCACGTTCAAGGGGAGGCACTACGGCGTCGAGGACGCCCTCTGCTTCCCGAAGCCCGTCCAGAGGCCCCACATCCCCATCTGGGTGGGGGGAACCGGGAGCCTCACCCTCAAGGTGGCGGCGAGGCACGCCGACGCCGTCAACTTCTCCTGGACCCACCCCATCGACGCGTTCCGGGAGAGGCTCGACGTGCTGAGGAGGCGCTGCGCGGGGGCCGGGAGGCCCTATGAGGATATCAGGAAGTCCGCGGGGCTGATGATAACCATGGCCGAGACCGAGGAGGAGCTGGAGGAGAAGCTCCGGGAGCAGAGGAGGCGCCGGGACACCCCGTACATGAGGTACCTGAGCCGGCAGCTCCCCAACCTCGTGGGAACCCCCGACGCCGTGGCCGAGAGGATGGCGGAGTACGTCGCCCTCGGCGTCGACCACTTCATCCTCCGGTTCCACTTCGGCGAGGAGATCGAGTCGATGAGGCTTTTCTCCGAAAGGATCAGAGACCGGGTATAACTCCCATGATCCATAAGCCTGTATAGAGCCTTGTCGCGGACAACCAAGGTCTCGTATGAGCCTACCGGCGAGATAGAAGATCGCGAGGCCGGAAAGATTTAATTTTGAAACCGATATGGGTGATTCCGGAGGAGAAAATGAAGGGTTTATGGTATCCTCCCGAAGAGCTCGTTGAAAACAGCAATGTTAAAAAGTTCATGGATAAGCACGGGTTCAGAGATTATAATTCCCTGATCAGAAAGTCTGCCGCGGATATCGAGTGGTTCTGGTCCAAGGCGGTCGAGGAGCTGGGGGTCGAGTGGTTCCGGCCCCCCGAGGCCGTCCTGGACGCTTCCCGGGGCATCCAGTGGGCGAGGTGGTTCCCCGGGGGAGAGATCAACGTGGCCCACAACGCCCTCGACAGGCACGCCCGCTCCCACGCCCGGGACAGGGTCGCGTTCATCTGGGCCGGGGAGGACGGAGCCGTCGAGAGGTGCACGTACCGAGACCTCTACGTCCGGGCGAACAAGCTGGCCAACGCCCTCGCCGGCCTGGGCGTCCGGAGGGGAGACGCCGTCGTGAGCATGTTCGCGATCTTGAAATTGGGGGCCGTTGTGATGCCCATCTTCTCCGGCTTCGGCCCGTCGGCCATCGCCGAAAGGCTCAGGGATTCGGGGGCGAAGGTCCTGATCACCGTCGACGGGACCTACAGGCGGGGCAGGGTCGTGAGGCTCAAGGAGACCCTGGACGAGGCGGCGAGGGAGGCGCCCGGCCTCGAGAAGGTCGTCGTGGCCGAGAGGACCGGCTTAGATGTGCCGTGGACCGACGGCCGCGACCTCCGGTGGGACGACCTCTGCGGGGATCAGCCCGGGGAGCGCGCCACCGAGCCGGTCGATTCCGAGCACCCGGCCCTCCTCCTCTACACCTCCGGAACCACGGGCCGGCCGAAGGGGGCGGTCATCTCCCACGTCGGCGCCCTCCTCCAGCCCTCGAAGGAGATCTACTTCAACTTGGACCTGAAGCCCGGGGATGTGTTCATGTGGATCTCGGACATCGGCTGGATGATGGGGCCGTGGCAGGTCCTCGGCGTCCAGCACCTGGGCGGGACCCACCTCATCTTCGAGGGCGCCATAAACCACCCCGGGCCCGACAGGGTGTGGTCCATCATCGAGGACTTCGGCGTCACCCACCTGGGGGGCTCGGCCACGGTCTTCAGGATGCTGAAGAGCTACGGGGACGGCCTCGTCGAGGCCCACGACCTGAGCAGCCTGAGGATGACGGGGAACACGGGGGAGCCCATCGACCCCGACACCTGGCGCTGGCTCCTGGAGACCGTCGGGAGGGGCCGGTGCCCCGTCATCAACCTCTCCGGGGGGACGGAGCTCTTCGGCTGCTTCCTGCTCCCGCTTCCCGTGATGCCCCTCAAGCCCTCGACCCTCGGGGGACCCGGCCTGGGGATGGACATAGACGTCTTCAACGAGCTGGGCGAGCCCGTCAGGGGCGAGGTGGGCTACCTGGTGTGCAAGAAGCCGGCCCCCTCCATGACCCGGGGCTTCTGGGGGGAGCCCGACCGGTACATCGAGACCTACTGGTCCATGTGGCCCGAGGTCTGGTGCCACGGGGACTGGGCCTCCGTGGACGTGGACGGCTTCTGGTTCCTGCACGGGCGGACGGACGACGTGATAAAGATCGCCGGCAAGCGCCTGGGCCCCGCCGAGGTGGAGTCCATCGTGGACGAGCACCCGGCCGTGCGGGAGTCGGCGTGCATAGGCCTCCCCCACGAGATCAAGGGCGAGGTCATGGTCTGCTTCGTGGCGCTGAGGCCGGGCCATCGGCCGGACGCCGAGGTCAGGGAGGAGATCCTGGGCCTGATCGTGAGCGCCCTGGGGAAGCCCTTCGCGCCCGAGGACATAATCTTCGTCTCGGACCTTCCCAGGAACAGGGCGGGCAAGATCATGAGGAGGACGGTCAGGGCCGTCGCGATGGGCAGGGAGCCGGAGGGGCTCGCCATAGTCGAGAATCCCGAATCCATCGACGAGATCAGGAAGACGATCCACACGTAGCCGATGCGAGGGCCTCAAGCCGTCGAATCTTCCGGATGGTCCACACCCTATGCATCCACGGGCGTGCCCTGGCCGACGAAGAGGTTCATCACCAGCAGCACAAGCCTCTCCCCGCCGGGGTTAGAGAACCTGTGGGCTGCGTTCGCCGGGATGGCGACGACGCGCCCCTCGCCCACCTCCTCCGCCTCGGAGCCGCACTCGACGCGGCATGTTCCCCGGATGACCAAGGCCACGTGCTCCCTGCCGTGGGAGTGCATCGGGGTGTGGCCGCCCGGCTCCATGCGGAAGATGCGGCTGGAGAAGCCCGCCAGGTCCGTGCGCTCGGGCACCAACCAGACCGAGTTCACGCCGCTGTAGCCCTCCTCGAGCTCGTCGGCGCCCGGCTCCTCCGTTAGCCTCCTCACCTTCAGGCTCATCGAACCTCGCCACCCAAGATTTATTATGCCTCCCACATAAGCCTGATCGGCGGTCCCCGTGAACCTGGCCCTCGGCACAAGCGGCTGGTTCTACGACGAGTGGGTCGGCCCCTTCTACGACAGCAAGAGGGGCATGTTCACCCGCTACGCCGAGGTCTTCGGCACCACCGAGATCAACTCGACCTTCTACCGCTACCCCTCGGCGAGGACGGTCAGGGGCTGGTACAGCCGTTCCCCGCCGGGCTTCATCTTCGCCGCCAAGCTCCCCCAGGTCATCACCCACGAGAAGTGGCTGCGACCCGAGGAGGGGGTGGAGAAGGACACGGCGCGCTTCCTCGACCTCATGCGGCCCCTGGCGGAGAAGCTCGGCCCCATCCTCATCCAGCTCAGGCCCGGGTTCAACTACGGCGACCACGCCGAGACCTTGGAGCGGTTCCTGGAGACCCTGCCTGGGAACCGCGAGTGGGCCGTCGAGTTCCGTCACCGCTCCTGGATGAGGCCGGAGACCTGGGGGATGCTCCGCCGGCACGGCGTCGCCTACACCATCGTCGACGAGCCCCTGCTGCCGCCGGAGGTCCAGGTGACGGCGGAGTTCGCCTACATCCGGTGGCACGGCCGGGGAGCCCGGCCCTGGTACAACTACGACTACGGGGCGGAGGAGCTGGAGGCTTGGGTCCCCCGGGTGGAGGAGGCCGCGGGGAAGGCGAGGCGGGTCTACGGCTACTTCAACAACCACTTCGGCGCCAACGCCGTCAAGAACGCCGTGGAGATGCTCGCCATGCTGGGCGCCTCCTCCCCCGCGCAGGCCGCGGCCCTGAGGAGGATCGTCGAGCGCAGGGAGCGGCCGTCCCGGCCCGCGGGCGTGCCTCCCCTGGAGTCCTTCGGGGAGGGGGAAGAGGAGGGCCTCAGCGTCGCCGACCTCCTGATGCGGTTCACCACCCATTCCCGGCTGCGGAGGGCGGAGGAGATGGGGGACGAGGAGCTGACCATCACCCGGAGCTCCGGGGACCTCATCGAGGCGGGCGTCAGGGGCTACCGCATCGAGGTCGACCTCAAGGGGCGGGTGCTCCGGCACGACTGCGACGACTGGCGGAAGGGGCTCACGTCGAAGCGGATGTGCAAGCACGTGGACAGGCTCTTCCTCAGCCTACCCGAGAGGCGGGCCAAGGAGGTCCTCGCCGACATCTGGGACGAGAGGGATGAATGGCGATTCGAGGAGGCCCGACCGGCCTAGGCCTGCCGATCCGGCGTGGGGATGGCCCCCTCACCTCTCCTCGATCTCGATGCCGAGCTTTCTCAGGGCGACCTCCACCTTCTTCCGCTGGTGGCCCTTCATCCCCTTGTCGAGGACGGCCCCGCCCACGCCGTCGACGGTCCTCTCCGCCATCTGGCCGACGAGGTCCTCCGTCAGGAGGTCGAGGGCGTACTTGGGGCAGATGTGGCCGAAGGCCGTCTCCCTCTCCATGACAGTGAAGGTGGGGCAGTAGTGGCCGCCGCCGAAGCCTAAGGCGACGGGGGCCTGCCCTTCCGAGGCGATCCCCCTCAGGATGGCATCGGCGAGATGGGCGGCCGCGGCTTCGTCCATCCACTGGCGCTCGCCGCTTCCCAACTCGGCGAAGAACATCGGCGTCTCGAACTGGGTGGGCGAGTGGTGGGTCGCCTCGAGGGAGACATCGTAGCCTCGGGGTGAATCCTCCACCAGCTCTAAGAAGATGTCCCGCATGGCGTTGGCGGGGACCCGCTGCAGCTCGCGGTCCCTCCCCCCGTACATGGCCCTGCCGAAGTTGCCCGTCGGGTGGACGGTGAGGCAGGGGGTGCCGCTGCTCGACCAGTGGCGGGAGGCCACGACGTAGTAGTCGATGCCGTACCTCGCGGCGAGGCCGTCGTAGTCGGCGGGGTACGGCCTGGGCTCCGGCGGCACGCTGTACTTCTCCGCGGGGACGATCTGGTGTTCAAGGACGAAGAGGTAGATGTCGCCGAGCCGGAGGACGCCGCCATCCGTCTCAACGAATCCCCTGTCCCTGAAGACCCGAAGGATGGTGGCGCCCGCGGGGTCGGCCTTCGAGAGGGTGATGCCTACGTTCCCCATCTCTCGCACCCATGCGACGGGGAATAGGCGCCCCCTCCGGGTATTAATCTTTAGCTTCCCAGATCCTGTCACGATATCCGTGAGGCCCGCTATCGTTTTTCGTAGACGACGTCGTTGAAGCGGAGATGTTCCCCGCTTTTTCCACAGATGATCTCCCAGTCGTATCCAAGATCGAACGATTTCTCGTTGAAGCCCCGCTCCATGGCCTCGAGAGCCTGCCATTTCTCGAACCCGACGCTGTCTATGACCCTGAAGAGGACCCAGGCGCGCCCCTCAGTCCCCGTGGCCTCGCGGTTCAGCGCCTCGCTCCAGATGACGTAGACCTCATCCGGATCGTAGCCGCATGTCCTGAGCATCGATGCCAGCAGGATGGCCTGGTCCTCGAAATCGCCCTCGCCCAGGGCGAGGGTCTCCCGGGGGATCTGCCAGTAATCTTCCCCCTCATCCCGTCGATACTCGATCCTCTCCTCGATCCAATCCCTGAGCGCCTCCCATTCCGACTTCAGGAAGGGCTTGGAGTCGATTATCTGCCGAGCTCTCTGAGCGACGATGCTGTCGCCGGGGGTCATGTACAGTTTGATCGCCTCGCCGGCGCTCTCGGGGGTTCTGGGGAGCCTGCTGATCATCTCCAGGCTATCTGAATCATATTCGCCGTCGCACGATGCCTTCAAAGTGATATTTTTGATCGAATCATAATTCAATCTCACGGATAGCTGGCCTCGATGATAGCTGTTGCTTCCGATGTCCACCCTCGTCGTTTGATATACTTCATCATCCAAACCTATGGTTATCACGGCGTCTTCGGCCAGATCCGTTCCATAGTTGTAGATATCAAAATGTATCATCACATCGTATGCGGGCAGGCCGCTGCCTGGATCTCTCATCCATTGCCCCGCCCCTCCGGATAGACGGACTTTCAATATGATATTCTTGGCCTGCCCCCTCGTTCCTTCGGGATTGGGGGCGGGGGTCAGATTTGACTGCTCGTTTTTGAAGGGATGCTCGTGCAGGATGATCATCCTCGGGAGGCTTATCCAGAATTTTTGGATGTCAAAGAACATGTCATCGACGTCATCCACCTCCGAGGGCACCGAAAGATAACCAGTGATGAATGGGGTTACAAATACCACTACGATCAGCAGTAATGTGGCGGCCTTGCCCTTCATCGATTCTCCAATTCAATTTCAAGGCCCGCCCGTTAAAAAGCTTTATAATTTTTTGAAATATATCCCTGTCCGATATTATTCTGAATTTTTAATTCAGAGAATTCCTTCAGATCAGGATTCGCAGGCATAGAAGGGCGACGGTCGCGCCAGTTTTATACGTGAGTCCCCGTCGAATAAGGTGAAGCCGCCGAGGCATGCCGCATGGGGAGGGTAGGGAAGGGCGCGAGGTGCAGCGTCGAGGGCTGCGGCGATGAGGCGGTCCGCTCGATCTCCGTCCCCAAGGCCAAGGCCGCGGGGCTGAAGGTGGATGGGCGCCGGGCATTCCTCTGCAGGGAGCACTACAAGGAGTACAAGAAGGGGAGCAAGGGGGAGAGGCGGATAGAGCGCTGGCGCCACGGCGTCCCCTAGCCGACGAACCTCGGCCTCATCTGGACCCGCATCGGCAGCGGAAGGGGCCTGTACGGCTTCCCCCTCACCTGTCTCCCGATATCGTCCGCCAGCTCCTTCAGCGTCATCATCCGGATCTCGCCGTCGGCCCGCACCCGGACGGGGACCTTCTCGGCGCCGGCCTCCCGCTCGCCGATCACGATGATGTAGGGGATCCACTCCATCTCGGCGTCCCTTATCTTCTTGGGCACCGTCTCGTCCCTGTCGTCGACGTCGGCTCTTATCCTCCTGCTGAGGCGCCTCGCGGCGCGCTCCGCGGCCTCGAGGTGGGCCTCGGAGACCGGTATCAGCCGCACCTGGGTGGGGGCCAGCCACAGCGGCAGCATGGGCGGCTTTCCCTCCTCCATCTCCATGTACGCCTTCTCCAGGAGGGCGTAGATGTCCCGCTCGATGGCGCCGCTGGGGGAGCAGTGGAGGATCAGCGGATGCCTCTGCCTGCCGTCCTCGTCCATGTAGACGATGCCGTAGCGCTCCCCGTTCTCCACGTCGATCTGGTCGGTGGAGAGGGCCGAGGCCTTATCGAGGGCGTCGACGAAGTTGAGCTCCCACTTCAGGATGAAGTAGAAGAAACGCTCCCGCCACATCTCCACGAGGGCCGGCTTCCCGTGCGTCCTCACCAGGGAGCGGATGAACCGCCGGTTCCGCCTGTAGAAATCCTCGGTGACCCTGACGCCCAGCTCGTAGTCGTCGACGCCGAAGCCGATGCCCCCGAGGACGTCCCTGCTCAGCTTGAAGCGGCGCATGAACTCCCGCTTGGCCTGGCCCAGGTCGCGGCAGAGGGCGTGGACGTCGGGCATGGTGAAGGATCGGAGCCTCCTGAGGCCGGCCAGCTCCCCCCGCTGCTCCCGCCTGAAGCTGTACCGGGTGAGCTCGTAGATGCGCATGGGCAGGTGGCGGTAGCTGATGGTGGCGTCGTGGGCCATCAGGAACTGGCCGAAGCAGGCGGCGAACCTGAGGAAGTACCTGTCGTCGTCGGACTCGATGATGTACTGGCGGGCCGGAAACCGGTTCATGTAGTCGGCAAGGGACGGGTGGCTCATGTCGTACATGATGGGCGTCTCCACGTCCATGCCGCCGTAGTCGAGGACCATCCCCGTCACGTACTCCTCCAGGAGGGCCTTGACCATCCTGCCCTTCGGGTAGTACCTGAAGTTCCCCGGGTCCGATGCGGGCTCGTAGTCGACGAGCTCCAGGCTGCGCATCAGCGTCGTGTGGGGCGGCTCCTGCTCGACGGCTCGGCTCTTCTTGACCTCGTAGTCGGTGAACTTCCTCAGCTTCTCGTGCCCCTCGAAGTCGAACTCATCAACGGGCTTCAGCTCCCCCTCGGGGGTGAGGACGTGCCAACTGGATCTCAGCTCCTCCTCGGCCCTCAGGGCCTCGGAGACGGCATCCTTTCCGCTCATCTCATCTCACCTGGGCGTATCCGTCCGCTGGAAAACGGGTGGGCGCCCCCTCCATGGCCCTCCGCATCCTTCCACTTGGGATAAGGTCCCCGTGCTCGGAGAGGCCCATCTAGGCCGCCTTGAGAAGAAGCTTCGAGGCCTAGACTGTTTGGCGGGCGTTCACCGCTGTCTCCTCTAAGGGGGCATGGGAGGCATCCGGGTTTTTAACTTTTATGTATCCCGTCCCTTGGGTCGGAGCCTCGCCTCCTCCACGATGTAGCTGCCGCGGACGCCGTCCCAGAGGGTCCTAGCCCGGGCGATCTCGAGCCTGCCGCGGAACCAGGGCGCGTCCAGCACGAGGGTCTCCATCTCGCCGCCTTCGCCGCAGACATCGACGCCGAACCGTCCGTGGAGCTCATCCAGCTCCTCCATGGCCTGGGCGTCCAGCGCCCGCCCCAGCCAGCGCCGGTCGAGGCCCATGGCGGCGACCGCGGTCACGACGATGACCATGCCGGCCTCGATCATCTCCCCCAAGAGCGCCCTCCCGTCCCTCCCCCAGAGGGGCGCCACGTGCTCCAGGCCCAGCTCGCCGCAGACGCGATCCACCCGGCTCTTTTGATACGTCGATGCGATGGCCCCCGTGACGACGCCCTCAACGTCTAGGCCCGCCAGCATCTCCTTCAGGCCTTCGAGCTCCCTCTCTCCGCCGGTGGGGGCGGCGACATGACGGATGCCGAGGGCCTCCGCCACCATCCCGGCCAGGTGGATGTTGACGGTGTGGAACATCCAGCTCTCCTCGCTTCTGGGATGTATGGTGGCGAGGCTGGTGACCTCGTCTCCGCCCTCGGCCGCCAGGCGGGTGGCGTAGGTGCTGTCCTTGCCGCCGGTGAAGAGGGAGGCGAGTCGCATGCCGATCGGGAAGGGGTGGGCCCAAGCGTATAAGCGTTCATCTCCTCCCCCGCTCCGGGTTCGAAGGGATTTTATCTCTCGATGCCCGACTTGTAGCCGAGGGGGCGAGCTCTTTTGAGCGACGAGTGGTTCTTCAACTCGGGGCCGAGGCGGGGTCGCGGCCTCTCAAGGCTGTACGTCGTTGTCCTGGCCATCTTGGTCGTGGTTAACCTGGGGGTCTTGGCCTACTTCGTGGCCGATATCTCCAGGCTCAATCGGGACATCTCGAAGCTCAGCCTCGAGGTAGAGGCCCTCAGGTTCCAGCAGACCAGCTCCGGGTACGAGGTATCTTCCCTCAGGGACGAGATCAGGATGCTGAGGCTGGGCAACGCGTCCCAGAGCCTGCTGATGACCCAGATCTACAATCGGACCATGAGGTCCGTCGTCCTCATCTCGGTCCGGACGAGCCTCGGCGGGGGGGAGGGATCGGGCTTCGTCTACGACGGCGAGGGGAGGATCATAACGAACAACCACGTCGTCGACGACGCGGTCCCGGGCGGCATCACGGTCACCTTCGTCGACGGCACCGTCGCCCCCGCCGTCGTCGTCGGCAGGGACCCCTACGTCGACCTGGCCGTCATCGATGTCGACGTGGAGGATCGTCTCCTGAAGCCCCTCGCGCTGGGGGACTCGTCGGAGCTGCTGGTGGGAGAGCAGGTGGTCGCCCTCGGCAACCCCTTCGGGCTGGCGGACTCCATGACCGCGGGCATCGTCAGCGCCGTCGGAAGGCAGATGAATGCCCCCGGCAGCTACGTCATCGTCGACGTCATCCAGACGGATGCGGCCATCAACCCGGGGAATAGCGGCGGGCCCCTGCTCAACATGAGGGGGGAGGTGGTGGGGATGAACACGGCCATCCTGAGCGAGACCCCGCAGTTCTCCGGCGTCGGGTTCGCCATCCCATCCGACACCATAAAGCGGGAGGTTTCAAGCCTCATCGAGATGGGCTCCTATGAGCACCCGTTCCTCGGCATCTCCGGCATGGATCTCACGCCCCCCATAGCCGAGCGGATGGGGCTCGATGAGAAGACGAGGGGGGCCCTCGTCGTGAGCGTTCTGAAGGATGGACCCGCCGAGAAGGCCGGGCTGAGGGGCGGGACGCGGGACGAGTCCATAGGAGGGACAACGGTGAGGATAGGAGGCGATGTCATCATCGGCGTCGACGGCCGGGCGATAAGAAGCAGGTACGACCTGGACGTCTACATCCAGCGCAACCATAAGCCCGGCGATGCCGTCACGCTCACCGTGATCCGGGGCGACAGGGTCATGGATCTGCGGCTGATCATCGGCGTCAGGCCCCCTCCGGAATGATGCCGCGGGGCCTACTTGAAGGAGCGGAGGAACGACTCCAGGCGCTCCATCCTCGAGTTGAGGACGTTCATCATCGCCTGCTGCTCCTTCACCAGCTTCCTGAGGCCCTCAAGCTCCTCCGCCTGCTTATGGAGCTCCGACAAGACCTCCTTGGTCTCCTCCCTCGTGGCGATGTTGAAGCCCTTGATCTTCCCCATGATGGTCACGTCGAACTCCGGGACCTCCCCCTTCTGCGACATCCGCAAGACCTCCAACGATCATCGAGAGAGGACTAAGCATAAATAATTTTGGTTATGGAACTCAGAGGAAATTTAACAGGTTGAAGTTTGGCTGTGCGCGTGATTAATCACTCGATACGAGGGAGCATCTCCTAGTTATTCGCACGTGTAGAGCTACTGGTATCACTCCCTTTGAGTTTAAGTTGATACTATTTGGTGATTCACCCGGCTTTGCGCGCGCGAATCTATTTATCCTAATTCTGTATATGTCAATAACGCACAATACATATTTCTTTTTCTTCCCCTAAATTTTCCTTTATATTCTTCATTAAATATAATGCTTAGATTACATTCTCTACATGCCCTTCCTACTAATTCTTTTGCATACATATTATTTCTACCTGCGGACACAATATATACGTGTTGTATCCCTCTACCAATTTGTTTCTTTATAAAATCAAGATGTGGTGTTGTCCCAGAAATTGATAATGTAACTCCTTTTCCTACTGGAACTATAACCGCTTTTATGTATTCACCAAAAAATATACCATTTATATTTTCATCTGGACCAACAGTTTCAAATTCATGAGATAATCTAACTAATTCAGTTGTTTCATTTAATATTCCTAGATTAGGCTCCATAGGATGTAAACCACTTAAACTTTGAAATTCAGGTATAATTATTCTTGTTAATCTACCTACTGAATGGATAGGTTCAATAAGATCAATAAATGATCTAACTTCTTCTGTATGTTTTTCTATTTCCCGTTCTAGAAAATAATTTAATGCTGTTGGATTATCTTCAAGAAACGTTTTTGAAACAGTATAATCAATTCCGGTTATTAAATCAGGATCTATATATCTTCTTGATTTAGGTAGTAAAGCTCTAGGTACATATAAGGAAACAACATTAGCTAAATTTTGTGCTTGACTTCTAAAAGGTCTCATCATTACAATAACCTTGTTTTCTTTTAAATCTACTTCTGCTGATTCTTGATCTGTCCATTTTATTTGTATACCGTAGGAAAGCACATCACCACCAATTCCCAATTCTCTTCTTTTTTCACAAACAGTAGATTGTATATTGGTAGCCATAAAACCTTTTTCCATTCTTTCGTTAAAATAGGCTCCAACTTTAAGAAACATTGAAACCCATTTTTCAATTTTTTCAGGGCTTTTAATAAATATGCTAATTAAAACCAAAGCGGTTATTAATGAAGAAGAAATTATTCCTCCAATAATTCTTAATAATTCATTAGATGACATCTTGAATCTCCAATGATACCTTTTCTAAACATTCAGGATTTGAACAAGTAATTTTTATTGTTTTATCTTTGGAAATATATATACAACCAAAGTTAATTTTAGATATTAATACATTACATATAGAACAATTTAACTCTCTATTATTCATTTTTTCTAATAAATCGAATTTTTCAAGAATCTTTTCCATTTCTTTTTCGTGAAATGCTGGTAATTTTCGTCTTTCTTGGAACATCGCATTAAAATGCTTGAAACTATTATGTAAAATTTTTGGTTAGAGATAAAACCTCGCGCGCTCGAAAGAGTTTAAGATTAATATGCTTGATGACTTTTAATAATTAAAAAGATTTTATATTGTGATAACAGTAAAAAGTTTTTATAATAGGATATTATAATATATATAAGAATAGGACGGATTAAAAGAGTGAGAGACTATAAACATAGGAACTCACCCATCCACTACACTGAGAATCCTCATGCTTATCGTCAATGGTAATATCGCAACGTGACCGTCCCAAAGAAAAATTTTTCCTACAGTTCCGTATTTTTGGTTAAAATTTTGTGATTAAATGGCGGGACCGGCTCGCGATCTCGAGTTTCATCGTTAAGCGAGAGATGCTACGGAGTTCAATATCAGCGTGGATAAAACCATGAGCAAAACACTGACAGGATATGTTTGAAGATATATCGATATTAGATGCGCGTTGGCTACCGTCTTCGTATCTCGTCGAGGCTCAGCCTCCTGTTCCCCCGGCCCTCGTACACGCATATGTGGGAGTAGCCCGCGGCCTCCAGCCTCGAGACGGCCTCCTCGAGCCTCTCCCCTAGGCCTTGGACCGTGTGGCTGTCGGAGCCGATGGTCACCGCCTCCACCCCCGCCTCCCTCGCGGCCCCGATGAATCCGAGAACCGGGTAGCAGTCGCCTATGCCGTGCCTGTGGCCTGAGGAGTTGACCTCGAAGCCGACGCCGTAGCTCCTCAAGCTGTCGATGGCCTCGAAGACGGCGGAGCCGTACTCCTCGAAGGCGGGCGGGTCGGGCCGGCTGAGGGGGAGGTACTTCCTGAAGTAGTCGGCGTGGGCCATGACGTCGAAGAGGCCGCTCTCGACGGCCCTCCGCCACTCGCCGAAGTAGACGTTCAGCGCTTCCTCGAGGTTCCTGCCCGAGAAGAAGGCGACGGAGCCCCCTTTGGAGCCGATGTCGTAGCCCTGGACATAGTGGAGGCTGCCCAGGACGAAGTCGAGGGGGTGCTCGTCGAGGAGCGAGGCCAGGCGCCCCTCCTCCGCCGGGAAGTAGTCGACCTCAAGGCCGGCCCTCAGCTTCACCCGGGTCGACGCCTGCGCCCCCTCGATCTCGTCGAGGTACTCGGGGATGAGGTCGGGGGAGATGCCGTGCTCCACGTCCGGCCCGGCGGTGATGAGGTGGGTCGCGAAGCCTATCTCGTCGAT
>Ga0111229_128_pt1 | contig 24565 bp, 19 predicted proteins | sample DeeMarSWOR152_54_FD_80383 | JGI IMG/M metagenome (GOLD analysis project Ga0111229, IMG submission 80383) | Crenarchaeota group-15 archaeon DG-45 | reverse complement strand
CGTCGACCTTCACGGCTAGGTGGTGGATCGTCTCGCCGTGTCTTTTCAGCCAGTCCAGCTCGACTGATTCTCCTTCAACCACCTGCAGGAACTCGATCACGAGATTTTCCGCTAATTCCACCATCGCCAATTTTATCCTGTATCTTCCCAGATCCCTGCCCCTCAGCCTCGCCGTGCTCGCGTGCTCCTCCACCTTGACGGGGGGAACCTCAAAGACCTGTCTAACCCGCTCCAGGGATTTCTCAATATCACTGACTAACACGCAAATATGATCGACAGTATCAACCCTGATCCTTTCCTTCATACCTTAAACGCACCGACTAAACCATCGGCGATGTTCATTAAATTTTTTCGAGTGAGAAGCTAGGAGTTAACTCGCTATTACGAGGCTAGGGGACCCGGGGACCCTCGACGACCTTGTCGGGCAGAGCGCTTTCAGAGATGCTGATCACCCTCCCGCAGAAATTGAGGACGAATGCCTCGGGGAAGGTCCGCCAAAGCTCGGCCGTGGCCCTGAATCCCGTGCAGTGGCAGGGCGACAGCAGCCCCAGCCCGAAGCCCCTGAGGGCCCCCAACGTCTGCTCCAGGTAGCCGTCGGAGCGCCCCACGAGGTGGGTCCCGCCGATGAGCCCGAACACCCGTTCCAGGCCTCCCAGCCTCTGGGCATGCAGCAGGGTATTGACGGGGCCGGCGTGGGCGCACCCCGTGATCACGACTGGACCGACCCCGCGGACGGCCATCCACAGGGCTTGGTCGTCGAGGATCTCGTCGTCGACCTCCTCGCCGTCGATGACGATGAGCCGCCTGCCCCCGCCGGAGGGAGGCGACACCCGCTCGAAGGGCGTCGCCCGGGGGATCTGCCCCGTCGTCCAGACCCCAGGGACCACCTCCCGCGGATCCGAGCCCAGCGCCACCTCGCCGCCCGCCCCCTCGATCTCGGCGATGCCCTCCCCCTCGGGGACGCCGCTCCTGGTTCTCTTCCCGCGGCGGTCCACGTAGAACCTGGGCAGGAACAGGTGGGGATGGGCGTAAACCTTCACGCCCCCGGCCGCCTCCACCACCTCGACGGTGGCGACGGTGTGGTCACCGTGGCCGTGGCTGAGGACGACGCAGTCGACGTCCCCCAGGCCCACCTCCAGCCGCTTGATGTTGTGCATCAGCGGGGGCCTGTCGTTCCCGGTGTCGAAGACCACTTTCCTCCTCCGCCCCCCGGCGTCGACCAGCTCCAGAAGCAGGCTGAGGCCCCACTGGCCGTGGAGGCCGCTGCTCTGGACGAGGTTCTCGGCGAGGGTCGTGACCCTCAGCGACTCGATCTCCCGCACGCGAGACACCCAGTAAGCTTCATCCCCCACGCTGAAAAGCCTTGGGACCCCGTGGATCGGAGATACCGTTCAATCTTTCATAATTTCTTTATCCGCCCCGGGGCGAGTAGACCTTGCCCAGGTAGGGACGACGTGATCCAGTTGCGTGCGGAGGGACTCAAGTTAGGGGAGAATGGGCGTAGGGCACTCGTCACGCTCCTGGCCGTCTACGTGGCGTGCTTCGCCGTCGGATGCCTTGGCCCCCTCTCGGCGCCTCCCGCGCCGTGCGGAGGCTCGCCTGAGTATCCACTGGGGAACATAACGGTGGTGAACACGCCCGTCGACATCGTGAGGATCAACAAGGGGCAGATACCCGTCGGCCAGACCTGGACCTACACCTACAAGCTGGAGGGCAACCGGACGTACCACATCTACCTCCTAGGAGACTGGGCCAACCCCACCGAGCACAAGACCGACTACGACATCATCGTCTACAGGGTCGCCGGCAGGACGCTGAGCTTCGTATCGAGCCACACCGAGGCCGCGGGCCTGCCGGAGCAGGTCTGGAACGACTTGTACGGGCGCTACTTCACGCCGAGCTGGACGGGGGTATACTACATCAGCGTGGTGAACGACCCTCGGGAGAGCTCGGCGGCCGAGGCCGGGACCCTCATGGCCATCGAGCACATCGAGACCGACCGCTGGTACAGCCGGTACATGCATGGGAAGATCGACGAGAGGCCGGTCAGGGACACGAACTGGGCGTACGAGTTCGACACCTCCGCCAGCCGGATCCGCGTCTACGTCGACGTCCCCAGCAGCCTCGACATGTATGAGGTCCGCCTCTACATCATGGCGAACCCCTCCGCCGGGGTGGGAGGCCTGCTGAACGGCATCCCCGTGGCCTGGGAGCCCGGCCTCCGGGGCGAGAGGAAAACCGTCTACGGCGGCTTCAACTTCGACCCCCAGGGCTTCAGGAACATGGACGCCATGGCGAGCTGCGAGCACAACGGCGAGGACATGGTCATCGACTACGTCCCGCCTGTGGGCGGTAACCTCCTATATCATCTGGTCCTCATCGCCGAGTACTTCGACGGCACCGTTGAGTTCATCGTCCAGACCGACTTCGATCCTCCCACGATGGAGCTTATCGATCCCCCCGACATCGCCGAAGCCGGCGAGCCGACGGCCCTGCGCCTGGACGCGGAGGACGGGACAGCCGTCGATACGGTCTCCCTGCGCTACTCCACCGACGGCGGCGTCGCGTGGAAGCAGCTCGATGTCCTCGAGCACGGCGACGGGATCTACGAGGGCATGGTGCCGGCGTTCGGCGGGGGGACCTCGGTCGACTACGTCTTCGAGGCGGTGGATGCGCTGGGCAACGCCGGCGTGGCGCGCGGCAACTTCACCGTCATGAGCAGCCCCTCCCTGGAGCTCCACCTGGACGGGGACGAGATCATGGGCGGCGAGAGCGTCACGGCCCATGGCCGGATCGATGGCGGGGAGAGGGAGGTGGAGATCACCTACCGGCACGGCGACGCCGCCGCCAGCTTCACGGTGACCACAGACGGCCAGGGCCGCTTTAACCACGCCTTCGCCCCCGACGAGATCGGCGACTGGCGGGTGTCCGCCCACTACGCCGGCGATGGGGCCTCCCGCCCCGCATCGTCCGAGACGTTGAGCTTCGCCGTCTCCAGCCGACCGACGAACCTGACCTGCGTCCTCAGCCGTGAGAAGGTCGAGGTCGGGAAGGAGGTGACCATCTCGGGCAGATTCAGCCTGGAGATAGCGGGGCTGAGGGTGAGGCTGTCGGCGGCCTCCTCCACCAACGTCACGAGCCTCCAGGCGACGACCTCCGCCGACGGCGGCTACAGCGTCGCCTTCAAGCCCGACTCGAGGGGGACGTGGAAGATCCGGGCCGAGGTCCAGGGCGACGGCTTCCGATACGAGGGGGCCGAGAGCTCCACGGCTGAGCTGGAGGTCACGTCGCCCAGGCTGACGACGAGGGTCATCCGTCTCACATCGGCCCTCCTCAGGCCGCCCTACCTCTACGGCCTGCTCGGCGGGGCGGGCGGGATGGTGGGCGTGACGGTCTTCTTCTACATGCGCCGGGAGTAAGTCTCGGGGATCGGATAAAGGGACATAGGGTCCCCATCGCTCGCACCCGAGCGCGTTGTATCGATGGGCTCCCGCGGCCCCCCTCGATGACGGGACGCCTGCCGGGCCACGTATGCCTCGGCTCATGGGGTCAGCCGCGGCAATACTCAAGATTTTTGAGTCTGGGGGTGCAGATTTAAGTGAAGGCGATCAAGCCCTTCATGGGGGGTTAGGGTTTGGCTATGAGGAAGATGCTGGCGGCCGAGGAGGATATCGCCAACAGGGTGGTGGAGATGGCGAAGCGGAGGGGGGTGACCGTCTTCCAGACGGTGAACGACATCCTGGAGCAGGCGCTGAGGGCCGACGGGATGGGCCTCGTCCTCAAGGAGGTCATCGACCGGCGGTGGATGCTCGAGAGGGCGAGGGAGGTCGGCTTCACCTTCGCCGTCGAGCGCCTCCTCTACGAGGTCGTGGACACCGCCTACGGCCACGCCAGGCAGCAGCTCTCCCAGATGTGGCTGGAGATGGGGGGCTGGTACGGGAAGTACTTCGCCGGCAAGCGGGACGACGGACTGGGGGCCTTCGGGGAGGCGATGGAGCTGCTGACCCTGGGCACCTCCGAGTTCTCCATCGAGGAGGCCCGGGGCGGCGTCTCCGTCACCTGCGTCGGCGAGAGCTTCACCCCCGGCTTCACCGAGGTCTTCAGCCTCTTCATCGAGGGGGCGCTTGAGGCCCTCGGCTACGCGCGGGCCGCCAAGGAGGTCTCGAGGGGGATCATCCGCCTGAAGTTCGAGAAGTCCCGGTGAGGCAGTTGGAAGGGGGAGGCTCCGAGGACACCAGGCTCATCGTCGTGCCGAGCCACCTAGTGGAGCGGCTGAGGGCGGTGGCCATGAGGAAGGGGGTCTCCCTCTCGGGCTACGCGGTGGAGGCGCTGGAGCAGGCGCTGAGGGCCGAGGGCATGGGGTCATCCCCCCGAGAGGCCGTCGACCTGTTCAGGCTCATGCTGGTCCAGAGGGGGGCGGGGGCCCTCCAGCTGCCCCGGTCGAGCCTGGAGCACCTGGTGGGGATGCTCTACCCCGAGGGCGGGGAGGAGCTGAGGAGGATCTGGGGCGAGGCGGGGCGCTGGGACGGCGAGTACCTGCACACGAATCTGAGGGACGGCGACGTCCTGGGCTTCCTGGAGAGGGCGCTCCTCGTCTCCTGGGACCTGGATGAGGCGGAGATCAGGAACGACGAGGAAGGCGTCACCCTCAGGTGCACCTCCTTCATGATGGCGCTGGAGACCACCGAGCTCCTGGTCAGCTACGTGTCGGGGGCGATGGACTCCCTGGGCTACGAGGAGGTCAACCGGGACTACCTGCGGGGGATGGCGACCCTCCGGTTCAGGAAAACCTTCAAAAGGTGACGCGGCCGATTCGACCCCCGATATTTACATATTCCAGTTAATATCCAGTTCATAAGGCGCCTCTTTTTACAAATCCGCCGGCTCCACTCCGGGCGGTCCCTCGTCGTTGCCGCCTGAAAAAGCTTTGGATCGGATTATAAACGTCGGAAAAAGCCCCCTTTTTATGTGTGGAGCGCCCCGAACGGGGCCTTGAGGGTGCTTTTCGTCCATCTCTCTGTATACATTCACATGGCTATGTATACATGGATCGACGCCCTGTAGACATAGCCTTAAGTATTCGAGCCGGCTGTTCTATCCGATCGTCAAGTAGGTGGAGGCAGGATTGAGCGTAGCTCATAATCCATCACCTTTGACGATTTAAAAAAAGAGAGAGAAAAAGGGAGATGTCAAAACTGACGAAGAGAGCTGTACCGATTCTGATACTAGCAGTGCTTGCACTATCGTTCATTCCAGCCGTAATGCAGGTAATGGCAATTACTGTTAAGCTATCAAACAGGAAGACGCCTTGGGTTGGCTTGGCTGAGGGTGATAAAGGCGATACCGTTGAGGTCACGGGCGCGGTGGGGGAGATCCCCGCGGGCTCTAAAATCATCCTGTACTGGGATAGCATCAAAGCCTGGGACGGCACAGCGGGCAAGCTGAACGAGACGACGGCGAAGTCTTCAGGCAACTACGAGGTCTGGTTCAAGGTGCCGGAGGCCAAGGCAGGTAGCCACTATATCTGGATCTATTCAGAGTCCCTCGAAACACAAAGTAGCGGGGCATTCATCGTCCATCCCCTGATCAAGCTTTCAGCGGAATCAGGACTGGTCGATGACGACGTCACCGTTACTGGCTACGGCTTTGCTGGCAGCAAGGATGTTGCCATCATGTTCGGCCCAGATGCAGCTTGGACTACCTGGGATGTAACATCTGAGCTCGATGAGGATACCGGCGAAGTGGGCGATGGCGCGGAGAAGGTCTTCGAAGGGACGCTGGACTACAAGGCGATTAAACCCGGCACCGTTGTTATAGACGATGGCGTGGAGACATTTGACGATACGCCTGGTGCAGATGGAGATCTAGATGGGTCCGCCGGTGGAACGGGCACGATAAACTACGTAACAGGGGAGTTCAAGGTGACATTCAACACGGCACCGCTTGCCCTCGCAACGATTGAGGCGGATTATGACTGGTATGAGGACGTAACACCCGGCGTAGTAGGCCCGGTATATGTCCTATCCACGACTCCTGACACCAACTCGGTGGGCACCTTCACAAAGAAGATCACAATCCCATCAGAGTCCGCCGGCGATTATCGGATAGTCGCGTACGATGGAAAGGGCAATGTCGACTATAACCTCTTCACTATAGGCGCCGTCATCACGCTCACCCCAGAACTTGACTCGGTCGGAAGCGTTATCAGAGTCAAGGGCAGGGGCTTCAGCGCGAACGAACACATCGATACGACGAACGTTAACAGCTACGTAGAATTATGGAGAGGCGGAGCTATGGTCGATGACTGCTATATCATCGATGAACCAATTGCCATCGGCAGCAACAAGGAGTTCAGAATGGATATCGTGATCCCTCAGTCTCCGAAAGTTGACGACGACTATGAGATAAGGGTCGCAGACACATTGGGCGTAAGTGCGGTAGCAGACTTCGAGGTCACAGGCCTGGCCGAGATAGAGGTTGAGCCTGAGTTTGGAGCTCAGGGAGAGACGGTCACCATCCGTGGCTACAACTTCACTAAGATCTCCGGTAAAGAGGTCACCGTAACGCTGGGTGGACTCGACGTGGGCATCGAGCCGGAGACCGACTCCAACGGCTACTTCGAGGATGAATTCGTCGTCCTGGGAGCCGCGGGGGTACAGACGCTCGAAGCCGAGATGGCCACGTACAACATCGCTGCCGACGAACAATTCAAGGTAGGCCTGATGATCGTCACCCTCTCACCCGCTAAGGGCCCGACCGGCAAGCTGATCACGATCTTCGGAAGCGGATTCTCAGCTGGAGGGAAGTGGAACGCCACATTTGGCGACATGGTACTGTTCGAGGACGAGTCCGTCCAGGTGGGCGGAGTATTCGACGATACATTCTACGTGCCTACGGTACCTGTGGGCACGTACAAAATCTCTGTGATGGACATGGAAGAGGATATCGAGGTCACCTCTAATTTCGAGGTCACTTACACAACCCTCTTGACAGTCGACCCGACCTCGGCGCCGAACAGAGGACCCACATACGATCAATTCAACGTAACCATTGAAGGCAAGTACTTCCTGTACAAGGCGGGCGAGCCTGTTGAGTTCGTGCTGTACAACGTGACCGCCGGCGGCTCGGTAGACGAAGACTGGGACATGGAAGTCTACCAAAATATCGGAGGGGTTGAAACAGCTGTCACGACGAACAAGGACGGCGAGTTCGAGGCTTGGTGGATGTGTTTCGACAACAACACCCTGGGCCTTGGAGACTATATCATCAACGCTACCCAGACCGGTCCCGACGATGAGGAGATAATCTACCAGATCCACTTCACCGTCATCCCGGCGTCGATGGCCATCAGCCCGCGCAAGGTGATGTACCGGATCGGCGACACGGTTGCCTTCAACATCGAGAGCAGCTGGAAGGAGACGGGCTCCTACCTCAAGATAAAGGACACCGACGGCACGCTCTACTGGCAGACCGACGACCTCAACACATGGGTTAAGGTCGGGAGCATGCGGGTCGCGCCCTACTACAGCCAGACCGCTGGCGGCAACCTGATGATACTGTCGAGCGACGCGCCCCTGGGCGCATGGACATGGACATGGTACGACGTGAAAGACAAGGTCTTAGACAGCGGCACCTTCGAGGTACTGGCGGCCGCAGAGGCCGTACTAGAGGGGCGCATCGATGAGCTAGCAGGCGACATAGCGGACGTGAAAACCGACATAGCAGGAGTAAAAACCGACATAAGCGGTGTGAAGTCTGACGTCGCAGGCGCCAAGGCAGCCGCAGACGCGGCCAAGGCCGCAGCTGACAGCGCCAAGACCGCCGTCAGCGACGCAGCCTCCAAGGCCGACAGCGCCAAGACCGCAGCCGACGCGGCGAAGACCTCGGCCGACGCGGCCAAGACAGCCGCCAACGAGGCAAAGTCCGCCGCTGGCGGGCTCTCGTCGCTCGTCTACGGTGCCATCGGTGCATCCATCGTGGCAGCTCTCGCAGCCATAGCAGCGTTGATGCAGATCAGCCGCAGAATAGCCGGCTAGAGCTGCACAACACCACCCCCTTTTATTTTTTCTATCCTAAGAAGTCGGTACTAGGCCGAGCCAGGCAACTATTTCTCTTCGACTTCGATGCCGGATAACAGATAACTTTACCGGATGGAGCTCAGGCCGGAGCGCACGCGGGCCCGCCGCGAACGCCGTCAGCTCCAGTCGAAGTCCACCCCCAGTAAATCGTACAGCCTCCGATTGTGCGGCTCGAAGAACTCGACGAGTCGCCTCCTCACCCCGGCGTCCATCTCCCGGTACCTGCCGACGTTGAACCTGCTGATCTCCCACCCCTCCCACCTCGGCAGCCCCAGGAAATCCGTGACCCGGCCCAGCTCCGCCCCGGGGTCGGCGAAGAAGTCCTCGCTCCTCAGCACCAGCAGCTGATCCCGGGGGAAGAGGTCCATCCACCTCCTCAACTGGTCCACGTAGACCCCCCGGCTCAGGTACGAGAAGAGCCTGTGGCTGGGGCTGTAGTACCCCTCGTCCTCCAGCATCCTCTCCTCCTCCCCCCGGAGCCTCTCCCCCTCCCTCTCCACCGCCTCCCCGAAGGACAGGGCCTCGACGCCCCGCCTCGCCCGGGCCGAGTAGTGGGAGTAGGCCCGGTCCACCGGGTTCCTCAGGAGCGCGATCAGCTTGACCCCGGGGAGCGCCTCGAAGATCCTCCTGGGGGCGTGGGGGTGGAAGATGTAGTACGGGCTCGCCTCCCCCGTGGCGAAACCTCCGCCCCGCACCCGCTCGGCCCAGCGCTTGCTGACGACGGTGGGGAAGAGGGACCGGTACCAGGAGATGCCCCTGCCGAAGTGGACGTCGAAGAAGTGGGCCTCCTTCTGGAAGGCCGGGGCGACGCAGGGGTGCCTAACCAGATTGTTGTACAGGGAGGTCGTGCCGCACCGCTGGCCCCCGATGATGATGAAGTCGGGCAGCACCCTCATCCCGCTCGTCAACAGCCTGTAGCGCCTCAGGCCGGCCCTCATCGACCGCCTCAGGGCGGAGGGGACCAGCCCCCTGAACCCCTTCCCCACGGCAAACCCAACAAGATCATCCACCGCCCCCGTATAACCATTTACGAATCCGAAGGCGCCCCGAGCCGTCATCCCGATCCCCCGGCCAAGCCCGCGTCCGGACAGGCCTCCGGCTCCCCGAAGCCATGTGGGGGCCGCGGCCCCGCGACAACGCTTAACTCCCCGTCGCGACCCAGTGATCCGCGCGAGCGCTCATGCACGTCGTCGTGGAGCTGACCCGGTACTTCGAGGCATCCGACGCCGACTCCAGGGGCACGCTGTACGCGGGGGCCGGCGTGGAGTACGGCGGGGGCGGGATTCACAGGTCTGAGGACGGGGGCGAGACCTGGGAGGAGGCGTTCGACATCCCCACCGACCGGAAGCCGAACGCGGTCAGGGTGTGCTTCGTGGACTCCGGGGACGCCATCTTCGTCGGGGGGCGGGAGAGGCTCTACCGCTCGAGGGACGATGGCAGGACCTGGCGGGCCGTGCTCGACTTCCCGCCGGGTTCCCACGAGCCCTGGGCGGTGGACGAGGACCCGGACGGCAGCATCTACATCGGGTCCCACGGAGACAACAGCAGGATCTTCAAGACCTCCGACGGCGGCGACACGTGGGCGGAGGCGACCGGCCTCTGGAGCTCCAGGCACAGCCACGACATAAAGTGCTCCCAGGAGACGGGCTGGGTCTACGCCGTCCTCGAGCACCCCCAGCTGCGGCCCGGGGCCCCCGGCGGACGCGGCTTCAGCGGATGGACGGCCTTCCGGGGGCGTCTGGCCCGATTCCAACGCAGGTATCTGAGGCAGGGGACTGGGACCCCCGGCGTCTGGCGCTCCAAGGACGGCGGCGGGACCTGGACGCATATCGTCCGGGGCGGCCGATACAAGACGGGGTTCGCCGTCGACGGGAGGACATGCCTTGTAGGGTCGGAGCGCAGTGGGTCGACGAACCACATCTACCGTTTCGTCGACGACGGCTCCGAGGGGCCCTTCACGCCGAGCATCGTCCACACCTTCCCGGCGTCGTGCGGGCAGCCCGTGACGGCGGGGAGGGCGGTGAGGGGCTCGGTGGGCCTCAGGTACGTCTTCTCGACGGGGAACACCGACGGCCCCACGGGGGCCGCCCACGTCGTCGGCTCCGCCGACGGCCTCCGCTGGGAGATCATCGATTCGAAGGCATCGGTCGCCCCGAGGAGGAGCTTCTACTTTCTCTCGCACCATCACCGAGATGGGTTCATATACGCGTGCAGGCACCCCAGGAGCATCGCGATCAGGATCTGACGGCGAAACGGGGAGGGAGCCCATCCGGATAGCGGGAACGGCTCCGCTAAAAGATGCCGGGTGCGTTGAATCCGCCGAACTCGTGTCAAAAAGCGGGTAGCTTATCGCTTCTGCCTCAGCTCGTGAACTGGATCCTGATCCTGATGGCCTTGGTGATGTCGCTCCTGGTGATGATGCCGACGAGGCGCCCCCCCTCCATCACCGGTAGCCGCCCCACCTCGCCCTCGGACATCTTGAGGAGGGCGTCCGAGGCGGTGTCCTCGGGCGCGACGGTTATCAGCTCCCCGGAGGGCTTCATTATGTCGCCGACCGTCAATTCGCCCCACTGCTCTCGGCGGACCTGGCGCAAGTCGTGCTCCGTGACCATGCCGACGAGGCGGCCCTGGGAGACGACGGGGAACCCCCCGTGCTTGTACCTGAGGAAGAACTCGTCCACGAGCCGCTGGAGGGAGAGCTCCGGCTCGACGGTGTGCAGCTCCTCCGTCATGACATCGCCCACCTTGACGCCCTCGAGGGCCTCGCCGATGAGCGCCGCGTTCATGCTGGCGTCGGCGCTCCGCTTGACGAAGATGCCCAGCATGAGGAGCCACAGTCCGTTGAACGCGGAGTAGAACATGATGTCGCCGAGGCCGAAGAAGATCAGGGTATAGCTGAAGAACTGGGAGACCCGGGTCGCCGTCCTTGTCGAGGAGAGCAGGTCTCCCCAGCGCCTCCAGAGGAGGGCGCGAAGCACGCGGCCGCCGTCCATCGGGAATGCGGGGATCATGTTGAACGCGGCCAGCACGAGGTTGATGTACGAGGCATACCGGAGGGCCGCCACGACGCCGAGGGGGAGGCTCCCAGCCGCGGCGAGGAGCCAGCCCGCCGCCAGGAGGAGGCCGAGGGCGAGGCTCGAGAGGGGACCGGCGGACGCCATCCTGAGCTCCATGTCAGGGCTGCGGGCCTCCGCCCCCACCTCGGCGACGCCCCCGAAGAAGTGCAACGTGATGCGTCGCACGTCCAAACCGCCTCTCGAGGCCACGATGGAGTGGGCGAACTCGTGGGCGAGGACGGAGAGGAACAGGGACGCGGACGCGGCGACGCCGACGGCCCAGTAGAAGGCGTTGGACTGGTTCGGGTACTGGTTGGGCAGGTAGCCGACGGCGAGGGACCATGTGATCAGGGTGAAGATGATGAACCAGGAGTAGTGGAGGTGTATTTGAATGCCCCTCACCTCCGCCACCTTAAGGGACACGCCGCATCGGAAATAAGAGGCCCCGGCGATTATTTAAGCAAGCGCAGACCGAGATCCATCCGAGACGTATCCCGCTGACCGACGTCCTGTTGGCGAATGAGAGCTTGCGCAGGTGACCAGCAGATGCGGCCGCGCGAACAGTCTGCCTCGCGAAGTAGCTTGTACGCCTCGCGCGGATAATCGCACGAGTCGCGTGCGCTGACGAAATAAATATAAGAACCCGCCTTTCTAACGCGCACGGGTGGATAAATATAACAAATACTAGGAAGAAGCTGACAACAAATTTTGGTTCTCCCGTGGATGACGACCAGAATAGCATCACCGCGGGCGCGACCGGCCCGGTATTGCTACAGGATGTGCATCTCATTGAGAAACTTGCCCATTTCAACAGGGAGCGTATCCCAGAGCGCATCGTTCACGCGAAAGGCGCGGGCGCATTCGGCTATTTTGAGGTTACCCATGACCTAAGTAATTACACAAAAGCCAGGTTCCTATCGGAGGTGGGCAAGCGCACAGAGGTGGTGGCACGCTTCTCCACCGTTGGGGGCGAGAAAGGGTCAGCCGATGCAGAGCGTGACCCCCGTGGCTTCGCTGTGAAATTTTACACCGAAGATGGGAACTACGACTTCGTGGGGAACAACACCCCCGTCTTCTTCATACGAGACCCGATAAAATTCCCGGATTTCATACACACGCAGAAACGCGATCCGGCGACGAACACCAAGGACCCGGACATGTTCTGGGACTTCTTATCCCTGACGCCCGAGTCCATACACCAGGTCACCATCCTATTCTCCGACAGGGGGACTCCGAAGTCGTACAGGCACATGAACGGATACAGCGGCCACACCTTCATGTGGTATAATGAGAGCGGCGAGTATGTCTGGATTAAAATACACTTCAAAACGGCCCAGGGAATACAGAACCTGACGAGGGAAGAAGCCACGCGGATGAAGGGCGTCGACCCCGACCACGCCACGCGCGACCTATACGAGGCCATCGAGCGAGGAGACTTCCCGGCGTGGAACGTTTATGTCCAGATAATGAAGCCTGAGGAGGCGGAAAACTACCGGTTCAACATCTTCGACGTGACGAAGGTCTGGCCCCACGGTGACTATCCGCTCATCCCCTTGGGCAGAATGGTCCTCAACCGGAACCCAACGAACTACTTCACGGACGTTGAGCAGGCCGCGTTCTCCCCAGCGAATCTGGTCCCGGGAATAGCCCCCTCGCCGGATAAGATGCTCCAAGGAAGGCTCTTCGCGTACCACGATGCACACAGGTACAGGTTGGGGGCGAACTATCAGCAATTGCCTGTCAACCGTCCCAAGGCAAAGGTGATGAACTATCAACGAGACGGGTTCATGCGCCTCAAGTCGGACTTCGAGGGAAGCCCCAACTACTACCCGAACAGCTTCGAAGGGCCGGAGCCGGATCCCACCGCCAAATGGCCGAGCATTGCGGTATCCGGCCTAGCGGCCCGTCATGCCTACAGCTATCCCAACGATGATTTTGTCCAGCCGAGAGCCCTATACAACAAGGTGATGACGGACGTCGACCGTGAACATCTGATAGGGAACATCGTTGATCACCTGGGCAATGCGAAGAAGGAGATCCAACTGCGTCAAACCGTCCTATTCTACAAGGTTGATCCAGATTATGGTAGCAGGGTTGCTGAAGGGCTCGGATTGGACATCGAGGAAGTAAAAGAGCCTACTAGATGAAAGATTCAAATGACCGAGTTTCCCTCTCTTTTTTCTTTATGTTCGCGAGCGCAAATTGGTAAGACGTCCTTGCTCGCTCGAGAATGAGTTCGTAGGTCAATGTATTTAACCTCGCGATCGCTTATTGGATTCGGGTTTTAGGTTTTGACGAAGACGCTGGAGGAGCTGGCATACACCAAGGTCTCCGAGCTGCCCTTGAAGCAGGCGCGCATCTTCGAACCGGGCGATGTGGTCTCTCGGGTCCTGGGGGAGCTGGAGGAGTCCGGCCGCTACGAGGCCGTCGTCACCTCGGGGGACAGGTACGGCCTCGTCACCATCAGGGACCTGCTGAACATCGACCAGCCCGTTCAGGCCAAGCTCGGAGACTACTCGGACGGCATCTGGAGGGTGTTGAGCCCGGCAGCGCCAGAGGACCTCGTCATAGACGTGGCCCGCATGTTGACGGAGCTCAACGTGCGAGCGATCCCCATCGTCAACGGCGGCGAGGTGGCGGGCGTCGTATCCCAGGTCGAGATCTCGAACGCCCTCTGCGAGGTCCCCGAGCTCGCTGATATCCCAGCCAGGGAGCTGATGGAGAGGCCCGTCGCGACCCTGGACATGGGCTCCAAGGTCGCGGAGGCCCGGCGCCTGATGCTCGATAGGGGCATCAGCCATGTTCCCATCACCGAGTCGGGCCGACTCGTGGGCGTGGCGACGGCCGGAAACATCGTCCACATCTTCCTCATCCCGGCGTCGAGCGCCACCCGCGGCGATTTAGGGGGGGAGAAGGTGACCCGGTTCTCGGGGGCCATTAGCGCCGTCATGGACGCGCGCCCCCTGGCCGTGGGTCCCGACGCCTCGGCCCTGGACGTGGCGCGAGGCCTGAAGGGCAAGGAGAAGAGCGCCTGCGTCATGCTGGACGACAGGGGCTCCGTCCTGGGCATCATAACGCCCCGGGAGCTGATCTCGATTCTGCTCACGCTGAGGGCCGAGGAGGAGCTCCCCGTCTACATAATGGGCCTCGCCGAGAAGGAGGACTTCTACGAGGGCGCCGTCGCCGAGGACAAGGTGCGGCGCGTCGTCATGCGCAGCCTGAAGTTCCACCCTCACATAACCGAGGTCTCCGTCAGGATCAAGCGCCAGCAGCCCACGGGGAGGCGAGCCCGATACCAGGTCACGGCCCGGGCCGTGAGCGCCGTCGAGCACTTCAACGCCACGGCGGAGGGGTGGGATCTGATGGCGACCTTCGACGACCTCTGCGAGAAACTTGACAGAACCCTAAGGAAGGCGAAGCCTCAGCCGGAGGCCTCACCGAGGAGGCGGCGGCCGGGCCGCAGGTAGAGACCGTTCCTCCCTATCCTCCGGATGGGACACCCCAAAACGTCTCGATGTAAACGATGCCGCCCCTACGGCTCGGGGATGATAACCCCTCATCCCTTGGCGACGGCGAGGGGGACCAGCCTTGCCACCATCGTGCCTCTCCCTCAGGCTCTCCCTGACGTCCCTGCCCCTCATCGCCCTCTTGGCCGCGGAGCGGCTCATCACCCGGCCCGCGCCGTGGGCCGTCGAGCCGAAGGTCTTCTCCATGGCCGCGGAGCCGCCCACCATGACCCAGGAGCTCGACCCCATGGTCCCGGGGATGAACACGGGCTGGCCGTGGGCCCGGTAATCCTGAGGGAGGTCCCGATGGCCCGGCCCGAGCGCCCTGGTGGCGCCCTTCCTGTGCACCCATACCTTCCTCCTCTTCCCCCCCACATCGTGCTCCTCGATCTTGGCTATGTTATGCGCCACGTCGTAGACTAGGTCAAGCCCGAAGCTCTCCGCCGGCCTCTTGAGCACCTGCTCGACGCTCTCCCTCACCCAGTGGGTGATGGCCTGCCTGTTCGAGAAGGCGTAGTTCACGGCGCACGCCATGGCCGCGTGATAATCCTGGGCCTCCTTGCTGACGCCGGGCGCGCACGCCAGTTCCCTGTCGGGGAGGGCGATCCCGTATTTGTGGACGGCCCGGTCCATGACCTGTAGGTAGTCGGAGCAGACCTGGTGGCCCAACCCCCGGGAGCCGGTGTGGATCAGCAGGGTGACCTGGCCCTCGTGGACGATCCCGAAGGCCTCGGCCGTCTTCGGGTCGTGGATCCTGTCGACCTTTCCGACCTCGAGGAAGTGATTCCCCGAGCCCAGGGTGCCCACCTGGGCGAGGCCGCGCTTCTTGGCGGTGTCGGAGAGCTTCTCGGGGTCGGCGTTCCCCATGCATCCCTCCTCCTCGCAGCGCTTGGCGTCCTCGGGCCAGCCGAGGCCTCTGTCCACGACCCATTGCGCCCCCTCCGAGAGGAGCCCGTCGAGCTCGTGTCGGGATAGACGGAATTTCTCCCGGCTGCTTCCGAGGCCGGAGGGGACATTCCTGAAGATCGCGTCGATGAGGGCCCCGAGATGGGGGCGGACATCCTCCTCGGAGAGGTTCGTCGTCATGAGGCGGACCCCGCAGTTGATGTCGTACCCAACCCCTCCCGGGCTGATCACCCCCTCCTCGTGGTCGGTGGCCGCGACGCCGCCGATGGGGAAGCCATAGCCCTCGTGACCGTCGGGCAGGGTGATGGAGTGCCCGTATATGCCGGGCAGGTGGGCCACGTTGGCGCACTGCTCCAGGGTGCGGTCCATCCTGATCTTCCTGATGAGGTCGTCGTCGGCGAACACCATCCCCGGCACCCGCATCCCCCTCCTGTAGGTCTGGGGAATCCTCCAGCTGAGCTCGTCGATCCTCTCCAGCGGAACGCTCTCCCCGGTCCTGGACATAAATCCCGGGGTAGAGAGGAATGCTCGCGGATAAAGAACCTTTTGCCCGGCCGCCGAAACCCTGTCCAACGGCCGGCGTCGGCCTCCTCTGCCACGCGCGCCGGCGATCACGATTTCAAGGTCTCTTGCAGCCCCAAAGATCATCGCAAAACTTTTCGGATACCAACACACACGACGCCTTTTATGCGGCATTTAGGTCGCTGTTTTGAAATGTTTGGGCCTCTGTAACTAGATAACCCCTTTCTAAAAGAGATTTTTAAAAATTTAAACGCTCACCTGGCCCCTAGGGCTGAACAAATTATTTTGTTATGCGTATTCAATTTGGCAGGGCACAGGTAAAATAACTTCAAGGTAGATCCTTGCTGCCAGCACCTTTTCAGAGAGCTATTAGGAATGCAAAGTGAGATGTCCTCTCGGAAAAGGCCGCTCGTCAGGGACGTCTATTAGTCCGGGAAAGATGCGCTCCCTCGTCGTCGATGAGGAGGAACCGATCGAGGAGATTATAAACTTCGCCGAGCAACCGAGCTCGAGGGGGACATTTCTGGTCGACAGGGAGAGGCGGCTGAAGGGCGTGATAACGAGGTTGGATCTCCTCAACTGGGCGAAATTCAAGCCAGGGGAGGGGATAGACCTGGGAAGGATCGGGGCCTCGATCAGCGATATCAGAAGATATGTTTACTCCGCCGCCGCGAGGGAGTTCGCCAATGAATACAGCTACAGTGCCCATGTCAAACCCGACGACATCATCTCAGCGCTCAACCTGATGATATCTTCGAATTTGATTGACGTGCCCGTCGTCGATGAACAGGGAAAAATATTGGGTGATCTGAAACGGACATCTTGAAAAGCCCTTCAGCATTCATGACCGATTATGTTGAATTATACCGCAGAAAACGTGAACATATAACTGATACATTTTATGGTAAATATTTTTTGGGAAATTTTTTTCGAAGCCACATTCGTTGTCACCCTCAAGCATAAATAGAGGAGTAAAGGAACAAATTAGGATTAAGCGGGGAGGAGCATATGCGAATCTGGTCACGGAAAGAGAAGAAAGGCATTATTCTGGTTGCTTTAACCTTTATAACTTCGATTCTGTGCTGGCTCGCTGGTTTGAGTTACGCTCAGATAGGGGCCGTAAGCATCTTCGCCTTGAAGACCTATGCAACACTTCTTTTCTGGAGGTTCAGGCTGCCCTTCGCTTTCATTGCCATCTTCGTCCTTATGGCCATGGGCCTCCTCGACGTCTATCACCTGATCGAGTTCGCCAGCTTCGACGTGATCTTGTTCCTCATCGGGATGATGACGATAATAGGTTTCCTCGAGGAGAACCATTTCTTCGAGTACCTCATCGATAGGATCATAAAATTAGTTGGCAATAAAACTGAAAGAATCATACTTGTTCTTCTATTAGCGTCAGCTGTTTTTGCCGCCCTCGTGGACGAGGTGACCTCCATCCTCTTCATGAGCGCAACGATCCTTCACCTGGCCGCGACCTTCAACGTGAACCCCATTCCCTTCATCATGATGACGGTGTTCGCCACGAACATCGGAAGCAGCGCCACGGTGATAGGCAACCCGGTCGGCGTCATGATCGCCCTCAAGGGAGGGCTCTCTTTCTCCGACTTCCTAAGGTGGGCGACGCCCATATCGATATCAGCGCTCGTGATAACCGTTCTCATCTCGACCAGGCTCTTCTCCAAGGATATCAAGGAGCTCAGCGAAAAAATGAGGTCGGAGAAACCGGCTCGGGAGGAAGAATCAAGGGGCTTTCCCGAGAATAAGATACGCATATGCTGGGCCGTGTTTCTACTGACCATCCTGTCCCTCGTCTTCCACCACAGCATAGAGGAGGCATTGCATCTGGAGAAGAACACGCTGCTCATCGGCACCGCCCTATTTTTCGGGGGCGTCTCCCTCCTATTGGAGAGGGAACGCGCCCACGAGATCGTCGAGAGGCGCGTGGACTGGTGGACCCTGACCTTCTTCGCCCTACTGTTCGCCTCCGTTGGCACCCTGAAGTACGTGGGGGTGACCAAGCTCCTGGCTCAGTGGGTCTTTAACCTCTCGCAGGGCTCCGAGATCGGGATGTTTGTCATCTTCACCTGGATCGCGGGCATGCTCAGCGCGTTCCTGGACAACGTTCTGGCCGTCGCCACCTTCACCCCGGTGGTCCAGGACATCGGCGACATGGGGATCTACAACTTCCCTCTGTGGTGGGGGATGCTCTTCGCCGGAACCTTCTTCGGCAATCTGACCATGATAGGGAGCACCGCAAACATCATCGCCATCGGCATGCTCGAGAGGCGACGAAACATGCACATAACTTTTATGCAGTGGATAAAGGTCGGCTCCCTGATCGCGATACCGACCCTCATCCTGGCCACGGTATTAATCCTAATCCAGCTGCCATACATGCCCAGATGAGGGCGCCCTGAGCCGGGAAGGATGTTTCAGAGCCGTCCGGATCTATACTGGTGGGGGCTTGGATTTGATTGTGAACGTTCCGTCCTCCCTCACCATCCAGACATCGTGAGGCAGGTCAAATAAAATCGTAAACACCTTATGCCATGGAAAGATTACGGGATCTAACACCCTTATCTCCACACCGCCCACATAAGAAATCACCTCGCCCGTTTCGGCCATGATCACCATCAACTGGTCTTTGAGGCCTTGAAATTCGCTCATCGAGCTTTACCTCTCGGTCTCATTCTTTCAATATCCTACCAAACTGGGGATATACCAACTATTAGATTTTATGTCTTCAGGGCCCTCCGCCGAGGCATGGACAGCTCACGAGGCGAGGTAGAACCCGTCGTTTGAGAAGCAGGCGCCGTATTGAATTTTTCGCGGAATATTTCCCCGCGTCTTCGAAGGAAAAAACATGTGATTTATCCATTCCGAACTGACACTGGCGCCAGGGCTCGTTTGGTTGACGGTCATATGTCCAGGACGAATTTCACGGTGACCCCTCCGGGCTCCCTCACGATCTCCATGAGGTGATAGGTGACGGCCTTGACCCCCACCCTCTGCGGATGCCTCGCCGGGTCGAAGGCCTCCCCCCGGATCTCGGCCCTCAGCCTGAAGCCGCCCTCGGTCCCCTCCACGCTGGAGACCTTGAAACTTGAGAAGAGGAGGCCCTCCGCGTCGAAGCGGATCAGCAGCTCCTCCAGCCACGCGTACAGGAGGGAGGCCTCGTCGCGGGCCTCCAGCTCCACGGTCTCCAGCGTCTTCGGCTCGACCTTCTCGGCGTCGGTCATAACCTCGACGGTGGCCAGGGCCGCGTTCTCGAGGGCCTCGCCCAGGCTGCTGCCGTATGCCGCCACGTAGACGTCGGCCGTGTGCTCGAGATACTCGAACCTCTTCTTCACCCGCATGACCGTCACGCCCTGACCGGCTCGGGGGGCGCCCTCCCCAGCAGCCTGTTCAGGTCGATTCCACCGTCACACGCCCTCAGGCTCATGCCGTTTCGGTCCTTCCGCCTCTACCCATTGACGCCTACCAGGATGTTCGCCCCTACGCTTAAGTAGATGGCTGTCTTCCGGGAGAGAAGGGGACGTTGAATCGTGGAGAACAGCCCATCAGCGCCCCCATGAGTGAATAGAGGACGCCCAACTCCGACCCTCCACGATGGTTTCAACCATAAACATACCTTTTCTAGTGCCCATAAACATGGTTGACGGTAAGGACATGAACGGGTTGGCCGATTATGCGTGAGCTCTCCGGTTGCTAAGAAGATTTATAGGCAACAAAAATTAGCAGAAGGCTGAAGATGGCTGAGAGACGGGATCAAGTGGATTTAAGAATCATTTATACGTCGTTAATAATCATCGTAATATTAGCCGTTTTAATGGGTCTCACTTCCGAGAAAATATCTTCCCTCCTAATGTTATTTTTTATAGCCATCATAATCATTGGTAACGTCGGCTATCTGTATCGCATATTTAAGAGAAATAAGTAAATAGATTTTACTTTATTCTATATAATGGATACTATTCCCATTTCATAAAGATAGTTTGGAAATAGTAATAACATTTGCAGATAGAACCAGAAAATGCCATTTAATACGCCTGATATCGCTGTCCACGAAATTATGTTTCTTTTATTGATTTTAATGTATTTTTTTAATCAGATAAATTCTGAAAAAATATGATATGCCCAATCCACAAAAGAAGAACATTATAAATATATGGAATGCAATGGTGTATGGTATGTATATCAAAATATGAATTGATGTATAAGTTAATTGGAAAATAGTTAGAATTATGATGGATAAGGGAATAGTTCTAATTCTTATTTTCCTCTTTCTTATTTTTTGAAGAGTTATTTGAATTAGTAATGGTGCAAACCAAATGATGATAAGAGATATGGACATTGAAACTATATATGAGCCTAATATGTTGTAATTCATGGATACAATGTATGAATCAGGTTGTATGCCTGGTACGGAATATAAATTTACAATATATGAGAAAAATGATGACATCATAGAGAGTATAACGCTGGTAGTTAATAAAATATATGGAGCAATGTTTGATATAGTATCGGATGTGACATCGATCCATGGATGTCCATAATTTTTATAAATGATAAATGCTGGAACTCAAACAAGTATAGACAGCAAAAATGGAATTAGAGTTATATAGCTTATTGTAAAACGATGATAGAAATCAAGCTTATAGGAGATCTCGGGGGCATTCTTCTGTTCGAAATCTATTATGGGAAGCACTGATCCCTGGGAGTCTCCGGGCAGAGGTAACCCCGTTATCGCGCATATCGTGGGGACGATATCCGTCAATGAGGCCTTCTCCATGAGTACGCCTCTCTTAACATTGGGGCCGAAAAAGACCAGCGGCACGAACCTCTGCTGTAGGCCGCCGTGTACGCCGATGAAGGGTTCCTTAAAGCGGGAGACCGCTTCGTAAGGGGGCCTCAGCGAGATCACGATGTCACCCGTATATGGGGTCCTGATGCGTATGTCATCTAGGCTCTCGCCGTACCAGATTCCATCTACGGCTTCGACATTCTCCAGGACTTTTAGGGCTTTTTCGAGGTCCTTTTGATCTTTGAGGAATATGTGCGCGAATGGGCCGTCGGCTACCACCTCTGCCCTTACTCCACTGGCTCGAATCAATTTTCCAACGTTGATGGTCTCCCACATATCGCTCTGCCCGTGATCCGCAGTTAATACGATCAAAGTGTTATCGAGTTTACCAGCTTCTATTAGATACTCGAGCAACCTGCCCACTTGGTGATCAGCCCATGAAAGAGCGGCCCAGGCCTGCATCGAATCGTGGCCAAAAATATGCTGGGCCGGGTCGAGGAACGCCAAGTTGACGAGCATTATCGCGGGATCCGCTTTTTCCAATACCAGCAGGACATTGTCCATCGTCCATTCATCAGGGGCGTCGAAAAACTGAACCTCCGGAAACTTCTTTACCCCAAGTTTCTCCGCAGATTTTGAGAGGTATCCTGGTGCCACCTGTATATCCGCCCAGATGGGGACCCCTACATAGTTCTTTCCAGCAACGACCGCGGATACGTAATCGGGATTCTCCCTCTCCATCGCCTTGAATATGGTGTCGGCCTTTATCATTTCCGGATTCCTCCATGGATGTATATATTTCTCGAAGAAGAACAGGCCAGTTTTGTTTTTATCATATACATAGTTACCTGGAATGCCTATTTTCTCGGCATAGCTGCCAGACACCATGGTGATATGATTGACCTGAGTCTTAGTGGGCATAACCGCCTCCGCGTCGGTGAACGCGGCGCCATTTTCTACGAGAAAGCCCATATTCGGCGTAAACTGAAAATTTGGGTTATCATATTTATTAAAGAGAAAATCGTTATTCATCGAGTCCACGGATATTATGATAATTCTTTCTATATCGGATTCGCCGCATGCATTTCGAGTTATACATATTAACATAAACATGATGGTAAATAAAATAACTTGTGGCCCGGATTTTTTCATTGTAATTAAAAATGATTTTCTTCTTATAAAAAATTACGCGCACAGCTCTTTTGAAGATGGTTTAGACGTATCCGAGCCTCTGTCCTCCGTAAGCTCTCGGTGCGGTCCGCCAGCTTTTCTCTAGCTGTTAGACGACATTTTTATCTTCTTTATGATACAATTTTGCTCGCGCGAGCTATAGTTGGTTTGTTTTTCGCACGCGCGCAGATTTCATCATCGTTTATTTTCGATAAATTACAAGACTCAACAGTTTGGACAAGCGTGTTATAGCTAGCATTTGAACTAAACCATATTAATCCTGGATCTGCTGTATCAGCATGGGCGTGCTTATGTCGATCTCATATTTCCTGCAGGTTTCGAGGACGCTCCTATGCAGATCGGCCTCTATTCTGAGCAGGGACTTGACCTCGCTTATGAATGCGTACAGCTTGTACTCAACCGCGTAGTCTTTGAAATTCGTGATCCGGACATAGGGCTCCGGCTCCCTCAAGACCTCGGGAACGAGGCCGGCCGCCTCCAGCAGTGCTCTCTCCACGTACTGGATGTCGTACTTATAACCCGGCGTGATTGTGACGTGCCTTCTCACTACCCGGTCTCTCCCGTAATCCGCTATCTCCTCCTTCAGCAGCTCCTGATTGGGGACCGAGACCAGTATGTTGTCGAGGGTCACCATCTTCGTGTATATCAACTCGACGGCCGTGACGTCGGCGAACTGGCCCTTGAAGTAGATCCGATCCCCCACCTTGAAGGGCCTGCTGGTCATCACGATGAGGCCCGCTATCGCGTTCCCGATCGTGTTTATCGCGGCGAAGCCCACGATGGTCCCGCCGAGGATGGTCAACAGGCCCGATATCAGGGAGAGGGTCACGCCGAACTGGGCGAGGACGGCGGTCAGGGCGACGAGGAAGGCGGACCACCTCCCTATCCTGGTCAGCGTATAAGCCAGGTGCTCCTCCAGCCTCTGCTGTTCCCTCAGCCTTCCGATTTCTCTCGTGGAGACTTTGAATACCACGTATATCAAAACCAGCGTCACGATGGAGTAGAAGATCTGATTGAAATGCGAAATCATCCAGTCGCCCAACCCGTAGACAAGGTCTAATGGGTTCATCGTTGATCAATCTCATCGTGGGCTCTTATGTCTTTTCCGCGACCACGTGGGATGTTTCACCAGCGCGGAATACGAACTACATGTATCCTCAGGCCCAGCCCCATCGAGGGCGACTGTTAACCCACGTCGTGGGGAGCATTCCGTAAGCCCTTTCGATTTGTTCTTCGGGCTCGGCGTCTTTATGGGGGGCTGTTCCCCCGTACCTATATGCCTGAACATGCTCGGCGAATACCGGAGAGGATGGTTGACTCCGCGCGCATATGGCCGGCCTAGATCATGAAGCCTCACTCGGGCCGTCCAGGGCTTCGGTGCTTCACCGCTATTCAGAAGGTCAGTGTTCGTTGATCAAGCTGTCCAAGAGCTCGATCTCATCCCTGTTGATCCTCCGCCTCAACCATGGAATCCTGTCGTACTCCCATTCGTAGTGGGCCCTGTCCCGATTCCCGAATCTGTATATGTAGCTCCTCACATACTCCACGTGGTGTCTGACAAGCTCTTCCAGCTCCCCGTCCCCCACGAATCCACTGGCCATCTTCCGCTTCAGGATTGCGAGGGGCGTGAAATGGTAGATCTCCTCCACGTACCGGATTTTGACATCCAGGCCTGCTCCTCTCAGTCGCCTCTCGAGGCGCCTCCCACCGAGCTCCGAGAGGCATATCGTCCTCTCTCCGACCTTTCTGAGGATGGTCTCCGCTTCCCTTCTCGCGGCTCTCTCATCGACCTCGAGGGAGACCCGCAGTGCCTCTCTCCACCTTTCTACTTCCACCTCTTCGGTGAGAATCGCCCTCAGGATGAGGCGGGCCGCCCTCACGGAGACATCCATGGATGCGTGCTCGTCTTCACGGCTTCCGAAGCAGCCGATTTCAAGGTCTGGAAACGTTTCCGTGATCCGTGGCAGGGCCTCGAGGATGGGCCTCATGAAGTAATCCCATGAGCCGGAAGGCTCCGGGATCAGGTCGAGCCTTCTGGCCTCGTAGATGAGTTCATCGCAAGAAATGCGTTCAGCGGCGAACTCCCTCAGGATGTCCTCCATCTCCATCGGAGTGTTCAGGAGGAGGAACTCACACCCGCCTCCCCCCTCCTTCAGGAGGCGCGAGGCCTTCATGCTGGAGGCTCTGAGGTTGGGCACGATGAGGAGATCGACGACGGCCGTTGCGTCCACCTGCCAATCTAAATTATCTTCGAGCCGTGATGCAAACTTTTCCCCGCTCTCGCGCTCGTGAACCCTTCGAAGGCCTATATTTCAGGCTGTGAAGTAATATTTTTATATTCCTCGACGATGTTTCTCATCCTTTGGAGGAAAACCTATTGGCATATCTGGCAGGTCAGCCGGTTATCATTCTGAAGGAGGGCTCCACGAGGAGCCGTGGGAGGGATGCGCGGAAGTCGAACATGATGGCGGCGCAGATCATCGCCGAGGTCCTGAAGAC
>Ga0111229_105_pt1 | contig 25141 bp, 21 predicted proteins | sample DeeMarSWOR152_54_FD_80383 | JGI IMG/M metagenome (GOLD analysis project Ga0111229, IMG submission 80383) | Crenarchaeota group-15 archaeon DG-45 | reverse complement strand
TCCCGACGATCAGCCGCTCCCCCCTGGGCCTGTACATGGCCGCGGGCTGGTGGGGGTTCTCGCCGTACCTGAGGCTCAGGGCCTTCTCGTAGGTGACCTCCTCCCCGCCCATGAGGACCCTCAGCTCTGGGGGGAACTGTTCCTCCAGGGCCGTCCTGTACTGCCTTCTCATCGATTTGGCCAACTGCTTCACCCATCCCGTCTCTCCAGGTAGACGCATATGGCGGCATCGTACTCCGCCGTCCTCCTGAAGGCCTCTACCGCAAGCCTTCTCCTCAGCGCGCGGCCGATCGAGCCGTCCTCCCCGAGCGCCTCGACGACCTCCCCGTACTGGGAGGGGTCGACGACGACGGCGACCTGGTCGTGGAGGAGGGCAGCCTTGGCTGCCGCCCTGATCATGGTGGGACCGCCGATGTCGATGTTCTCCGCCGCCTCCCTGAGGCCCGCGCCCCGGCCGGCCGCGGCCTCGAAGGGGGAGAGGTTGACGACAACAAGGTCGAAGGGCTTTATGCCGTGCCGCTCCATGTAGCGCCTGTGCGCCGGGTCGTCCCGGTCCAGGAGGAGGCCGCCGTGGATCTTCGGGTGCAGGGTCTTGAGCAGCCCCCCGGGGCTCTCGGGGTGGCCCGTGTACTCGGAGACCTCCTTCACGTTCCCGTATCCCATCTCCCTTATCTTGGCCGCGGTGCCCGACGAGGCCACGATCTCCGCGCCCAGCTTGCCCAGCGCGTCGACGAGGCTCTCGAGGCCGGCCTTGTCCGAGACGCTTACGAGGGCTCTCTCTATCATCGCTCGATCAACCGGTCGGCTTCTCGGACCGACGTAGTATGCTCACGCCTTCCCCGTAATTAGCTTTGCCCAGGGGGGATCCGCGGGGCTACGGCCTTCTCTCCGAGCCCGGGAGGAGTATGTCGTGGGCCGTCAGCTCCTGCGACCCCCTCTCGGTGACGAGGGCGAGCTTCGCCTTCTCCTGCATCTCGGCGATCGTCCGAGCGCCCACGTAGCCCATGGCTGCCCTGAGGCCCCCGGTGAACTCCGCGACGATGTCCGCGACGCCGCCCCGGTAGGGGACCCACCCCTCGACGCCCTCGGCCACCGTCTTGGCGGGCTGCGAGTACCTGTCCTGGGCGAAGCGCTTCTTCCGGGCGGCGGCGCTCCCCATGCCGTAGTACTCCTTGTAGTACCTGCCCTCGAGGGCCACGAGCCTCCCGGGGCTCTCGCTGCAGCCGGCGAAGACGTTCCCCATCATCGCGCAGGAGGCGCCGACGGCCAGGGCCACGGCGATGTCGCCGGGGTTCCGGATGCCCCCGTCCGCCACGATGGGGATGTCCGCCCCGTACTCGCGGACGGCGTCGGCCGCCTGGGAGACCGCGTAGAGGGTGGGGGAGCCGGCCTTCGTGACGACGCTGGTGGTGCAGATGGAGCCGCTGCCGATGCCGACCCTGAGGCCGGCTATGCCGTCGAGCTTGGTGATGCAGTCCTCGGCCGCCTCGTATGTGCCGATGTTGCCGACGACGACCTCCGCGGAGACCTCCTCCAGCACCTTCTTCACGGCCTCGAAGCAGTTCCGGTTGTGGAAGTGGGCGACGTCGGTCACGAGGACGTCCACGTACTCTTCCAGGGCCCTGGCCCGGTCGAGGTCGAAGGGGGATATGGCCGCGGCGCAGATGAGCCTCCCCTGCTCGTCCCGCACGGCGTTGGGGTAGGTCCCCTTGAGGGTGATGTCCCTCATGGTGATGAGGCCCCTCACCCGCCCCTCGTCGTCGACGATGGGGAGCTTCTCGATGCGGTGCCTATGCAGGACCCTCTTCGCCTCCTCCAGGGTGATCTCCTCGCCGGCGGTGACCACCTCCTGGGTCATCACGTCCGCCACCCTCAGGTCGGGGTCCGCGAGGCGGACGTCCCTCCAGGTCACGATGCCGACGAGCCTGTCCCCGTCCTCGACGACCGGGAAGCCGTGGATGCTGTGCTCGTCCATCAGCCGCAGGAGGTCCTCGACGGTGGAGCCCGGGCTGACCGTGACCACGTCCCGCACGATGAGGGCCTCAGCCCTCTTGACGTTCCTGGCCATCTCCTGCTCCTCCTCTACGGAGCAGTTCCTGTGGAGGACGCCCAGCCCCCCCTGGCGGGCGAGGGCGACGGCCATCTCGCTCCCGGTGACCGTGTCCATGGGCGAGGAGATGAAGGGGACGTTCAGCTCGATGCCTCCCGTGGCCCTGCTCCTGACATCGGCCTCCGCCGGCTCGATGGTGGTCCAGCCGGGGAGGAGGAGGACGTCGTTGAAGGTCAGAGCGTGATCCGCGTTCCTGAACTTATCACGGAAGCCCATCTCTTACACTCTCGATTTAAATCGAAGATATCGAGGCGGGATTATTAACATTTTCATATGAAACGATGCTCCTCCCGGCCAAGCTGTCATCCTCGAGAGAAGCCTGACTGCCGCGTGGGGCTATGAGCCTCATTTTATTGGGCCAAAGCGAAGAATAGATTCGAGCCCCGGATTGTTTTGGCTGCTGAATACCGGGGCGATAGCGGCCCGCATGGTTTGCCTTGGGGGCCTGGAGCTAATTAATCAGCGTGCGAGAGGTTCCTGCTCATGACAGCATCTCTTCGACCTCGAGGAGTCCTTTGGCTCTCTCGAAGTAGTTGACCACGTTCGCCCCCTTCTCCGTGATCTCGTAGCGCTTTTTGCTCCTCTTGCTCCCCGTATCCTCGATCTCCCTCAGGAGACCCCTCCCGACGAGGGAGCGCAGGATGTGCTGCGTGGGCCTCCAGGAGAGGTTGGCCGCGTACATTATGCGGGTCGGTTTGTCTACGCCGCCTTTGATAATCGTGAGAACCCTGAGCACGATGTCCAGCTTGGACCTTCGATGAGACATTCTCGGCATCCTCCGAGCTGAGCGGTCAATACCCTAGGATGAACCCATATTTAACGGAAATCTATCCATAATATAGTTCCGGAATCGGGATCTTTACATCCTTTTCGCCAAAAGAGCCTATATCGAACCCTTATTATGGTTTCTGACCCAGTTGACAGCCTGTTTTAAATTCCGAAACTTCTCATCGTCTCGGGAAAAGCCTCTTGGGCCAATGGGCTACGGCTTCTTTCGGGTTCCTCAGTTATATCGGCGCCCCTTGCCGATGAAGAGAGCCGTTTTTCTTGAGGACGTAAAGGGGCATGCGTTGATGGAGCTACCAGATCCGAAGATGAGAACCATTAAGTCTTGAGGTCCTTTTGGCGTTCTACCGGTCAGCGTGTTTGATCTGCTTCAGATCAACGCCCGCTGGGATGCAGCAGATGAAGCGGAGGACCTTCTCGCCGAGGTTGATAAAGCTGTGGGCCTCGCCGGATGGAACATAGATGGCGTCTCCCTCGCCGAACGGCCGCCTTTTCTCCCCGTCCCAGACCGCCCCCTTGCCTTCCACGATGAAGATCTCGTGCTCCCATGGGTGCACGTGCGGCTTCTCAGGAGGTCCCCCCGAGGCCTCGACCTCGACCATCCTCATGTCGAAGTGCGGCCCCCGTATCAGCCACCTCAGCCGGTCCTCGATCTCAACGTCTCTATAGTTGAGGAGCCTCAAGCCGATCTCCCCTCCGACATCCCTGTGCCAACAATCTCGATCCCGTCATCACGTGGATCACCTCGCCCTGCTTCTTACCCGGGGCTCCAACAGCGTCCAGAGCCAGTCCACGAACTCCCTCAGGTTCTTCGTCTGCAGGTAGACCTCCCCCGGCCCCCTGATGCGGGTTATGAACCCCTCGCCGCTCAGGATGGTCTCCTTCCACCCGCCGATCCTCTCCACCCTGTAGTTGCAGCTGTCGGTGAAGGCGACGAGGTGGAAGTTGTCCACGACCATCTCGTCCCCAGGTCCCAGCTCGTGCCTGTCGATGGCCCCGAAGGTGTTGATGAAGAGGTCGCCGCGGCCGGTGACCTTGACCATGAACAGCCCCTGGCCGAACAGGCCCTTCGTGAAGCCCTCCCACCGCACGTCGAGGTCGATGTCCTCCGTCGAGGCCAGGTAGGCCCCCTTCTGCACGATGAACCCATGGCCGGGCTCCACCCTCAGCACCTGGATGTCGCCCACGGGCGCGGCGCCCAGGCCTATCTGAGCCGGCCCCCCCTTGGCGACGTAGTCGTTGACGAAGAGGCTCTGGCGGCCGAGGATGGAGACGCCGATGGTGCCCAGGATGCTCTTCTCCCGGCGGCGGGTCTGGACATCGATGTTCGGGGACATGTATGTCATGGCGCCTGCCTCCCCGGTCAGGCTCTCACCCGCTTCGAGGTCGACCACAAGCATGGCGTAGGAGGGGTCGTACTTGATATCGTACTTCATGCTCTCTCACGTGGATAGTTGGAGCGGGCAGAATATTAAACCTACCTTGAAATCGAATCTATTTCAAATTCGGATCTGCCTGGAGAGGTTTAATAAATCCTGCGCGCCCTAAAGCTAATGGGTGGTATTGAGTTGAACTGTCCAGCATGCGGGAATGAGGTCTTGGAGGCCGATAGGTTCTGCCCCACGTGTGGGGCCGCCCTCGGCGCCGGGGCCGACGGCTTCATAACGGCCACGACCCCGACCATTCAGGGGTACAGGATCAAGAAGGTCCTCGGGGTGGTGACGGGGCTGACGCCCAGGACGAGAGGTGTTCTCGGGAGGTTCATGGCGGGAATAGAATCCATGTTCGGCGGCGAGATCACCGCCTTCACAACGGAGCTGGAGAAGGCCCGCATCGAGGCGATGGAGAGGGTCAGGGCCAAGGCCAGGAGCATGGGAGCGAACGCCATCGTGGGCCTGGACCTGGAGACGTCCGACCTGGGGTCCCAGATGGGCATCGTCGTGATCTCGGCCACAGGCACGGCCGTTATCGTCGAGCCCGAGGAGACGAAGTGATCCCGGATGTAGAGACGGGCCTGGCGGTGGATGAGGGCGCCTGAGCCGTCCCGATGATCACATGTCAATCATCTCGCCCACGAGCCCGGCGATGGCCTCGTCTCCGTGTTTGACCCAGATAAACGCATTTTGACGGTTCTTTGACTAATACTGTGAAGTTTCTTTTCGTAGATTCTTTATTCTGTAATTGACAGATGGGTGTTCTAAGCTAAAGGCATCGAGTTGTCCTTCATAGAGGGTTGATAGAGCAGTAATCAGGTTCATTTTATCGGTGTAGGCAACAGCTGTAGTGTCTGAATCAAGTTCTATATACCACGATATTGGAGCAGAACAATAGAACATCGGAAATACGGTACAAATAAAGAACGATTGAACATTGGTTACAGGAAACCGCAAAACAAAAATAAAGAATAATGGTGGGAATATTGAAATAACAATTTGTATAAAACGGACGCGAAGGCAGTAATTCTTCCTAATAATGTGTGATAACTCATGCGCTAGGACTGATTCAATCTCTTCACTTGATAGCCTTGTTCTCACGGTTTCCCCTATTACCAGCCTTTTTCCAGAAACAAACGCTGAGTCGTAATTAATTACAGGAGTATATGTGGTGAGATTTGAACCCATTCTACGAGCGAGGTACATTAAGTTATCTTCCAGATTCCGTTTCGGTATAAAATCTAGGCCGAACCCAATCCTCATTCGCTTCAACATACTTCCTGAGCCAAAAAGGAGAAGCAAGATAAACATCGAAGATACTAGAAACCGGGTTCTAATGTAGAATAATTTCTCGTCATAGATCCCTAGAAGTGTTAAGATAATAATAACTAAGGCTAAAATGTATTTAGCCCAAAAACTATACTTATGATAAAACCTATTTACTTTCAACATTAATTACAGAGGATGAGCTGGCATATTTATCGGTTGTGTCTTCTGTCGGTTAGCTTTTGGACTTGATTGGATCCACTCCTATGTTATCAGAACAGAAGGAGGTGAAACCCAACCGTATCAGCCCAGATGATATCGAGGGTTTTCGAGGCCCCGACTGCCTCGCAAGGATCAACCGGCGACGGGTTCAGATTTAGAGCATATTAGACGCGTTCTCAACATGGGTCGCGATGGCTTCCCCCAGCTCCGATGTGCTGGAGCCCCCGCCCAGGTCGGGGGTCCGAACCTTCCCCTCCGCGAGGACCGCGCGGACGGCCTCATCTATCAGCCGTGCCTCCTTCTCCTCCCCGAGCCACTCGAGCATGAGCTTGGCCGACAGGATGGAGGCGATGGGGTTGGCGACGCCCTTCCCGGCTATGTCCAGGGCCGTGCCGTGGATGGGCTCGAAGAAGGCGAAGCTGTCGCCGATGCACGCCGAGGGGGCCATGCCGAGGCCGCCTATCTGGGCGATGACGATGCCGGAGAGGATATCCCCGTAGATGTCGGGGGTGACGATGACGTCGAAACTCCTCGGGTCCCGGGTGAGCATCATAGCGGCGACGTCGACCATCATGTGCTCCCTCTCAACGCCGGGGAACAGGTCGGCGACGCTCTCGAAGGCGTTCCTGAATAGCCGGTCGGCGTAGAGCCAGCTGCTCTTGTCGACGCAGGTGATCTTCCCCCTCCCCTGGCTGAGGGCGTAGTTGTAGACGAACATGTTTATCTGCTGAGCCCTGAGCTGAGTGATCACCCGCTTGTCCACGCCCATGTCCTTCCAGATGTAGCCCTCGTGCTTGAGGGCGAAGCCCTCGGCGTTGTCCCTCACGATGACCACGTCGATGTCCCTCCAGGTGGGCGCGCCCTGGGCGGGGTAGACCCCGGGGTACAGCTTCAGGGGTCGGATGTTGGCGTACGCGTTCTTCTCCATCCTGAGGAAGATCAGGACCTTCCTCGGAATCCCGTAGGGGGAGTAGTGATGCTCCACGGCCCCGAAGAGGACCGCGTCGGCCTCCTCGCACGCCTGCATCGCCTCGGGAGGGAGGGGATCCCCTTTTTCGATGTAGCCCTTACCGCCGACATCCCGCCTCATGAACTCGAAGTCCAGGTCCGTGGCCCCCAGGACCTTGACGGCCTCATCCGTGACCTCCGGGCCGATCCCGTCCCCCGGCAGCACCGCTATCTTGAGTCTCTTCGCCATGGCCCGACGCCCTTTTAGGCGGGAGCTCGTGTAATAGGGGTTTGTCTGTTCAAATTGGAGACACACGCCACTCAAATTCGGGGGCGAATGTCTCCAGCCATCCCTTTCGCCGGAGGGGACGAGATGTCTCATGTCGGAGAATGGCCTTCTCATCCAAGGACAACGGCGATGTGGAATTGCGGCCTTCAGCTTACATGACGCCTGCCCACGCTGACGAGTCTTTATATATCGGCGTATGGTCAGAGAGTGAGGAAGACCTGATGGAGCCATTGAAGCTCGCTTTGATCATCGGGGCCAACCTTTTCGGCGTCTACGCGTTATTCAGGATAGGTCAGGTCCTGTACTGGTTTATCAGGGACAGGGCATCGAAGAGGGAGGAGCTGTAGCGGGCGTCGCCTCGAAGGGAGAAGCGCCGGCGCGATGCTGATCCCCCCTGGGAAATGATATATAGGCGTACCTTAGACCGTAATTAGACCTTAAGGGTTATTGGAGGATTCGTCTTGAGGAACGAGCTGAAGAGGAAGTTGAAGGCGGGCGGGCAGGCCTGCGGCATCTGGGTGACCATCGAGAGCCCCATCGTCACGGAGCTCCTCTCCGGCCTCGGCTTCGACTACTTCGTCTTCGACACGGAGCACAGCCCCATGGACATCTACACGGCCCAGACCCTGATGCAGGCCATGCGGGGCGAGGGGACCACCCCCATCGTCAGGGTCTGGTGGAACGACATCGTCGCCATAAAGCGGGCCCTCGACATCGGCGCCCACGGCGTCGTCGTCCCCTGGGTGAACAGCAGGGATCAGGCCGAGATGGCGGTGAAGGCCTGCCGGTACGCGCCCGCCGGGCTGAGGGGGTGCGGGCCGAGGCGGGCCGCCCTCTTCGACCCAGACTACCTGAGGACGGCGGACGAGGAGATCCTCATCATCGCCCAGATCGAGACGAGGGGGGCGGTGGAGAACATCGAGGAGATCCTCTCCGTGGACGGCATCGACGTCTCCTACATCGGCCCCGCGGACCTCTCCGCCTCCTACGGCCACCTGGGGGACATGGCCCACTCCGAGGTGCAGGAGGCCATAGACAGGGTCTTCGACGCCTCCGAGGCGGCGGGGGTGGCCGCCGGCGTCCACATGGGCGCGGGGAAGACGATCATGGACAGGGTGGAGAAGGGGTACAACCTCATCACCGTCGGCAACGACCTCTCCTTCGTCAGGGCGGGGGCCATGGAGGTCCTCAAACAGCTCGGCAGGGCCTAGGCCGAGGCCTGCATCCTTGCGAGCGGAGAACGGTCACTCGAACTCGATGGTCGCCGGCGGTTTCGGCGTGACGTCGAAGTAGACCCGGGCCACCCCTGGGCAGGCCCTCAGAATCTCCTCGGAGACGTCTCGGAGGGTCGCCCACGGGATCTCCGCCACCCCGGCGGTGATGAAGTCCCTCGTCTTGACCGCCCTCAGGGCCGCCACGAGCCCGGGCCGCTCCTCCCCATCGATGAGATAGAGGACCCTCGTGACCTCGGGGTGTTTCGCCTGCACCTGGGCCCTCATCGACCCCAGGGCATCGTACCCCAGCTCCACCGGCCTCCCCGACGGGCCGGCGACCCCCAAGGCGGCGATACGCCCGTAGGCCCGCCTCCCATCCGCTATGCCCGTGGCCCTCTCCCCCGGGAGCACGGCCTCGAGCCGCGAGGCATCCACATCCAGCGCCCCGGCTGCGGCCACCTTCAGCGTCCCGGGCGCCTCGGACGCTTCCCCGCCGAGGATGGCGGCGAAGTACTGGTCGGGTCCGTGGGCCCTGAAGCCGCCTTCGACGATGGCCGTCGCCACCCTCAGCTCCTCCAGCTTCTCGGATGTGATCTCGCCGACGACCCTCACGGAGAGGCCGGGGCCGGGGAAGGGCTGCCTGTCGGAGACCTCGGGGGGCGCGCCGAGGTGGCGGGCGACCTCCCGGACCTGGTACTTGTAGAGGGACGCGACGGGCTCGACGACCTTGAAGCCGAACCGCCGGACGGGGTCGATGCCGATCTGCTCGAGGACGTTGTGCTGGGTCTTGATGCCGCCCTCCGTCTCCACCACGTCGGCCCTGATGGTGCCCTGGACGAGGACCCCGCACCCCTCCCTGCGCGCAGTCTCGCTTAGGGCCCGGTAGAAGGCCTCCCGGAAGGCCCTCCGCTTCTCCTCCGCATCCCGAAGCCCCGACAGGGCGTTCATGAACCGCCCCCTCTCGTCTAGGACCTTGACTGGGAGGTTCAAGGGTGGCGCCGACATCATCGCCTTCACCTTCTCGGGCTCCCCGAGGCGCATGAAGTTGTCGTCGATGAAGACGCAGACGAGATCGCCGCCGATGGCGCGATGGGTGATGACAGCGGAGACCGTGCTATCGACCCCGCCGGAGACGGCTATGAGGGCTCTCTCGCCTCTTAGGACCCGCCTCAGGGCCTGCACCTGGTCCTCTACGAAGCCGGCGACGTCCAGATCAGACATGCTGCTCGGAGCGAGAGTCGCCGACCGGACATAAAAGCTTTAAAACCCACGGTAGGGACGGCCCCGCGACCTCGACGCCGACCTCCGGGAAGGTTGAATGAAAAGTTTATGAGGGACACGGCCGCTCAGATGATCCATAACGCCTAGAGGGGTAAGGAATTGGACGGAACTGTGGCTGTGATCGGCGCCGGCGTCATAGGCGGAGCCATAGTGAGGCGCATCCTCAGCGGCGGGGTCGTCGGCCGGGTCGTGGCGACCCGGAGGAGGACGGAGCGGCTGAAGGGGCTCGAGGAGCTGGGGGCCGAGGTCGCCGACGACAACGCGTACGCGGCCAGGGAGGCCGACCTGGTCTTCATCTGCGTCAAGCCCGGGGACGTGGGCGGCGTCGTCGAGGAGATCAGGGACGCCATCGCGGGGAAGCTCGTCGTCTCCACCGCCGCCATCGTACCCCTCAGGTTCTACAGGTCTCTGGCGCCGGAGACGAGGTTCGTGAGGACGATGCCCAACGTGGCCGCCCTCGTGGGCGAGTCCTTCACGGCCTTCTGCTGCGACGACGCCGTCACCGATCGGGACAGGAGGGCTGTGAGGGAGCTGCTGGCGACCCTGGGCCCCTGCGAGGAGGTGGAGGAGGGGTACATGGACGCGATCACCGGCCTGAGCGGGAGCGCCCCCGCCTACGTCGCCATCGTCATCGAGTCCATGATGTACGCGGGCCTCAAGGTGGGCCTGCCCCGGGAGCTCTCCCTCTACTCCTCGGCCCAGGCCGTCCTGGGGGCAGCCAAGCTCATGCTGGAGGGGGGGCTGAGCGCCTCGACCATCAAGGAGATGGTCACCACCCCCGGCGGCACCACCATCGAGGGCATCTACCAGCTGGAGGACGGCAAGATCAGGACGGCGCTGATGCGGGCGGTGGAGGCGGCCACGGAGAAGTGCGCCAGCATAGGGCACAACTGGGACAATGTTCAGAATCCTCCCTGAGCCCTCGGCGTGATCTTAGAGGGAAGAACATAAATCCGGTTCGCCCCATTCCATCCCTTGGATCGAGTTGACATACGACCTTCTAATAAAGAACGGTAGGGTGCTGGATGGAGCCGGCAACCACTGGTACAGGGGGGATGTGGCCGTCTCCGAGGGGAGGATAGCGGCCGTCGGCGCGCTGGTCGGAGCGGAAGCCGACAGGGTCATCGACGCCGGGGGCCTGGTGGTGGCGCCCGGCTTCGTCGATGCCCACAGCCACGCCGACTCCGTCACCCTCGTCTACCCCCAGATGGAGAGCACGGTGATGCAGGGGATCACGACGGTCGTCGCCGGCCAGTGCGGCTCGAGCCTCGCCCCCGTCAGCCCCGAGCTGAGGGAGGAGCTGGAGAGGAGGGCCGCGGACTCCCTGCCCCCCGAGGCCGAGCTCAAGATCACGTGGACCACCTTCGACGAGTACCTGAGGGAGGAGGAGAGGCGCGGCCTCGGGGCAAACGTCGCCCACCTCGTCGGCCACGGCGCCATCAGGACCGCGGCCATGGGCTTTGACGCCCGAGACCCCACCGACGAGGAGCTGGAGCGGATGCGGGAGCTCACGGCCGAGGCCATGGAGGCCGGCGCCTTCGGCCTCAGCACGGGCCTCATCTACCCGCCCGGGATCTTCGCGAAGACGGGGGAGATCATCGAGCTGGCGAGGGTCGCGGCCCGCTACGGCGGCGTCTACGACTCCCACATCCGGGGGGAGGGGAGGACGCTGCTGAGGGCGGTGGGGGAGGCGATAGCCATCGGCGAGAGGGCGGGGCTGCCCGTGCAGATCTCCCACCACAAGGCGGCGGCTAGGGAGATGTGGGGGAAGAGCGAGGAGACCCTGCGGATGATGGAGGAGGCCCGGGGGCGGGGCGTCGACGTCACCCTCGACCAGTACCCCTACCGGGCGGGGGCCACCGGCCTCGTCTCGCTGCTGCCGCCCTGGGCCCACGACGGGGGCGTCCAGAGGCTCCTGGAGAGGCTCCGGGACCCCGAGCAGCGGGAGAGGATGCGGAGGGACATCGAGGAGGGGCTGCCCGACTGGCAGAACTTCGCCGGGGAGGCCGGGTGGGAGAACGTCTACGTCACCTACGTCAAGACGGAGGCCAACAGGGCCGCGGAAGGGAGGAACCTCTCCGAGATCAGGGAGATGCGGGGCGACCCCGACGAGTTCACCAGCCTCTATCGGCTGCTCCTGGAGGAGGAGGGCGCCGCCGGCATGATCATCTTCATGATGGAGGAGGACGACATCCGCCGCATCATGCGGCACCCCCTCCACATGGTCGGCACCGACGCCGGCAGCGTCGCCCCCACGGGCATCATGTCTCGGGGGAAGCCCCACCCCAGGCACTACGGCACCTACCCCAAGATCCTCGGCCGCTACGTCCGGGAGCAGGGCGTCCTCCGGCTCGAGGAGGCGGTGAGGAAGATGACCTCCCTGCCGGCCCAGCGGTTCGGCCTCCTGGACCGCGGCCTCCTGAGGCCCGGTATGCGCGCCGACATCGTTGTCTTCAACCCGGACACGATCATCGACAAGGCCACGTTCCAGGACCCGCATCGGTTCCCGGAGGGCATCGAGCATGTGGTCGTCAACGGCCAGGTCACCGTCGACGAGGGGGAGTACACGGAGGCCCTGGCCGGCAGAACCCTGAGAAAGAGGGGGGCTGCCCCAACCCTCTAGCCCGCGGTCCGCTTGAAGCGCCTCAGCGCGGCGTCGGCGGCGACCAGCAGGGGGTCGTAGAGGTCGGATACGGCGGGGCAGTACGCGAGCTCGATGGAGGTGAACTCCTCGAGGGTCGCCCTCCGCTTGATGGCGAGGGCGACGACGTTGATGCGGCAGGCCGCCCCCTCCTCGCCGATGGCCTGCCCCCCGAGGATGCGCCCGGTCTCGGCGTCGACCACCAGCTTCACCGAGATCTCCCTCGCGTCGGGCATCCACCGGGGCTTGACGGTCATGTTCGCCCTCCCGGTGACGACCTTGAAGCCGCGCTCCTCGGCCGTGCTCGAGTTGTATCCGGTGCAGGCCACCTCCAGCTCGCCCATGAAGGAGACGAAGGTCCCCAGGGAGCCGTCGTAGGCCGCCTCGCCGCCGGCCGCGTTCACCCCCGCGACGGCGGCGTGATGGAAGGCGGTGGTCGCCAAGTTCGGGCTGACCTCCTCCCCGTCGATGCCGCTGAAGGTGGCGGCGCAGTCGCCGATGGCGTAGACGTCCTCCGCGCTCGTCCGCATCCGCTCGTCGACCACGATGCCCCCCCGCCCCGTGGCGATGCCGGACTTCTCCGCGATCTTCGATTCGGGCCTGACGCCGACGGCCATGACCACCAGGTCAGCGGGTATGGTCTCGCCGGCGATGACCACCGACTCCACGCGGTCGCCGCCGTTGATGTTGTCGATTCCTTTGCCGAAGAGTATGTGGAGGCCCTGGGACTCCAGGTAGGCGGTGATGATCTCCCCCATGTCCGGGTCCAGGTTCCGGGGGAGCGGCGGAGGGGTCCGCTTGGTCACGTAGACCTCCACGCCCAGCCGCTTCAGGGCGAGGGCGATCTCCAGGCCGATGGCGCCGCCCCCCACCATGACCGCCGCCTTGCTCCTGAGCGCGGCCTCCTTGAGCTCCCGGGCGTTCTCGGGGTTGGTGACGAAGTGGATGCCACGCCCGATGAACTCCTCGGCCCCGGGGACGGGGAGGAGGATGGGGCTGCTGCCCGTGGCGATGATGAGGGAGTCGTAGTCGAGCCAGAGGACCTCGCCGGATTCGAGGTTCTTCACCTCCACCCGTTTGCCCTCCGTGTCGATGGAGAGGGCCTCGTGCCTCAGCAGCTTCCTGATGTTCCTGGTCGTCGGGACGGTGTGCTTCAGGTCCTCGAAGCTCTCCACCTTCCCCTCGATGGCGTAGGGGAGCCCGCAGGGCGAGAACATGTCGTAGTCCCGCCTCTCGATGAGGGTCACCTCCGCCCTCCTGTCGACCCTCGTGGCGGCCCTCGACGCGTACAGGCCGCCGGTGCCTAAGCCTATGATGACGATCCTCCTTGATGAGGCGCCGGAAACCCCTCTCGAGCTCATTCTATGGGACACCTTCCTCCTCTCGGTTTAAACTGGCTCATCGGATGTTTCCCCATGAGAACCGGTCCTGCCCCTTCCCGCTCTCCGAGCAGGGGATGTCCGCAGAAGGGATTGGGAAGCGGTTCCACGTCTTCGAGGAAGACGCAATCTGATTTCATGGGAGTATTCATTCATCTCATCAAGCACGTAATAAGCTTTAGTTTTCCGTCCGTTCACCCCGAAGCGCGAACGTGTCTTGTTCACCTGCGGCCCCTGCATGCGGCATCCCAGATCACCTCGGAGAGGGTGGGGTGGGCATGCATCGTAAGCGCGATATCCTCGATGGTGGCCCCCGCGCTTATCCCCAGGCATAGCTCGTTCACGATCTCGCTCGCGTGGGGTGCCAGCATCTGGGCGCCCAGGATTCTCCCCTTTTCCTCCTCGTAAACGATCTTGATGAAGCCCCTGCCGCTGCCCATCGTCATCGCCCTTCCGTTCATGCGCAGGGGGCAGCGGACGACTTTGACGCCGGCTCCCCGCTTCTCCCTGGCCTCGTCCTCGGACAGCCCGACGCAGGCCACCTCAGGGCTCGTGTACACGCACCTCGGGACGGCCTCGCGCCTCATCGCCGCGTTCCCGGCCGCCGCGTTCTCGCCGGCGACCAGCCCCTCGTGGATCGCGACGTGGGCCAGCATGCCCTTTCCCACGACATCGCCCACGGCATAGATGTCCCCCGTCCCCGTCCTCATGTGGTCGTCGACGACGACGAAGCCCCCGCGCATCTCGACCAAGCCCTCCAGCCCGATTCCCTGGCTGTTGGGCACGCGGCCCGTGGCCAGAAGCACCAGGTCTCCCCGGATCTCCTCGCCTCTCTCGATCTCCAGGGCCAGCTCCCCGCCCTGGCGCTTGATCCTGTTCACGCGAGCGTCCGTGATGATCCGGATCCCACCCTCCTCCATGAAGCCTCGTAGGTACATGGCCACCTCCTCATCCTCCTGGGGGAGGACCTCGGGCATCATCTCGATGATGATCACCTCCGACCCGACGCTGCGATAGATGGTCCCCCACTCGAGGCCCAGGGCCCCCGCGCCCACGATGAGGGCCCTCTCCGGCCTCTCGCGGTGCCTGAAGGCGTCGTCGCTGGTGATCACGCCCTCGCTGTGAACGCCGGGGATTGGAGGGATCGAGGGCGAGGAACCGGTGGCAACGATGATGCTGCGGGATTCGACGCGGACGTTCTCCCCCCCGGAGACCGCCACCGTCCCCTCATCGACGATGCTCCCGGTTCCCTTCAGGACCGCGACATCGCGCTCCTCCATCATCGCCTCCACCTGGGCGCGGGCCGCCTGAGCAACCGAATCGGCGTGGCGTATGAATCCGGAGAAGTCGAGGCCCGTGGAGTCCACGTGCACGCCGTAATCCTCGAGCAGCCTCGCCCTCAGGATACCGCCGCAGACGTGGAGAAGGGCCTTGGTGGGTATGCAGCCTCGATTGATGCAGGTTCCGCCCAGCTCGCCCTTCTCCACCAGGGCGACCTTGGCTCCCAGCTGGGATGCCCGGTTGGCGGCCATGTACCCCCCGGGCCCGCCTCCTAAGATGGTGACGTCGACATGAAGCTTCCCAGACATTGAATACTCCAAGTGTTGCCTCTATAGTTATATTTTAGCCTTGTTTATTCCAAACACCCGAAATAATCCTGGAGATCGACCATATTCAGATGCACTGAGAGGCGCTAAAAAATTCAACCACAAGCCCTCTCCATTTTCTGCTGTATCACATACGAGCGGCGCCCGCTGATAGCCTGTAAATCGCCTGGCGCCTCCGTCGTCCACCTCCCCGAGCTACTTAGGTTTGCCGTTAACCCGACGAGCTGGGCCTCGATAACAACGAGATGGACGCCTCGCCTGTCGGAGTTCACGAAGGGCCGGGGGGTTAGAAAATTGCGTGCTGGCTCCGCTCGAACGTTGAAGGGGCGCCTAAGGCTTTGGAAGTATCACGTCGAGCAGGGCTATCCTCCCCTCCTCGACCTCGTCGAGGGCCCTGAGCAGGGCCGGCTTGACCTCCGCCGGGTCCGCCACCGTTTCGCCGTAGCCGCCGAATGCCTCGGCCAGCTTCGGGTAGTCCGGCTTCGGCTCCTCGTACACCCCGTAGTAGGTGTCTGTCCTGACGGACCACCCGTCGGGGTAATGCCTCTGGTGGCTCTTCATCGCCGCGTAGGACCTGTTGTCGAAGATGACCGTGAGGAAGGGCATGTGGTACTCCTGCGCCAGGCCGAAGCAGGCGAGGACCGGGTTGTAGTTGAAGCTGCCGTCGCCCTCCAATGCGATGACCGTCCTCCCGGGGCTGGCCAGCTTCGACCCGAGGGCGACCCCCAGCCCGAGGCCGAGCCCCGTCGTCGCCCCTCCCTCGAAGCGATGCCCCGGCTCGACCCTGTTCTTCTCCACGTACCTGTCGACGAATGTTCTGTGGGTTATCGTCTCATGTACGACGATGGCGCTCGGATCCATGACGTCGTTTATGACGTGGCACAGCCATCTGGGGTCTATCGGCTCCGCGTCCCTGGCCCTCAGCGCCTCCTCCCTCCAATCCTCCCTCTGCCGGGAGTGCTCCTCCTTCCACCGCTCGTACCTCTCCTCGATCTTTTCAGCGGCCCTCCGGTGGGAGATCATCGGCCTCAGGGCCTCAACCAGGGTCGGCAGGGCCAGGCTGGAGTCGGCGGCGATGAGGAGGTCCGCCTGATATCCGTAGTAGGGGTATTTCAGCTGCGCCGGGTCCACGTCTATGAAGGCTATCTTCGCCTTTGACAGGGACTGGATTCGACTCGGGGGATACCATGGAGGCCTGCTGCTCCCGTCTACGACGAGGATGAGGTCGGCCTCCCCGAGGTGGGGCGATACGTCGTACCCCATGTGGAGGGGGTGGTCCGTGGGGAAGTTCATGTACACGGGCGTCTCGAACACGGGGGCCAACACGAGCTCCGCCAGCTCCACCAGGCGGCCCACGGCCCCGGGGTTCCTGCCCAGGTACCGGGTGTAGATCACGGGGTTGTCGGCCTCCGCCAGGAGCTCCGCCAGCTTCCTGAGGGCTCCCGGATCGGCTTGGATGGACGTCGCGGGGCCTATCCTGCTCGGCATCCTCATCTTGCGGAGCTCCTCGAACATCAGCTCCCTGGAGAGGAGGAGGAACACGGGCCCCTTCGGCTCCGAGGAGGCGACGCGGAAGGCCCGGGCCAGGATGTAGTGCATGTTCAGGTTCGTGTCCGGGGCGTCGCACCACTTCACGTAGGGCTGCACGAGCCTCTGGGTGCCCCCCACCTCGGTGAAGGGGAGGTAGTGGGGGCCGGGCGTGCCCCCCGGGACCTCCTCCTCGTGGGTCCTGGCCTGGCCCGCGATGACCAGCATGGGGATGTTGTCCGTGTAGATCGACTTGAGCTCCATGGCGCCGTGCAGCAGCCCGAAGAGGACATGCAGGAGGACGGCCTGGGGCCTACCCGTCGCCATCGTGTACCCCTTGGCCATCGAAAGTGCCAGGCCCTCGTGCCGGGCGTTCACGTACCCAGGCTTCTTCCCCTGGGCCCTGAGCTTGGCCAGGAACTCCCAGAAGGGGACGAACTCGGTCCCCGGGGAGCAGAAGACGTAGTCGACGCCGTATCTCCGGAAGATCTCGAGGTACCCCTCCGCGGCCCCCTCGATCTCGATCTCCTCCATCGCCCGCGCCTCATCTTCGGGATCGATGTCGTCCGAGGCCATGCCTTCCTCTTCATGAAGGTGGATCGGCTATAAGAGATTCTCCATGCGCCCGAACCTGCTATGGGGCTCCTATTTTCTCGACCCTCGCCGCGCACGCCTTCAGCTCCGGGATCTTCGCCTCCGGGTCCAGGGCGGTGTTCGTCAGGACGTTGGCCGCGCATTCGGCGAAGTGGAAGGGGATGAAGATGACGCCCCCGGGGACCCGCCCCGTCACCATCGCCTTGATCTCGATGGCCCCCCTGCGGCTCCGCACCGAGACCCGCTCCCCGTCGGCGATGTCCAGCGCCCTCGCGTCCCCGGGGTTGATCTCGACGTAGCCGGTGGGGACCTCCCTGTTCAGGAGGGCCGTCCTCCTCGTCATCGTCCCGGTGTGGAAGTGGAACATGATCCTCCCGGTTGTCAGAGTGAAGGGGTAATCCTCGTCCGGGAGCTCCGCTGGCCCCCTGTGCTCCACGCCGAAGAATCGGCCCCTGCCCCTGGTGAACCTGCCCTCATGCAGGTAGGGCGTCCCCGGGTGCTCCCTGTACGGGCACGGCCACTGCAGCCCGGCGCTCTCCAGGCGTCCGTAGGCTACGCCTCCGTAGATGGAGGTCAGGGACGCTATCTCGTCCATGACCTCGGCGGGCGAAGGGTAGTCGAACCCCTCGGCGCCCATCCTCCCGGCCAGCTCGCAGATTATCCGCCAGTCGGGCCTGCTCTCGCCGACGGGGTCGATGGCCTTCCATATCCTCTGGATCCGCCGGTCCGTGCCCGTAAAGGTACCGTCCTTCTCGGCGTAGGGCGCGGCGGGGAGCACCACGTCCGCGAGGCGGGCCGTCTCGGTGAGGAATATGTCCTGGACGACGAGGAATTCGAGGCCCCTCAGCCCCTCCTCGACGTGGCCGATGTCCGGGTCCGAGAGCATGGGGTTCTCCCCCATGATGTACATCGCCTTGATGCCGCCCCCGGCGGCCCCGTCGATCATCTCGACGACGGTCAACCCCGGCTCCGCCGGCAGCTCCACGCCCCACGCCTCCTCGAACCTCCTCCGCGCCTCCGGGTCGGCCACGCCCTGGTACCCGGAGTAGACGTTGGGCAGGGCGCCCATGTCGCACGCCCCCTGGACGTTCACCTGCCCCCTCAGGGGGTTGACCCCGGTGCCGGGCCTGCCGATGTTCCCCGTCAGCATCGCGAGGTTGGCGCACGAGATGACGTTGTCCACGCCGGTCGTGTGCTGTGTGATGCCCATCGAGTAGACTATCGACGCCCGGTCCGCCTTCGCGTATGTCCTGGCCGCCGCGACTAGGTCCTCCCTCGGAATCCCCGTTATCTCCTCCACCCGCTCGGGCGTGTACCTCGTGACCGTCCCGGCCAGCTCGTCGAAGCCCTCGGTCCGCTCCCCGATGAACGCCCTGTCCTCGAGGCCCTCGCTCAGGATGATGTTCATGAACCCGTTGATCCAGGCGACGTCCGTCCCCGGCCTCTGCCTGAGGTGGTGGTCGGCGAACCGGGCCAGGGGGATGGAGCGGGGGTCGACGACTATCAGCCTCGCCCCTTTCTCCCTCGCCCTCATGATGTACCGGGCGACGAGGGGGTGCTGCTCCGTCGTGTTGGAGCCCGTGACCAGGATGCAGTCGGCGTCCTCCAGCTCCTCGATGGAGTTCGTCATCGCCCCGCTGCCGAAGGCCCTCGACAGGCCGACGACGGTGGAGGCGTGGCAGAGGCGGGCGCAGTGGTCGACGTTGTTGGTGCCGAGGACCGCCCTGGCGAGCTTCATCATCAAGAAGTTCTCCTCGTTGGTGCACTTCGCCGACGACAGCACGCCGATGGAGTCCGGGCCGTGCTCCCGCCTGTATAGCTCAAGCTTCTCCGCGACGAGACCCAGCGCCTCATCCCACGAGGCCTCGACGAGCGCCCCGTCTCGCCTGATCAGCGGCCTAGTCAGCCGGTCGTCGCTGGTCACGAACTCGTGGGCGCTCCACCCCTTCACGCAGAGCTTCCCCTGGTTGACCGAGTTCGACCTGCGCGGGAGGACGCCGATGGGCTCCCCGTCGAGGACCTGGAGGTAGATGCCGCATCCGGACCCGCAGTAGGGGCAGACGGTGGGGACGTTCTCGTACCTCATCGGTCACCGCTCCTCCATCGGCGCCTCGTCCAGCGTGGTTATCAGCGGCGACTCATGCTCCGCGTCCCGGCCGGCCTCGTAGTCGAAGAGTTCCTTGACGTCCCTCCTCAGCAGCCTGTGGATGGTCAGCAGGGGGATGTCGACGGGGCACGCCCTCTCGCACTCGCCGCACTCGATGCACCTGTCGGCGAGGTGGTAGAACCTTATGAAGTGGAACATGGGGATCTCCGGCGGCACGTGCCCCACATCCACCCACTGCTCCTGCTCCAGCTGGCAGTCCTCGCAGAAGCAGAGGGGGCAGGCGTTCCGGCAGCCGTAGCACTTCATGCACTTGCTGAACTCGCGCCTCCAGAACTCCCGCCGCTCCTCCAGGCTCATTCCAAGGAGGGCTTCTACATCCTCGTCGACGGAAACCCCCTCAACCGCCTCCCCTACGGCGAGGTTTGTTGGATAAGGCCTGGAGCATCCGCAGCTCTCTGCCTCCTCCCGGGTGCAGGAGACGCCGATGATCTCGATCTTCTCCAGGCTCAGCTGATTCCTCTTCGCCAGCTCGATCAGGGCCCTCTCGTCGCATCCCCTGGCCACGACGCCTATCTTCCCCCCCGGGTTCTCCCGCTCCAAGAGGCGAGGCACGGTCTTCCTGCGCTGCCCGCATGTGTAGACGACGGGGTAATCCGGGGAGAGCACCAGCCCATCCAGCTCGCCCGTATCCGTGAACAGGTGGGGGGCGACGCGGCCGTCGAGCTCCCTCAATCCGAGGACGGCGTCGACCCTGCCGCTCTCAAGCCACCTCCCGGCCAGCTCCCGGACCTCTTCGATCACGGCCCCCCCTCCCCCAGGGCGCATGGGCCCAGCGTCCGTATCTCCTCCGTGAACTCCGTCACGATCTGGGCGAACCTGCCCCCCTCCGAGGCCGACACCCAGTCCAGCCTCACCCGCCTGGGGTCGACCCCGAGGTAGCTCAGGAGCCGCCCCAGCACGGCCACCCTCTTCATGGCCTGGTGGTTGCCCGTCAGGTAGTGGCAGTCGCCGATGTGGCAGCCCAGGATGAGCACGCCGTCCGCGCCGTAGTAGAGGGCCTTGACGACCGCCTCGGGCGCCACCCTCCCCGAGCACATCACCCGGACCACCCTGAGGTTGGGCGGGTACTGAAAGCGGCTGACCCCGGCTAGGTCCGCGCCGGCGTAGGAGCACCAGTTGCAGAGGAAGCCCACGATCCTGGGCTCGAACCCCGTCATGGAACGGCCTCCTCCATCAGCGCCGCCCTAACCTGGGCCAGGATCTGCCCGTCCGCGAAGTGCTCCATGGTTATCGCCTTGGCGGGGCACGCCGAGGCGCAGGTGCCGCAGCCCTTGCACAGGGCCTCCAGGACCTCGGCCTTGGGCTCGCCGTCCCTCAGGCCCACCTGGACGGCGCCGTACCTGCAGACGGCCTCGCACATCCCGCACCCGCTGCACATGGCATCGTCGACCCTGGCGATGGCCCCCTCGATCTCCAGCGACTCCTTGGACAGCACGGTGGCGGCCCGGGCGGCGGCTCCGCACGCCTGGCTTATGCTCTCGTCGATGAACTTCGGCGAGTGGGCCAGCCCGCACAGGAAGATGCCGTCCGTCGCGAAGTCCACGGGGCGGAGCTTCATGTGGGCCTCGAGGAAGAAGCCGTCCTTGCTCAGGGGCACCTTCATCATCTGGGCCAGCTCCCTGTTCTCGGGGTTCGGCAGGGTGGCCACGCTCAGCACGAGGAGATCCGGCTCGAGCAGGACCTCCTCCCTCAGCACCGGGTCCGTCACGAGGACCCGGAGCCCGCCGTCGCTGGAGACCTCCGGCTCGCGGCCCTCATCGTAGCGGATGAAGAGGACGCCCCTGCTCGCGGCCTCGGCGTAGTAGCCCTCCATGAGGCCGTATGTCCTGATGTCCCTGTAGAGGACATAGACCTCCGTGTCGGGGCTGAGCTCCTTGATCTTCAGCGCGTTCTTGACCGCCTCCCCGCAGCAGATCCTCGAGCAGTAGGGGCGCTCGTCGTTCCTGGACCCGACGCACTGGATCATCACGACGGTCTCGGCGTCGAGCCCGCCCTCGGCCATCAGCTGCTCCAGCTCGATCTGGGTCACGACCCTCTCGTCGGCCCCGTAGAGGTACTCGCCGGGCCTGTACTCGACGCCGCCCGTCGCCACGATGATGGCGCCGTGCTCGATCCTCCTCTCCTCCCCGCCGGAGGCCAGCGTCGTCGCGTAGTTCCCCACGTAGCCCTCGATGTCGACGATCCTCGCGCCTGTATGTACATGGATTCTGCGCTCACCACGGACCTCTCTGATGATAGATTTCAGCTGGGCCTGCGGGTCCACGTCGCCGAGCGCGTACCGTATGTCGCGGAGGTTCCCGCCCAGCTCCTCCTCCTTCTCCACCAGGTGGGCCTCGAACCCCTGCCGCGCCAGCTCCAGCGCGGCGGTCATGCCGGACAGGCCGCCGCCGATGACCAGCCCCACCGGGGTGACGCCCACGGAGGGCTTCTCCAGCGGCCGCAGCAGTCGGGCCTTCGCGACGGTCATCCTCACTAGGTCCTTGGCCTTCTCCGTCGCCCTCTCCGGCTCGTCGGTGTGGACCCAGGAGCACTGGTCCCGGATGTTCGCCATCTCGAAGAGGTACTCGTTGAGGCCGGCCTCCCGGATCGTGTTCCTGAAGAGAGGCTCGTGGGTCCTCGGGGTGCAGGAGGCCACGACCACCCGGTTCAGGCGGCGCTCCCTTATCTTCTCCTTTATGCTCTCCTGGGCGTCCTGGGAGCATGAGTAGAGGTTGTCCTCCGCGTACGCGACGCCCGGGAGCGTCCCGGCGTACCGGACGACCTCCGGCACGTCGACCACGCCGCCGATGTTGATGCCGCAGTGGCAGATGAAGGCCCCGATGCGGGGCTCCTCCCCCTCCACGTCCCTCTCCTGGGGGTACTCCTTCACGGACACGAGGCTCCCCCGCCCCTCGGCCATCAGGCCGGCCGCCTTCGACGCCGCGCCGCTCGCCTGGGCCACGCCGTCCGGGATATCCATGGGCATCGAGAAGGCCCCGCAGACGTACACGCCGGCTCGGGAGGTCTCGGAGGGCGAGAACGGCCTGGTGGCGCAGAAGCCGTGCTCGTCCAGCTCGATGCCGAGGACGCGGGCCAGCTCCCCGGCGTGGTCGGATGGCCTCAGCCCGACGGAGAGGACCGCGAGGTCGAACTCCTCCCTCTTCATCTCGCCGTCCTCGACGTAGCTCAGGGCGAGGCTCCCGGACTCCGGGATCTCGTCGAGGTGGGAGACCCTGCACCTGACGAACCTTATCCCGTGCTCCTCCTCGGCCCTGCTGTAGAAGTCCTCGAACTCCTTCCCGAAGGCCCGCAGGTCCATGAAGAAGATGGCGCACTCCGTGCCCGGGCTGTGCTCCTTGATCAGCAGGGCCTCCTTCATCGCGTGCATGCAGCAGACGGAGGAGCAGTACGGGTAGCCGTCGGCGAGGCTCCGGGAGCCCACGCACTGGATGAAGGCGACACGCCCCGGGGCCTTCTTGTCCGACGGCCTGATCAGGTGGCCCTTGGTGGGGCCGGTGGCGGAGACGATCCGCTCCAGCTCCAGGGCGGTCACGACGTTCTCGTACCTTCCGTATCCGAACTCCTTGATCTCGGAGGGGTCGAAGGGGGTCACCCCCGGGGAGATGATGACCGCCGCCACGTTGAGGCTGAGCGTCTCCTCCCTCTGGTCGAAGTCGATGGCCCCCGCCTCGCAGAACTTCTCGCAGACCCTGCAGATCCCCCTCGTGAGGTAGAGGCAGTGATCGGGGTCTATGCTGTACACGAGGGGCACCGACTGGGGGAAGGGGAGGTAGATGGCCCGCCGCTCCGCCAGGCCCATCTGAAACTCGTCCGGAACCCTGCTCGGGCACCTGGATGCGCAGACGCCGCAGCCGACGCATCTGGCCTCGTCGACGTACCGCGGCCTTCGCTTGACCTCGACCGTGAAGTCCCCGGCCGTCCCCGCGATCCCCGAGACCTGGGCGCACGTGAGGAGGACGATGTTCGGGTGCCGGGAGACCTCCACCATCTTGGGGGCGAGGATGCAGATGGCGCAGTCCATGGTGGGGAAGGTCTTGTCGAGCCGCGCCATGGTACCCCCTATGCTCGGCGACCTCTCAACGAGGTAGACCTTGAACCCCGCATTCGCGAGGTCAAGGGACGCCTGCATCCCGGATATCCCGCCGCCGACGACGAGGGCAGCTCCCGCCCTGCCCGATGCCATGCCGTGCCCCCCTTTCACCGTAGGGAGGAGACGCCATCGTGTCCGCCCAACCCCATGAGAACAGTGCGCTCCTCGTCCACTCCAAGGCGTAGAGACTCCATGTAATTTAAACCTAAGCAATCAACCAAGCCCTCACGAGATCGTTCTCGTCTCAGCCAAATCAGAGCTATTGACCATCCAAACGAGCGAGGAAAGGTATAAGAGACGGGCCCAGCATGATGAGCCGATGGGAATCGAGATCACCAAATGCCGTGGCCCCGTCGCACGCCCCGGCAGATCCCCCGTTAAGAGGCCGGCGGTGGAGGCCGTTTCAGAGGCCCTCAAGAAGAGGGCGATGACCTTTCGAGAGCTCCTCGAAGAGAGCGAGCTGGAGGCGGTGGACGTGGCCGATGCCCTGAGGCTCATGATCGACGACGGGTCGGTTTCGAGGGCGATCACGGAATCCGGCGTCGCCTTCAGGCACGCCTCTCGGGCCCGGGGATAGATGAGCACGGGCTCAAACCCCTTTTATCCGCCTCCCGAAGCCGGCATATGCCTCTACGTCGGGTCATGAATTATCATCGGGTTGCCCCGAGGCTGCCCCCGATGAGCGCATCCATCGGCTTATCTCCACCAGGGGGCGGACCCCCCTCCTCCGGGCGGCCATCGTCGCCATGAAGAGGGCACATCCCGGCAGCAGGATCCGGATGAACCCCGTGAGGGCGCGTTGATACATGGGCGTCTCCTCCATCAGCAGCCACGTGACGGGGACCGTGCTCCCCTTGACGTACCACCACATGCTGGGCGTGATCCCCGTCAGACGCCAGATGAGGTCGCAGCCCAGCGGGATCATAATGAGCACGAAGTGGTAGAGCCAGAACATGAGGCTGATGTCGTCGTCCCCGAAGGCGAGGGGGGCGGCGAAGCATCCCACGTACCAGAAGGCCACGGCGAATAGCTCCATCTCCAGGATGGCCCGGGGGTGGACCCAGAAGGCGGCGAACACGGCCGGCGCGGCGAGGAAGGGGAGGATGAGGGCCCAGTGGAACCTCCCGGCCGCCTGGTCCCCCTCCCCCCTGAGGGGCATGAGGCGGTCCGCGAAGAAGACGATGATCATGAGGGCGGCGACGAGGATGAGGCCCCCGGACGTCTTGATGAATAGGAGGAAGTAGCCGAATATGGGGACCCTCCCCACCACCCGGCCGATGACGCGGCCCTCGGGGACGGGCATGCCGTCGGGGGTCGGGTTGTTGTCGCCCTTGGTGACGAACCGCCAGCCGTCCTCGCCCAGGGCCTTCTCCACCGCCCTGTGAACGATGAACTCGTCGGAGCCGCCGGGCCTGATGTAGACGAGGATGTCCCCCTCCGGCGCGGGGGCGGCCGTCACGCCGTCGAAGTCGTCTACATGCTCGACGGATATGAGGTCGCCGACGCCGAGGGTCGGGATCATGCTCTGGGATACGACGACCATCAGGGGGTATCGGGTCCCCAGGGCGGCCCTCAGGATGTGGATGC
>Ga0111229_133_pt1 | contig 27342 bp, 23 predicted proteins | sample DeeMarSWOR152_54_FD_80383 | JGI IMG/M metagenome (GOLD analysis project Ga0111229, IMG submission 80383) | Crenarchaeota group-15 archaeon DG-45 | reverse complement strand
CCGAGGGCGGGGGCATCCTCCACCTCATCCGCGTCTACGGCATCGAGACGGAGCTGCTCCCCGTCCTCCTGTTCATAGGCATCGGCGCCATGTCCGATTTCTCGAGCCTCATCAGGCGGCCGATGCTCCTGGTCTTCGCCGCCGCCGGCCAGCTCGGCATCTTCGTCACCCTCAACCTGGCCCTCGCCCTGGGCTTCGCCCCCCTGGACGCCAGCAGCATCAGCATCATCGGGGCCATGGACGGGCCCACCGCCATCTTCGTCACCCAGCGGTTCGCGCCCCACCTCCTCGGGCCGGTGACGGTCTGCGCCTACTCGTACATGTCGCTGGTGCCCCTGCTCCAGATCCCTCTCTCGAGGCTGCTGACGACGGGCCGGGAGCGTCGAGTCAGGATGGACCAAACGGAGGCGGAGCTGCCCGGCTCCGTCAGGATCATCTTCCCCGTCGTGGTCTTCCTCGTCTCCAGCCTGCTCGCGCCGCAGGGGGCCCCCCTGATGGGGAGCCTGATGCTCGGAAACCTCATGAGGGAGAGCGGCGTGGTGAGGCGGCTATCGGATTCGGCGGAGAGGGAGCTGGCCAACATCGTCACCCTCCTCCTGGGCCTGTCCATCGGCGGGACCATGAGGGCCGAGGCGTTCCTCAACCCCACGACCCTCGTCGTCTTCGCCCTCGGGCTGGTCGCCTTCGTCTCCGCCCTCTCCATCGGCCTCATCTTCGCCAAGGCCGCCAACGCCCTCACCGGCGGGAGGATCAACCCCCTCATTGGCGCCTGCGGCGTCTCCGCCTTCCCCATGGCAGCCCGGACCGCCCACCTCATAGGCCGGGAGGAGGACCCGGACAACTGGCTGCTGCCCCACGCCCTGGCGACCAATGTCGGAGGCCAGATCGCCTCCGTCGCTGCGGGGGGCGCCATCCTCACCTACGCCCCGGCCCTCCTGAAGATGCTGGCCCTCGCCTAGGCCTCGGGTCCGGCTAATCTCTACATGACAGGGGACGCCGCCGGCTGCGAGAGATGAAAAACATCTAATACCGAATATATCGGTTTAGAAAGCGGTGCATCGCATGAGGGTGCTTCAGCTCCACTGCTCCGAGTTCAGCTATCAGGTCCGGAGGGAGACGCCTGTCGCCGAGCAGCCCCCGGAGCCGAGGGAGGACCGCATGGAGGATGTCCTCGCCTGCTTCATCTGCTTCGAGAAGAGGGACGAGGGCCGGGTCGAGGAGCTCATCGATCTCCTCGTGGAGAACCTGAAGGTCGACACCTCCAGGATCGGCTGTAAGCGGGTGCTCCTCTACCCCTACGCCCATCTCTCGAAGAGCCTCGGATCAGCGCGGCTCGCGAAGGGGTTCCTGAACAGCCTGAGGGAGCGCCTCTCGAAGGAGGAGATCGAGGCACACAGGTCCCCATTCGGATGGTACAAGGCCTTCAGCCTCAGCTGCATCGGCCACCCCCTCGCCGAGGCCTACAGGGAGTTCTAGTTATCGGAAGACCCTCGTCGGGGGATATCGCTGTGGAGACGAATATCGAGCGTGTGAAAAAGGACATCGAAGCCATCTGCCGGTTCAACAGCACGCCCGGAATGGGCTACACGAGGTTCTCCTACTCGCCCGAGGACGCGGAGGCTAGGGAGTACCTCCTCGGAGAGTTCGCCGAGGCGGGGTTAGAGGCGAACGTGGACGCCGTGGGTAACATCAGGGCGCGCCTTGAGGGGGTGGACCCCGAGGCGCCGGTAGTCATGTCCGGGTCGCACATCGACACGGTCTTGCACGGAGGCATGTTCGACGGGCTCGTGGGAACCGTGGGGGCTCTTGAGGCCGTGCGAAGCATCGTGGAGAGCGGGGTCAGGACGAAGCATCCCATCGAGGTCGTGGTCTTCGTCGAGGAGGAGGGCTCGAATTTCGGATCAACCACCGCGGGCAGTAAGGCGATGGTGGGGATATACGGACTGGAGGATATTAGGAGGCTGAAGAACGACGAAGGCGTCTCCATGTACGACATGGCTAAGGGATTCGGCCTCGACCCGGATGATATCACAGGCCATGTCCTTGGGCCCGGTGAAGTCAAGGCGATGATCGAGCTTCACATCGAGCAGAGCGTCGTCCTAGATGCCGAGGGCATTCCCATAGGCATCGTAGAGGCGATAGCGGGCATAAAGTCCTACGAGATAGAGCTAACAGGTGTGGCCAACCACGCGGGGGCAACGCCCATGCATATGCGGCAGGATCCGTTGGCTGCGGCGGCCAAAGTCATAGCGGCCGTGGGAGGGATTGCCGGGAAAACGGGTTCACCGTCCACAGTTGGGACAGTGGGCAGGATCGTCTGCGAGCCCAATGTCCCCAACGTGATCCCCGGGAGAGTTCTCTTCACCCTCGACGCCAGGGACGTCAACCCCGAGGGAATCGACATGCTGGTGCGCCGCACCGAGGAGACGATGAAAGAGGCCGCTCGGGTCCACGGGGTGGGCGCCTCCATGAGGCTCATCGGTGAGTCTAAAACCATCATCGTTCCGACCGAGATGATCGACCTCATCGAGGAAAGCGCGAGGGAGCGGGGAATTCCCTACAGGCTGATGCACAGCGGCGCGGTCCACGACTCATGCCTGCTCGCCGAGATCACGGACATCGGAATGATCTTCGCGCCTAGCATCGACGGTCGGAGCCATGTGCCGGAGGAGAGTACGGGGTTCGAGGATGTGAAGACCGGGTGCGACTTGCTCCTGGACACGATACTGAAGCTCGCAAGCCCCTTGAGCTAGAACCAGAGGTGCGTCCATCCCAAAGAACCAGCTAAGGCGTGCCCATCAGAGATCATCAGCTCGGCTAGGTATTCTAGAGATCAAAGACCTTCCCCGGGTTGAGGATGTTCCGGGGGTCGAAGGCCCGCTTGATGGCCTTCATCATCTCGACCGGGGTTTGGCCGACCTTGAGGGGCAGGTACCGCTTCTTCGAGTAGCCGACGCCGTGCTCCCCTGAGACGGTCCCTCCGAGGCTGAGGCCGAGGTCGATGAGCTCCTCGATGACGGCCTTCAATTTCCCCAGCCAGAGGTCCCGGTCCTCCTCGGGGTCCCGGATGATGATGCTGTGGACGTTCCCGTCGCCGGCGTGGCCGAGGGTGGCGATCGTGATGCCATGGCGCTCCGCCACCTCCTCCGACGCCTCGATGTAGTCGGGTATCCTGCTCCGGGGGACGCAGATGTCCACCTCGTCCATCTCCCAGAAGGCCTTATAGGCGTCGAAGAGGCACTTTCGTCCCTCCCAGAGGCGCTGCTGCCGGGCCTCGGTGTCAGCCACGTAGGCGTCGACGGCCCCCATCTCAAGGCAGACCTCGCCGGCGGTCTCCATCTCTCTCTCCACCTCCTCCTCGCTGTTCCCCTCGACGCCGACGAGCAGGTAGGCCGGGTGGTTGTGGTCGGGGAGCTCCCGCTCCAAGTACCGCTCCGCCGTCAGCACCGCATGTCGCGGCATGTACTCCAGGGAGAAGGGGACCACCTTCCTCCGGATGATCTCGGAGACGGCCCGGGCCGCGTCCCTCGTCGACTCGAAGGGAATGAACAACAGGGCCCTGTGCTTCGGGTTGGGCACTAGCCTCAGGATCGCCTGGGTGACGACGGCCAGGGTCCCCTCGGAGCCGATGATGAGGTCGATGAGCTCGTAGCCGGTCGAGTTCTTGACGATCTTGCCGCCGAGGCGGATGACCTCTCCATCCGGCAGGACCGCCTCTATCCCCTGGACGAAGTCCCGGGTGACGCCGTACTTGAGCCCCCTGACGCCGCCGGCATTCGTCGAGATGTTCCCGCCGAGGCTCCCCGACTCCTGGCCGGGATCGGGCGGGTAGAGGAGGCCCCGCTTCTCCGTCGCCTCGTGCAGCTCCATGATGAGCACCCCGGGCTCGACGACGGCCATCAGGTTCTCCTCATCGATCTCCAAGATCCGATTCATCCGCTCCAAGCTGAGGGCGATGCCGCCGTGGATCGGGTGGGCACCGCCGCTCAGCCCCGTCCTCGCCCCCTGGGGCGTGACGGGTATCCGCTCCTCGTAGGCGAGCCTCATCACGGCGGAGACATCCTCCGTGCTCCTCGGCCACACCACCACCTGGGGCGGATGGGGCGGCTCGAGGCTCTCGTCGATCCCATACTTCTCCAGATCCTCCGGCACGTCGGAGACGCTATCGGCTCCGACGATCTCCTCGATCCTGCGCCTGATCTCGGGCGTAACCTTACCGTACTCAGCCAACCTTCCTGCGCTCCTTGATCTTCTCGATGAGGCGGGGGATGACCTCGTAGAGGTCGCCGACGGCCCCCAGGGACGCGATGCCGAAGATGGGCGCCTCCCTGTCGCTGTTGATGGCGATGATGACGTCCGAGGTCCTCATCCCCGCCTGATGCTGGACCGACCCGGAGATGCCGCAGGCCATGTAGAGCTTGGGGCGGACGGTGCGGCCGCTCAGCCCCACCTGGTGGCGGTACTCTATCCACCCCTCGTCCACCGTCGGCCTGCTGGCGCCGACGGCCCCGCCGAGGGCCCTGGCCAGCTCCGCTATCAGCTTGAACCCGTCCGGGTCGCCGAGGCCCTTGCCCCCGGAGACGACGATGTCGGCGTCGACGATGCTCACCTCATCCTCGGCGGGCTGGAAATCGAGGACCTTCACCCTGTCTGGGAGGCGTTCGAGGTCGGCGGGCCTCTCCACGATCTCTCCCCTTCGGGTCGGGTCCCGCTCGGCCTCGGGCATCACCTTGTACCTTACGGTGGACATCTGGGGCCGCCTGTCGGGACAGATGATCGTCGCCATGATATTGCCGCCGAAGGCCGGCCGGGTCTGGACCAGAAGTCTGGTCTCGGGGTCGACCTCCAGGCCTGTGCAGTCCGCCGTCAGCCCCGTCTCGAGGCGGGCGGCTACCCTCGGGCCTAGGGATCGGCCTATGGCGGTGGCGCCGATCAGGAAGATGCTGGGCTTAACCTCTCGCGCCAGGTCCTCGAGCAGCGCCGCGTAAGGGTCGTCCCTGAAGGTGGCGACGGCCGGGTTGTCGTAGACGAAGACCCTGTCCGCGCCCCTGGCGACGAGCTCCTCGGCCCAGCGCCCGACCCCGCTCCCTACGATGACGGCGTAGAGGGGCTCCTTCAATTCATCGGCCAGCTCCCTCCCCTTGCCCAGGAGCTCGTAGGCGACGGGGTGGACCCTGCCTTCCCTATGCTCCGCGAAGACGAGGACGCCCCTGTACTCGGAGAGGTCGACCTCTCCCAAGGCCTCCCGGATGGCGATGGCGCCCTCAGGGCATGCCTCCACGCAGGCATGGCACAAACTGCAGTCTTCGGAGATGACGGGGAATCCGTCCACGAGGGTGATGCAGGCGAAGGGGCAGGCGGGGGCGCAGAGGCCGCAGCGGATGCACGCCTCTTTCGACACCTGGATGGGCCGGTCCTCGTCCACCTCAGATCACCTTGCACTCTATGAGCTTCTCCAAGATCCTCTCGACCAGTTCGTCCGAGGACCCCTCCACCACCTCGCCGCCTCCGGGCGGGGCCGGGGTGAATACCTTGATCACCCGGGTGGCCGAGCCGTCGAGGCCGAACTCCCCGGGGCTGCCCCCGAGGTCGTCCGACGTCAGCTGCCTGATATCCGCCTTCCTCGCGCTCAGCCTCCCCCGGAGGGTGGCCAGCCTGGGCTGGTTGATCTCCTTGGTCACCGTTATGAGCACGGGCAGGGGCGCCAGCAGGGTCTCGACGCCGTCGTCAAGCATCCGGGTGAGCCTTATAGCGCCGTCCGAGACGTCGAGAACCTTGTTCACGTAGCATATGTGGGGTATACCCAGGTGCTCGGCGAGCTCGGGCCCCACCTGACCCGTGTCCCCGTCCGTCGTCTTCATGCCGCATATGACGAGGTCATAAGGGCCCATCTCCCCGATGCAGAGGGCGAGGGTGTAGCTCGTCGCCAGGGTGTCCGCGCCGGCGAAGACCCTATCCGTGGCAAGCCAGAGTTCATCGCATCCCAGGGCCGCCGCATCCCGGAGGGCCGCCTCCGCCATGGGCGGGCCCATGGTGAGGACCTTCACGACGCCTCCGTGCCTCTCCTTCAGCCTCAGGCCCTCCTCTATCGCATACTCGTCGAGGGGGTTGACGACGGCCGCCACCTCCTCCCTCCTCAGCCTACCCGTCTCGGGGTCGATCTCGACCTCCGTCGTCTCGGGGACCTGCTTGATGCAGACGATGATGCTCAGGCCTTTGCTCATCCAACACCATCCACGGTGGGCTTCCTAACAAAGCTGTCATACCTCCGTATAAAAATTCAGTTTCGCCTCCACGCGTGCACGAGAGCCGATCTTTACGAATGAGGTCCATCGAAGTTCAAACGACGCGGAGGGTACGCGTGCAGGGAAGAAAAAACAGGTATCCTCTGTAAACTCAGACGAATACGCTCTCCTCGGGGTAATCTCGCCGGCGGTCGTCATCCGATCAGTGTAGCCGAGGGCGGGGAGGTCGCCTAGCGTACCGAAAAATAAAGATGAAAACAGTATAGCGCCTGATCAATACGTCGGGCTGAAAGGGGGGCGGACCTATCGCGTGCCGTATCGCGTTTCCGGGCTGGCCTCGAATAAACGGTTGATATGGTCCGGCGTCCGCAAAGAAAATAAATTGGAGGACGTTTCATAGACAGCGAAAGAAGGGCTCGGAGGCCTCGGCCCATGACTCAGAGGAAGAAGGGGGAAGAGGAAGCTGACGAGGAGGGCCTAAAGGGTAGGGTGGCCGAACTCGAGGCCGCCCTCGAGGAGGAGAGGAAGAGGGCCGAGACCTACCTGACCCAGCTCAAGTACGCCAAGGCCGACCTCGAGAACCTCGGGAAGAGGACGCAGAGGAACATCGAGGACGCGTTGAGCCGCGCGAACGGGAGGCTCCTCATGGAGCTGCTCCCCATCATGGACGAACTTGAGCTCGCCATCGAGGCCGCCAGGGCCGGAGGCGACGGGATCGCCGAGGGCGTCGAGATGGTTAGGAACAAGCTGGCGAAGGTCATGGAGACCGAGGGCGTGGCCCCGATACAGGCGGTCGGGGAGCCCTTCGACCCACGCCTCCACGAGGCCGTGCTCGAGGTGGAGACCAGCGAACGCCTGGCGGGAACCGTGGTGGAGGAGTTCAGGAAGGGATACACGTTTAAGGATCGGGTGCTCAGGGCGAGCATGGTCAAGGTGGCCCGGAGCCCGGAAGAAGATCAAGGGGGAGTTGAAGATGAGTGAGGAGAAGAGGGAGAAGATCCTGGGGATAGACCTGGGGACGACCAACTCGGCCGCGGCCGTTGTGATGGGAGGCAACCCCGTGATCATCCCCAGCGCCGAGGGCCCCACGGTGGCCGGGAAGATGTTCCCCTCCATCGTCGCCTTCACGAGGGACGGCCAGCTCCTGGTGGGGGAGCCCGCCCGGAGGCAGGCGGTCACAAACCCCGAGGGGACGGTGAGGGAGGCCAAGCGGCTGATGGGGACCGACAGGAAGATCACGATCCACGGGAAGGAGTACACCCCCCAGCAGATATCGGCCTTCATACTGCAGAAGATCCTGAGGGACACCGAGACCTACCTGGGGGAGAAGATAACTAAGGCGGTCATCACCGTCCCCGCGCACTTCAACGACAACCAGCGGCAGGCCACCATCGACGCCGGTGAGATCGCCGGGCTCAAGGTGACCCGGATCGTGAACGAGCCGACGGCGGCTGCCCTGGCCTACGGCATCGACAAGCTCGGGGAGGAGCTGAAGATCCTCGTCTTCAGCTTCGGCGGCGGCACCAACGACACGACGGTGATGGACTTTGGCGGCGGCGTCTTCGAGGTCCTGGCGACGAGCGGCGACACCCAGACCGGAGGGACCGACCTCGACTCGGCGGTCATTGACCACGCCATCGAGGAGTTCAGGGGGGAGACGGGCATCGACCTCGGCGGCGATGTCAGGGCGATGGCGCGTCTCAAGGAGGCGTGCGAGAGGGCGAAGATCGAGCTGTCGAACCTGCTGACGACGGACATCGACCTCCCCTACATCGCCTCGGACGCCGGCGGGCCCAAGCACCTCCACCTGACCCTGACCCGGGCGAAGCTCGAGCAGCTGACCCGCCCCATCGTCGAGAGGATCCGGGGGCCAATCCTCCAGACCATCAGGGACGCGAAGCTGACGGCGGGGCAGATCGACAAGGTCATCCTCATGGGCGGCCAGACGAAGATGCCCATGGTCCAGCAGTTCATCGAGGAGGTCGTGGGCAAGAAGCCGGAGCGGGGCATAGACCCCATGGAGTGCGTGGCCATCGGCGCGTCCATCCAGGGGGCGGTGCTCGCCGGCGAGATCTCAGACATCGTCCTGCTCGACGTGACGCCCCTCTCCCTGGGCGTGGAGACCCTGGGCGGCGTCCACACCAGGGTGATAGAGCGGAACACCACCATCCCCGTGAAGCAGACCCAGACCTTCACCACGGCCGCCGACTTCCAGACGGCCGTCACCATCCACGTCCTCCAGGGGGAGAGGGCGATGGCCAGGGACAACATCAGCCTCGGCCGCTTCGACCTCACCGGCATCCCGCCGGCGCCACGGGGCATCCCCCAGATCGAGGTCACCTTCGACATCAACGCCGACGGCGTCCTCAACGTCTCGGCGAAGGACACCGGCACGGGCAAGGAGATGGGCATCACCATCACCGCGTCGACGAAGCTGAGCCAGGAGGAGAAGGACCGGATGGTGAGGGAGTCGGAGCAGTACGCCGAGCAGGACAGGCGGGCCAGGGAGGAGGCGGAGGCCCGGAACACCGCGGACTCCCTCATCTACACGACGGAGAAGACCCTCAGTGAGATCGGCGACAAGCTCACCGACGACCTGAGGAGCCGCATCCAGAGGAGCGTCGAGGCCCTGAGGGAGGCGCTGAAGACCGGGGGCGCCGCCGAGATCAACGCCAAGATCGAGGAGCTGAGGAAGGTGGTGCAGGAGGCCGGCGCCGCCGTCTACCAGCAGGCCGCCGCCCAGCAGGCCCAGCAGCAACAGCAGGCCCAGGGGGCGTCGCCGCCCCCAGAGGGGGAGCAGGAGAAGAAGACCGTTGAAGCCGAGTACAAAGTGGTGGACGAGGAAGAGAAGAAGCGATAACAGACTCTTATAATACATCCGCCAATCATCGGGGAGGTGGCGGTCGTGAAGCGTGCCGTGATAATCTACTGGTCGAAGACGGGGAACACCGAGAAAGCGGCCCTGGCATTGAGAACGGGGCTGGAGAGGGGCGGGATCGAGGTCTCTCTCAAGAGAGTAGAGGATGCGGGCGATGTGGATGTCTTCGACTACGACCTCGTCTGCGTGGGCTTTCCCTCCCATCAGTGGCACCCTCCCAAGCCCATGGCCGACTTCCTCATGGGCAAGTTGAACGGGTACCGCCGGGAGGGGCGGGTCAAGGTCGGCGCCCCTGAGATCACGGGGAAGAACGCGCTGATCTTCTGCACCTACTCGGGACCTCACACGGGCATCGGCGAGGCTATCCCGGCGGGCAAGTACGTCGGCCAGTTCTTCGAGCATCTGGGCTTCAAAGTCGTCGATGAGTGGTATATCCTCGGCGAGTTCCACGGGTGGGAGGAGGGGAGCACGAGGGGCAGGATGGGCGACATCAGGGGAAAGCCCACCGAGGAGGACCTCAAAAAGATAGAGTTAGACGCAGAGAACCTATCCAGGAGGCTCTGAGACCTCAGACGCTCGTGAACTCCCGTCAGTTCTGTGGAGTTTAAGTACAATCAGTTCCTAGAATTCGCGCACATAAAAAGGGGTAGGAGGCGCCTTTGCCCTATGATTTTATGGCAGATCTTTCAAGATCTCTGCCCCTTTGTCAGCAGGGATAGCTGTCAGCGTCTCTGTTCTAACCTCTCCTTTCCTGGCGATGATAAGTAGAGCTTTCATCATTGCCTCTTCGTCTGGGGCTTCACATACAGCAACGAAGTCGTGCTGTCCGAGGGTATGGTAGAAATCCTTGAGCGCTCCTCCAATCGACTCGAACACTTTTTGGGCGGCCTCCCTCTTCTCCGGCGAAGTCTTTATCTTCGCGACTCCCTCTTGGGTATACCTCCCGAGAATTACATAGACTGGCATCATTTCACCCTTCAGATGCTCAAGAGTTGGCTTAATATTCATTTAAAATTTATCAGGGGCCTAGAGTCGAAGCGCGGAGGCCTGAAACGGTTTAATGGAAGATCAGCCCACTATCCATGAATGTACCCATGTTGAGTGAGGATCTTCTCGATGTCGAGCGCGACGTCATCGGCGACATCTGGCAGAACAGCGAGATACACGAGAACATGCTCTACATGGCCGACCAGCTCGGCAGCAGGTTCCCTGGGACCGAGAGCGAAAAGATGGCCCAAGAGTACATGCTTGAGAAGCTCAGAGAGTATGGCTATGGGGACGCCCGGACGGAGGAGTTCACATACCACGGGTGGAGCCGAGGCCCCGTAACCCTTGACATGATCGAGCCCCTCGAGCGGGAGTTCCCGGCCATCTCCCTCGCCCTATCTCCCGGAGGAACGGTCGAAGGCGAGGTCGTCGACCTCGGCTCGGGCAGCCCGGGGGAGTTCGAGTCCGTCGGCAGGGAGGCCGTTGAAGGCAGGATCGTCCTCTGCTCCAGCGCGACGAGCCCCTCGGGTGAACGGGTCCACAGGAGGACGAAATACGGCTACGCCGTGGAACTCGGGGCCATCGGCTTCATCTTCATGAACCACAACCCCGGCCAGCTGCCGCCGACGGGCAGCCTGAGGCCCGCGTACAGGATGGGCGGCGAGATCCCCGGCATCGGGGTCAGCCTCGAGACGGGTACGCTTATGCTCCGGCTCACCAAAGATGAGCCCTTCAGGGCCAGAATCGTGGATGAGAGCAGGGTGGTCCCCGGCAGCGTCTCCGCCAACATCGTCGCCGAGCTCCCGGGCTCCTCGAAGCGGGACGAGTGGATCGTGGTGGGCGGCCACTACGACGGCCATGACATCGCCCAAGGGGCCATGGACAACCTATCCGGGGCGGCCGTCGCCTTGGAGGCGGCGAGGGCCCTCGGGGGGTACGGGGGGCTGTTCAAGAGGAGCATACGGTTCATCTGCTTCGGCTGCGAGGAGATCGGGGTCACGGGGTCGACCTGCTACGTCGATCAGCATCGGGACGAGATGGGGGAGGTCGCCATCATGATAAACCTAGAGCTCGGGGGCCTCGCCGACAGGGACGGCACCCAGCACGCGGCCTTCACCGTCTACCAGCCGCCGGAGCTCGAGGAGGCGCTCGAGGCCCTCGGCGACGAGATCCGGTACTCCCTGACCATATCGAGGGAGTTCTCCGCCGCGTCGGACCACTGGCCCTTCTACCTGCGGGGGGTCCCGACCATCTACATGCACGCCGAGCCTTCACCCCTGCAGCTCATCGTGGGGAGAGGGTGGGGCCACACCTCGGCGGACACCATGGACAAGGTCGATCCCCGGAACCTCCAGGAGGGCGCGATGGTGCTGGCCAGGCTGCTTATCAGGCTGGCGAATCAGGAGGGACGGATAGCGGAGCACACGCCGCAGGCGAATATCATAAGGCGCCTCGAGGAGACGGGAATGAGGAGGGTTCTGGAGATCGAGAAGAAGTGGCACCCCAACAACGTCAGGTAGGCTTGGCTCGCCGGGCCTCATGTCTTGCGGACGGAGCGGTCGCTCATAACCTTTATAGTCGGGTTCCCTTCCCATTCCTCTTGTTATGCTCCGAATAGGGCTGATTTCGGCGATTCTTGAACGGCCTTCAAGCTTAAGGAGCCGAATTCCTTGGGCCCCGGCGAATTGAGGGGGTGAAGGCGCATGGCGGGCAAGCGGGACTACTACGAGGTCCTGGGGGTCGACCGGGGCGCGCCCCAGGACGAGATCAAGCGGGCGTTCCGCAAGCTCGCCTTTGAGTACCACCCCGACAGGAACAAGGCGCCGGACGCCGAGGAGAGGTTCAAGGAGATCTCGGAGGCCTACGCCGTCCTCTCCGACCCCGAGAAGAGGCAGCAGTACGACGCCTTCGGCTTCGAGGGAATCCGGGGCCGATACTCGCCCGAGGACATCTTCAACCGCGCCAGGTTCCGGGACATCTTCTCCGAGTTCGGCTTCAACTTCGAGGACCTCTTCAGCCGCTTCTTCGGCGGCGGCTTCGGCGGATTCGGAGGCTTCAACTTCCAGCAGGTCCGCACGGGCCCGGCACGGGGCCGCGACATCGAGACCCGGATCGAGGTGACCCTGGAGCAGGCCGCCTTCGGCACCGAGGTCGAGGTCACCCTGCCCAGGATGAAGAGATGCGGCAGGTGCGACGGAACGGGCGCCGAGCCGGGCAGCAGCGTGGTGACCTGCCCGAAGTGCAACGGCGCGGGGAGGATCGAGCATCGGACCGTCAGGGGCTTCGCCCAGATGATCCGCGTCGTCCCATGCGACCGGTGCGACGGCAGGGGGAGGGTCGCCGAGAAGCCGTGCGGGCTCTGCGGCGGCGACGGCCTCGAGGAGCGGAGGGCTCGGATCCAGGTCAAGGTGCCCCCCGGCATCGATGACGGCGCCTACCTAGTGATGAGGGGGCAGGGCGAGGACGGCCCCCACGGCGGCCCCCCGGGAGACCTCTACGTCACGGTCAGGATGAAGCCCCATCCGCACCTCATCAGGAGGGGGATGGACATCATCTACGAGGCGGACGTCAACTTTCCGCAGGCGGCCCTCGGAGCTGAGATAGCCGTCCCGACGCTGAGGGGGGAGGAGACGGTCAGCGTGCCGCCGGGGACCCAGAGCGGCGCCATCCTCAGGCTGAGGGGGAGGGGGATCCGCGGCAGCCTCGGCCAAGGGGACCAGCTCGTCCACATCAGCGTCCGCATCCCCGAGAAGCTGACCAAGAGACAGCGGGAGCTGATAGAGGAGCTCGCGAAGGAGTTCGGGTCGGAGGAACCCGGGAAACGCTCGTGGTGGCGGAGGTAGCCCCTACCGCCTGTCGACGACCTCCTTGAGGCCGGGCCCCGTCCCGATCAGCGCCACGGGGAGGCCGAGCTCGTCCTCGATTCGCCCGACGAACGCCCTCGCCTGGGAGCTGAGCGCATCGAACCCGGTGGCTCCCTTGCACTCCGGGTATAGGATGTCGAGCTTCGTGACGGCGAGCTGCGTCGCCCCGTTGATCATGATGGCCCTCCGGGCTAGGTCGAAGTTGAAGGGCGCGGCCCTCCGCTGCCTACCCGTGACCGTCCCGTACTCGTCCCAGCCCCGCCTCTTCGCCTCATCGAGGCTCAGCTCCCCAGGGAGCTCGCCGGCCCCGACCCTCGTCACGTAGGCCTTGAAGGTGAGGACCACCTCGTCGACCCTGGTGGGGCCGATGCCGACGTCGGAGCAGACGGCCGAGGCGCAGACGTCCTTCGAGGTGACGTAGGGGTACGTGCCGTGGTAGAGGCTGATGTAGGTGGGGGACGTCCGCCAGGAACGGCTTCAGCTCGGGGACCTCCCTCGCCATCCTCGCCGTCCTAAGGGCCCTGTCGGCGTTGCAGGGTCCGGTCCCGGTCCCCGTTGTCTGGATCTTCCCCTTCAGGTGCCCCCTCCTGTCCTGCTCGATGTGCCCGGGCTCGATGACGGCGCATTGCGGGTCCAGGCCGAACCTGTCCCCGATCCCGAGCTCCTCCACCTCCTTCAGGACGATCTCGGGGTTGACGACGACCCCCGGCCCTATCAGCAGCCTCGTCACGGGGTTGACGAAGGCGCAGGGGACCATCCTGAGCTTGTAGGTCCTGCCCTCCTTTTCGACGGTGTGGCCCGCGTTCGGCCCCACGCCGGCCCTCGCACAGACAGAGGCGTCGTCGGCGACGGCGAGATACGAGACGATCTTCCCCTTGCCGGTATCGCCGAAAAACCCGTCCACTACGACCGTGCACGACATCAAAATCCGCCCAGAGCCGACTTAAACACAGCATTTAGGCATTTAAGCCTTACCGGAGGAATTGGAACATTGGTATGCGGGTAAAGTGTTCCTCGTTTAGGTGCTCCTATAGGGGCCTGCCCTGAGGCAGGGTCCTGTAGTATGCCGTGGGCGACAGCTCGTACCTGTCGATCATGACGTCTATGACCGCGGGTTTCCCCGAGTCGAATGCCGCTCTCATCGCCTCGTTCAATTCCCCTGGCCTCTCGATCCTGGCTCCGAAACAGCCGAAGGCCTGGGCGACCTTTCCGTAGTCGATGTCGATGAAATCCGACGCCTTGAGGGCCTTACCCCCGTGCATCCATGCAAAGCTGTAATGGAGCATGCCCAGGGTGACGTTGTTGAAGACCACGGCGACGACGGGCCTGTCGCAGCGCAGCGCCGTCTCGAGCTCGGTCATGTGGTAGAAGATCCCGCCGTCCCCGATCACGTCCAATACCTTGCGGTCGCCGCAGGCGAATTTGGCGCCGATGGCCGCCGGAAAGCTCCAGCCCAGCGTGCCCGAGGCTCGGATGTAGGTCCTGCCCGGCGCCACGATCGGGTAGAGGACGCCCGACCAGGCCCCCATCTGGCCGGTGTCGGCCACGAGGATGTCATCCTCTCCCAGGACGTCCCTGATCTCCTTGACGACGCGATGGGGCTTGATGGGGACGGCGTCCGAATCCATGACGGAGGCGCATAGGTCGTCCCACTCCCTCCTGGCCTGCTTGACCTCATCCAGGTACCGGCCCCTCGAGACCGGCTTCGCCATCATCGCCTCCAGGGTCGATAGGAGGTCTTGAAGCCCGAGCTTCGCGTCGCAGACCATGCTGGCCTCCGTCCTGTAGTTCCGGCCTATATGCTCCGGTTCGATATCGAGCTGCACGACCTTGGCCTCGTCGCCGGGCACGGTCCAGTTGTGGGTGGACATCCCCCCGGCCCTGGAGCCGATGAAGAACACGACATCCGCCTCCCCCACGATCCTGTTGGCTGTGGCCCTGGAGTATCGCCCCACAACCCCTATGGATAGGGGGTTCTCGTCGGGGATGGCGCCCCTGCCGTCGAGGGTCGTGGCCACGGGGATCATGAGGGCCTCGGCGAGCTTGATGACCTCGTCCCAGGCCCTGGAGACGATGACACCTCCCCCCGCCACCATCACCGGGCGCCGGGCATCGGCTAGGACCCTCGCCGCGGCCTTGACGTCCTCGGGGTCGGGCCTCGACCTCTTCGCCGGGTACAGGCTGTAGGCCCTGTCGCCGTATGGCGTGGGCATGTCGGCCTCGGCGTTGGCCGCGTCGTAGTGGAGGTTGATATGGACGGGCCCCGGTGACCCGCTCGTCGCGATGATGAAGGCGTCGCGCATGATCTCGCCCGCCCTCTCGGCCTGGAGGATCTCGGCGTTCCACTTCGTGGTCGGCTCGAAGAGGGGCATCTCGTCGAGCTCCTGGTACTGGAACTTGTAGAGATGGGGCACCTCGGTGGAGCCCGTCAGCGCGATGACGGGGGTGCACGTCCAGTGGGCCTCGGAGATGCCGGCGGCCAGGTTTATGGCCCCGGGCCCGGCCTGCCCGAAGCAGACGCTGGGCCTGTAGCTGACCCTGGAGTAGCCGTCGGCCATGTACGCCGCGGCCTTCTCGCTCCTGGTCAGGACGAGGTCGATGCCGGCCTCCTCCATTTCCACGAAGAGGAGGGCCATCCCGCCCGAGACGTGGAAGAAGTGCTCGACGCCCTGCTCCCTCATCGTCTGCGCCACGGCCCGGGCCCCTGTCATTCTAGCCATCGAGGAACCTCCGAGCTACCTGATGCTGCCATCGTCTAATAGGCTTTGTGCGCCGCGTTCAGGCCTCCTTCCATTTCGCCTCCAGGAGCTCCCTCCCCTCCCTCAGCTCCCGTACAGGGTCCTCCCCGAGCTCGTGGGGGCTCGGCTCCATGCAGAATTCGCCGTCGTAGCCGATGTCCTTGAACGCCCTGAATACCGACACGAAGTCGAGCCTCCCCCTGCCCGGCGTGATGAAGGCGACTGGGTCCGTCAAGGGGTTGAAGCCGGCGACGTCCGCTATGTGGACCAGCTTTATCATCTCCCCCGAGGCCCGGAGGGCGGTCGGCACGTCGAGGTCGGCGTAGGCCATCTGATGCACCTGAGCGTTGATCTGGAAGGAGGGAGAGCCGATGGCCTCAACCAGGTCCATTATCTGCTTCGTCGTGTTCGCCACGTTGGTGCTCCGCCTCACGATATGCTCGATGCACACGATGACGCCCACATCCTCCGCGTACCTGCACGCCTCCCTCCAGAACCTGACCAGGGTCTTGAGGCCCTCGTAATACGGCGTGTCCGGGGGGACCCTCCTCACTTGATGCCCCCCGAGGTTCATGGTCTCGATCCCGAGGGCCGCGGAGAGGTCGAAGAGGGCGCGGGCGTAGTTGATATTCCTCCTCAATTGGGATGGGGAGTCGGTTATCATCGCCTGGTCCGTCGGCCAGATCATCCCCAACGAACGAGCCTCGATGCCGCCCGAGCTCAGGATGCCCCGTATGCGATTGATATCCTTCCCCGTCGCCGCCTGGGGATCTATCTCCCAGGTCGTCAATGGGATCTCGATGTACTCGAAGCCGGCCTCGGCCGCGATGTCGACGGCCTCCTTTGGCGTGGAGGCCACGTCCATGAGGGAGACTCCGTGGATGCTGATTATCAAAGCGGTAACCGTTCAATGGTTGTCTAATCTAATATATACCGCTTATCCGGTTCCTTTTCGCCGATTCACATATCTTTGCGGGAGCTTGACAATGGCATCCCAGTTTTATCCTCATCCGATCGATGAAAGAGAACTTCCTCTTAGGATACCTTGTAGATTATTGATTTGCCGTATCCCGTGACTAACCTCATGTAGCCCCTCAGCATCCCGTCCACCGCGCCGTCGCCGGTATCCACCAGCAGCGGGCTCCCCTTCAGGGAGACGATCTTGCTCTCCGTCGCGACGATTATGATGTTCTCCCTCCCCACCAGCCTGATCACCTGGGGGCTGATCTGCTGGTTCCCCCTGCCGAATATGAACCCCTGCCCGCCGATGACCGACACGATGATCTTCGCCTTGTCGCCCCTCACGATGCCCATCAGCCGTGACTCGTTCACGTCCAGCGCCTCGATCTCTCCTCGATGTATCACGTCAACGCCGAGGAGAGTGTACTCCAACCCCAGCTTTTCCATGATGGCCTTGGTCGTTGTCCCCGGCCCCACAATGTACAGGCAGTCGTCCTCCATGCCGTCTATGATATGCCACGCGATCCCCTCCGGGGCCTCCCTCTCCGTGGCGACGCTCCCGATCTTCACGTTCTGGACCATCCGCCTATCGCATGGGATGTTGAGGTAGCCGTAGAGCCTGGCGGACAGTCTGCCATGCCTGAAGGCCTCCTCGTCGATGTCCATGACCTCCCCCCGGCAGACGCCGACCTTCCCCTGCAGGAACCGCACCGCCAGCGACCCGGCTGTTCGGGGGTTAATCGCCAGCACCCCTGAATGCATCTTCACCCCCGTCGGTATCCCGAGCACCGGCAGGCGGTCGCGAACGGCCTCGTGGATGTCCCTGGCCGTGCCGTCGCCGCCGGCGAAGAGGAGGAGGCTCACCCCTCGCCTCAGCATCTCCCTCGCGTCGCTTCTCGTGTCGTCCGCTGTCGTCCTCCCGCTTCTCGCTGAGCCCACGACCATGGGTTCGAAGCCGCAGGCCCTGGCCTCGTCTTCGCCCATGTCGCCTTGCGATGTGAACAGTTCCACCTCGTCCCTCATGGGCAGGATCTCCCTGAGGGCCTCCATTGCCCTTGCCGGGGCGATGGGCGCGGCGCCCAGGGCCCTCGCCCTTGCGAGGATCTCTTCTCCGTCCGTCCCCTTGAGGCCGACGGAGCCGCCCATCCCCGCTGTGGGGTTTACGATGAGGCCCAGCGTTCTACGGGGGGTTCCGAGGCTGCCCCCGTTCACTCCCCTTTCCCGTGTTTCCGTTCATATGCCCTCCAGGTCATGGCCCACCTGGCTGGGTCGTTGAGCATCTCCTGGTCGATCTTCGATATCGTCTGGCTGTGGGGGGCCGTCTTGGCGATCTCTGGGTCGGCGTAGGCCTCCTCGCATATGCGGTGGATTATGGCGACCCAGCGGTCGATGTCCTCTTTGGAGTAGGTCTCGCAGGGCTCGGGGAGGAAGGGCTCCGGGACCACCCAGGGGTGGTGGCTCGTGAAGTACTCCTGGACGCCGAAATCGACCACCCGGCGGGATACGTCGTCGGTTCCCACCCCCGTGTCCTCCTTCAGCTCCTGCAGACTGAACCTGACCTGGTCCAGCCTGACGGCCTGCTTCGGGTAGGCCATGGAGACCCCCCGGGCGCCGGACATCCTCCTTATCAGGTAGTTGGTGTTCAGGATCGATGTCTCCGAGACCTTCCTCAGGCCCTCGGCCCCCAGGCTCATGACCCAGGCGTAGGCCCTGACGATGGCCTCGAGGTTGCCGTGGAACTGCCTCGCCCTCCCGATGCTGTGCCGCCTGTCGTAATCCAGGCGGTATCCGGACCCGTCGAAGACGACCACGGGGACCGGCAGGTACTCCGCCAGCTCCTCGCGGACGCCGACGGCGCCGCACGCGGGCCCCATGCACCCGTGGGGGGAGGAGAAGGCCTTGTGGATGTTGAAGTGGCACATGTCGAAGCCCGCCTCCCTGGCCCGGGCTATCCCGAAGAGGGCGTTGGAGTTGGCCTGGTCGTAGGCGCAGAGGCCGCCCGCCTCGTGGACGATCTCGACGAACTCGTCGATCCGCGGGTTGAAGATGCCCGTGTCCTCCGGGTTGGTGATCATCGCCCCCGCCGTGCGCTCGGATACCGCGGCCTTCAGGGCCTCGATGTCGGGGAGGCCCGTCTCCCCGTCGGGGTACAGGGATATGATCTTGAAGCCCGCCGTGGCGGGGCACGCGGCGTCGGCCGGATGGGAGAAGAGGGTGGTGATGATCTCGTCCCTCTGGCCCAGCTCGCCCTGCACCTCGTGGTACTTCCGGATTATGCACGCGTTGGTGTAGATGCCGTGGGCGCCGCCTCCGGGCTGGAACGTGAACTCGTCCATCCCCGAGATCTCCTTCATGAACGCGGCGAACCTGTGGACGATCTCGAGGATGCCCTGAACCGTCTCCTCGCCCTGCAGCGGATGGAGGTCCGCGAACTCCGGCAGCCGGAGCAGATCCTCGTTGACGATGGGGCTGTACTTCATGGTGCAGGTGCCCAAGCCGATGTCGATGTTCACCGCCATCCCCAGCGTCTGCCTGGAGAGTCGGAGGAAGTGCCTGAGGACGTGGGGCTGGGACAGCTCCGGAAGCCTTGGAGGCCTCCCCCGTCTCATCTTCGAGGGTATGTAGGACCGGGCGTCGCCCACCGCCTCCCTGATCTCCTCCCCGGCTCCTGAGATCCTGATACCCCTCTCGCCGCTGCGCCCCATCTCCGTGATGACGGGCTCGTTCCAGACCTCCGCGTGGTACCTCCTCAACCTCACGTCGGCCATCACCCGACCACCTCCTCCAGCGCCCCAGCCAGCCGCTCTACATCCTCCTTCGAGTGTACCTCCGTCACGCAGTAGAGGGCGCTGTTTCCGAGCTCGGGGAACTCCCCGCTGATGTCCTTTCCCCCGAAGATCTTGTGCCCGAGGAGCTCTTCGTTGATGTCTCTAACGGGTTTATCCGTTCCGAAGTTGACCACGAACTCCTTGAAGAAGCGAGGGGAGAAGACAACCTCGACGCCCTCCACCTCGGACAAGAGACCGGCCGCGTAATGGGATCTCTCCATGATGACCTCGCCTACCTCTCTCATGCCCTCCGGGCCCATGAGGGCCAGGTAGACCGCCGCGACCACGGTCCAGAGGCCGACGGTGGTCCCCGTAAAGTCCTTGCCCTTCTCCCTCTCCATGTATAGGGTCCGCTCGGGCGTGCAGAGGCCGAATCCGAGCTCCCCCTCCCGCGCGGTCTCGGTTATGCTCACCATGTGCAGGGGGTACTCCGCCACGTATTCAGCCTCGTCCCCGCTGGCGATGAAGCCCCCGAGGCCACCGCCATAGTTCATGTGGATCCCCAGGGGCTGGATCTCGCCGCATACCAGGTCCGCGCCGTACCCCGCGGGCGGGGCCAGGACCCCGAGCGATATGGGGTCGACCCCGACGATGCACTCCGAGCCGTTGTCGTGGGCCATCTCGGAGATCTCCTCGCCCTGAGGCTCGATGAAACCGAGGTACGACGGGTTCTCGAAGTAGACGGCGGCCGTCCTGGGCGAGAGCTTCTGCTTCAGGTCCTCGAAGTCCAGTTGGCCCGTGCCCATGTCGTAGCCCACCGGCTCTATTTCGATGTGGCCTGATAGCGCCTCGGGCGGGCAGAAGGTCCTCATCACCGCCAGCCTCTCCGGGCTGATCGTCCGCGGCACGAGGATCTCGCCTCTTCCGGTCATCCTTGCGGCCATACGGATCGCGAACCCCGCGGCCGTCCCCCAATCGAAGGTGGGGAGGCCCACGACGTCCATCTCGAGGAGCTCCCCCATCATGCTCTGGAACTCGAAGAAGGCCTGCCACTTCCCCAGATCGGAGTAGGCGCCGCCGGCGTACGCGGTCACGAACTCGGCTCGATGGCCGATCTCGTCGCAGACGGCGGGGACATAGTGCTGCCAGCAGCCCCCTCCGAGGAAGCTCAGATACTCCTTGCACGCCTTGTTCCTCGATAGGATGCGCTCCACGTGCCCCCTCAGCTCGTGCTCGGCGGGCAGGGGCTCCGGCAGGTCCAGCGCTCGATTTAACCTCAGTCTCTCGGGTATAACGGAGAGGAGCTCGTCTACGCTCCCCGCTCCGATCTCCTTGAGCATCTCGTCCCTGATCTCCGGAACGGAGTTCGGAATGTAGGGATGAACATGCTCTCCATCCTTATACATGGCCTATCGGCTTTATTTATTCATAGATAAGATAAGAATTTCTCCATTAGGCTAACGAAGATTAAAGACAAATAATTCGTGGATTTCAATTTTAAAGGCTCGGATAATCGATTTTCCAATGCCCCATGATGTTGACCGTGAACGCCCGCGGATTACTCCACGAATAGGCTCACCACCTTGAAGGACGCCACATCGACCAGACCCTGGTCCGTCACCTTCAACTCAGGTATCACGGGCAGCGCCACGAACGAGAGGGTGCCGAAGGGAGATGCGAGGTCGCACCCCAGGGACGCCGCTGCCCTGTTGAGCTCCCGGGCCCCCCCCGCTACGACCTCGGCCTCGTCCGGAGACATGAGGCCTGCCACGGGGAGGGGGAGCTCGGCGAGGGGCTTACCCCGGTAAACGACTTGGCCCCCGCCCATCTCCCTCACCCTGTTGACGGCTCCGCAGATATCTCGTTCGTTCGCTCCTACGGAGACGACGTTGTGTGAGTCGTGGGCGACGCTCGAGGCCATGGCCCCCTCCGCCAGCCCAAACCCCCTGACGAACCCAGTGCCGATGCGGCCGGATCCCCTGTGCCTCTCGACGACGCAGACCTCGAGGATGTCCCGGCCTGCGTCCGGCTGAACCTTTCCCTCGACCACCCTCATCCGCTCACGGAGGGCCTCCGTTCTTATCTGACCGTCGATGACGCCTATCACCCTGACGATGGCCTCCTCGCCGCTGTAACTGATGGCGATGTCCTCAGGCCGTACCGGGCTGAAGTTCATCGTCCCCCGGCCGGCGTAGGGCGTGGGCGCCTCCCTGATCCCGCCTCTGTAGGCCCCCCCCTCGGCGACGAGCTCCCCGTTGATGATGACATGGGTCACGTTGAAGTCTTCGAGGCTGTCCACGACCGTCATGTCCGCCGCTCGCCCCGGGGCCACTCCCCCCAGGTGCCTCAGGCCGAAGTGCTCGGCTGGGTTGAGGGTCGTCATCCTGACGGCCTCGATGGGGTCGATCCCCTCCTCGACGGCCCTCCTCAGGCAGTGGTCCATGTGCCCCTCGGATAGGATGTCGTCGGCGCTCTTATCGTCCGTGACGAGCATAAGCCTCCTAGCGTTCCTCTCGGTGACGACGCCCGCCAGCTCCGAGAGGTCCCTCGATGCCGACCCCTCCCTCATCATCACCATCATGCCGAGCGACATCTTCTGATACGCCTCATCCACCGACGTGGACTCGTGGTCGGAGCCTATGCCGGCGGAGACGTAGGCGCAGAGCTCGGCGCCCCTCAGCCCGGGCGCGTGACCGTCGACGGCCATCCCGGCGCAGGCCCGGATCTTCCCGATCATCTCCGGATCGCGCGAGAGGACGCCGGGGTAGTTCATGACCTCGCCGAGGCCTATCACGCCCTCCATGCCCCTCATCTCCTCGATCTCCTCGACGCCGATGCTGGCCCCGGAGGTCTCGAGGTCGGTGGAGGGGACGCAGGAGGGGATGGTGACGTAGACCTGCAGCGGCGTTCTCGCGGCGTCCTCGATCATGAACCGGACGCCGTCGACGCCCATCACGTTGGCGATCTCGTGGGGGTCCGCCACGACGCAGCCGGTCCCCCTCGGTATCACGGCGGCGGCGAACCTGCTGGGGGTCAGGAGGGAGCTCTCTATGTGGATGTGGCCGTCGATGAAGGCGGGGAGGATGAAGCCGGACCGGAGGTCCAGCTTCTCCAAGGTGGGGATAGGGCTCTCCCCGACGTAGGCGATCTGCCCCCCCTTGACGCCGACGTACGACTCCGAGGTCTCGCCCGTGAAGACGTTTACCAGCTCGCCGTGAATCAGGAGGTCGGCCGGCTTCCTCCCGAGGCAGACCTCGATCAGCTCTTCCAACGCGTTCACCCGGGGCGGTGCTCAGGTATCCAGACGAGGATGAAATCAGATAAAGCTTTTCAGGGCTCTAGGCGGCAACCCCTTTATACTGGAATCGGTTAGGCTTTCCGCGCGGGCCGATCCGGCCATTGGTGGACGCGTTGAGGTTCATCGCGCCCCGCTGGCGCGACATCCACGAGATGCTGAGGGCTCTATCCGAGAAGATATTGAACAGAGGGCTTAGGCCCGATATCGCGGTGGGGATCGCCATGGGAGGCCTCATACCGGCGGTGGTTCTCGCCGACCTGCTCGGCCTAGAGGTGGATGCCGTCGGCGCAAAGCTCTATCGCGGCGTCGGCGAAAGGGGGAACAGGCCGCGTATCACCCAGGATGTCTCCATGGGCATAGAGGGGAGAGCGGCGCTCCTGGTCGACGATGTCGCCGACTCGGGGCGAACGCTGGAGGCCGTGAAGGAATATGTATTAGCTCGGAGGCCGAGGGAGCTGGTGACCTGCACCATCCATTACAAGCCGTGGTCCATCGTCAAGCCGGACATCTATATAGAGGAGACGGATGCGTGGATCATCTATCCCTGGGAGAGGAGGGAGGCCCTTGGAGACATCATCGAGAGGTTCAAGGCTGAAGGGGTCGCGGATGATGAGATGAGGCGGGAGATGACGTCGAGGGGAATCCCGAGGTGGCTGATAGAGAATATGCTTCAATAAGCCGCATAATTGCTCCCTAACGATGTCGTCGATGACCCGAGAAACATTTGAGCGCTCCATCAAACCTCCACCCTATACATACTCTCCCCGATTTGGGAGAAAGAGAGCTTTTCTATCACGGAACTCCATGGAGGGCTTCGCGACCAGGGAGGTTAGAAAACGTTTTGTGGACTGAGCCTCACATATAGGCGGTGGCTCCGGTGGAGACCAAGATCGGCATCTTGGTGATAGGGAACGAGATCCTGGACGGCATCGTGCTGGACACGAACAGCCATTGGATAATTAACCAGCTGAAGGCCCTGAACCTGCTGGTGAAGATGAAGGTGACGGTGAGGGACGAGATCCCGGAGATAGCTAGGACGCTGAGGAGGCTCATCGCGGACGGATGCACCCTCGTCTTCACCATGGGGGGCCTCGGCCCAACCCACGACGACAAGACCCTGAGCGGCGTATCCGAGGCCTTCGGGCTCCCGCTGGAGCTGAACGAGGAGGCCCTGGGTATCGTGACGAGGCAGTACGGCGACCTCCACCGGCGGGGGATCGTCGATACGGCCGACGTGACCGACGCCCGGCGTAAGATGGCCGTGCTGCCGAGGGAGGCCAAGCCCCTGGACAACCGGGTCGGCGGGGCGCCGGGTGTCCTGCTGGATGTCGGGGGGGCTCAGGTCGTCTGCCTCCCGGGGGTCCCTGGGGAGCTCATGTGGATCTTCGACAACCAGCTCATGAGCCTGCTGAAGCGGATGGTGGAGGGGGCCTTCGCGGAGGAGATCGTCTACCTTCCCCTGAGGGACGAGTCGACCCTGGCGCCCATCATCGACGAGGTGATGAGGGACGCCCCGGACGTCTACATCAAATCCATGGTCAAGCCCTACGGCGAGTCAGGCATCAGGCTCTGGGTGTCGGCGACCGGGCAGTCCCAGGTCGAGGTGGAGGAGCGGGTGAACAGGATCGCCAACCTCCTGGTGCAGCTCTGCGAGGAGCGTCTGCCGAACGGGTAGCCGGGGCGACGGCCCGGAGGCTACGATCCGACCCGACGCCTATCGGGGTTCCGCCGGATCATGTCCATGACAAGCGAAATAAGCCTGCGGCAGGCCTTACGTGATCGGGGAACATGGTCGAGTGCTGGCTGCCCTATGGGAGGACCGAGGCCCACATCAGCGTCCCCCTCCGCGACCTCATCGGGGTCGCTGAGCCCGAGCCGGGTCAGCCAGCCCCGGATGCCGTGGAAGCGATCAGGGACTCCCTCAGGAATCCAACGGGCGCGGCCGCCCTCGAACAGCTCGTGGAGCCGGGAACACCCATCGCCATAGCCATAGATGGAACCATCAGCCCACGCGCCGCCTCCGCCGCGGCCTCGTCCATCGTCGAGGAGCTCAAGCTCGCGGGCGCCTCCGTCGGGAACACGTCCATCGTGATCGGGAATGGATGCCGCGAGCGGAGCGACCCGCTGCTGGTGGAGGCCCTCAAGGTTCACGAGGCCCTGCAGGGCGTCGATGTGGTGGAACAGAGGGCGGGCAGCCAGAATCTCGTCGACCTCGGCACAACGTCGAGGGGGACGAAGGTGGAGGTCAACGGCCGATTCGCGGGAGCCGGCCTACGTATCGCCGTCGGCGAGGTGCTCCTCGACGCCCTGGCGGGGTTCAGGGGCGCCCACACGGTGGTCCTCCCCGCCATCTCCGGGCTGACCACCATAGAGGCGAACAGGAGCCTCGCCTTCGACGAGAGCGCCGCCCCGGGCGTCGTCGAGGGGAATCCGGTCCTGGCCGACGTCCTGGAGTCGGCTCGCATGGCCGGCATAGATTTCGCCGTGAACCTGATCGAGAGCCCCCTGGGCGGGCTCCTGGGGGCGCGCTCGGGGGGGCTGGAGGAGTCGTGGAGACGGGCGATCGCGGACCTGGGCGACAGCTTCAGGGTGGAGGCGGAGGCGGATGCCGACGTCATCGTGGTCAGCGCCGGCGGCATCAAGTTCGACTTCGACCTCTACAATGGGGCGTGGGCCCTTCGCGGCGCGTCTCAGATCGCGAAGAGGGATGCGACCATCATCCTCCTCGCCGAGTGCTCCGAGGGGCTGGGGGCGCCCGGCCTCGCCAAGCTCTCCCACATCGACAGCCTCAGCGAGCTTAGGAGGAGGTACATGCTCGGAGGGGAGGCCGTCCACCTCATCAAGTCGACCATCAGGAGGAACCGCGTCGTGCTCGTCTCGACCCTCCCAAGGCATCTGACGGAGCCCCTCGGCCTCTCCTCCGCGAGGACGGCCAACGACGCCCTGGAGTCGGCGGTCCTCGGGCGCAGGGAGAGGCGCACGCTCGTCATAACCCACGGCTGCTCGACCCTGCCCGTCGCCGTCTAGAAGGGGAGGGTGACCATGGTCAGGACCATCATCGCTAGGTAGACGAGGAACAGGGCCTTCCTAGACGCGCTCAGTGGGGAGATGTCGTCGAGGGGGGCGCCCGATTTGACCCTGGACCGCATCATCAAGAAAGAGATCATGATGGCCATGATCCAGAAGCCCGAGATGAACATCAGGGCGATGCCGGCCATCGACAGGATCCCGTGATGCCTCTCCCCCACCAGCGCCCTGCTCATATGGCCCCCGTCCAGCTGCCAGGTCGGGATGAGGTTGATGAAGGTGACGATGCACCCGACCCAGGCCGCGAAGCCGAGGGGGTGGAGGACCATCACCATACCCTCTGCTTCTGGCTTCAGGATCGAGGCGATGGCGCCGATCAGCAGGGGGAAGTTTATCGCCTGGAACTGGATCTCGGGGAACGCGGCCATCCAGGCGTCCACTTCGCCGGGGGAGACGGTGAAGGAGAGCCGCAGCCCCACGATGGAGACGATGACCGTGATCAGGAAGCCGACGAAGGGGCCGCTGAAGCCGAGATCGAAGAGGGCGTCCCGGTTCGTCGGCGGCTCCTTCTGGGTGATGACGGCCCCGAAGGTCCCGCCCATCCCGGGCGGCGCGGGGATGAAGTAGGGCATCGAGGCCTCCGTCCCCCTCAGGAGGGTGACGGCCTTGTGGCCCAGCTCGTGTAGCCCGAATATGCCCAGGATGGCGAGGGTGAACAGCAGGGCGTTGACGAAGGCCGGCGTTCCGGGCATCAGCGCCTTGGTGAGGACCGGGTTGTTGCTCCGGAGGAAGCCGTCGAAGAAGATGGTCCCGGCCGTCGCCGCGAGGAGGACGACGTTCAGGGTGTGCCGAGGGGGGCTGGAGGGCGGCCTCTGCACGACCGTGATCCGGTAGCGACCGTCGACCCGCATCAGCTTGGGGATGTACCCGAGAGGGCGGAGCTCCTCGACGAGCAGCTTGAACCCCTCCTTCAGCAGCCGCATCTCATCCCCCACGCCCCGGACGGCGATGACGTAGGTGGGGAAGCCCAGCTCGATATACCCGTCCATGACGTGGAAGCGCCTCTCCAAGGCCTCCTCCACGGACTGGTCGGCGATGCGGTAGCCGGTCAAACCTCTTCCACGCAGCCTCCGGGGATGTAAAGCCTCATTCATAAAGATCATGTGAGCTAAAAACCTACCTGAGGACAGAGGGCCGAGACGGAGCGCTTAAATCCAAAGGGAAAGGACGTAAAGGGCGTTGAGGCTTGTTCTCGGAGGGGTTCAGGCTCAGGGGATTCAGGTCCGACGACCTGAACAGGGTGATGGAGATAAACTTCGAGTGCCTCCCCGAGAACTACAGCACCCACTTCTACAGGGACCTCTACCAGAGGTTCCCCGAGACCTTCCTGGTGGCGGAGGCGGATGGCCATGTCCAAGGCTACATCATGTGCCGCGTGGAGCGGGGCCTCTCGAAGTTCAGCAACATCCGGCCGGCCCGCCTGATCCACGTCGTCTCCATCGCCGTCCGGGAGCCTTACAGGCATCGGGGCATCGCCTCCGGGCTTCTGCTGGAGGCGATGAGGAACGGACGGAGCG
>Ga0111229_106_pt1 | contig 27724 bp, 28 predicted proteins | sample DeeMarSWOR152_54_FD_80383 | JGI IMG/M metagenome (GOLD analysis project Ga0111229, IMG submission 80383) | Crenarchaeota group-15 archaeon DG-45 | reverse complement strand
CCTTCACCTTCCCCCACAACAGACGCGGGCCCTGAGCTCCCGCAATCCGGCCTTCTCAGGGGCTCCTGCGCGTCATCTCCAGCATCCGTTTGATGGGCTTGCGGGCCTTCTCGGCGATCTCCTCGGGGACCGTCACCACGGGCTCCTCCCGCCTCAGGGCCTCGTAGGTGTTCTCCAGGGTGATCCGCTTCATGGCCGTGCACTCCGCGTACTTGTTCGCCGGGATGAAGGTCTTCCCCGGGATCTCCCGCCGGAGCCGCTCCACCATGCCCACCTCGGTGGCGATGATGAACACCTTCGAGCCCGACCGCGCGCAGTGCCTGTACATCTGGCCCGTGGACAGGACGCGGTCGGCCCTGAGCTGGAACTCGGGCTCGCACTCGGGGTGGACGAGGAGCTCCGCGCCCGGATGCCTCCTCTTCAGCTCCAGCGCCTCCTCCCCGTCGCCGAAGAACCGGTGGACGTGGCAGAAGCCGTCGGCGGGCACGGGTATTATGGTCCTGCCGGGGTTCATCCTTGAGACGTGGAAGACGAGGTTCGCGTCGGGGCCGAAGAGGACCGGGTCCGCCTCCAGCTGACCGACGATCTCGGCCGCGTTCGCCGATGTGCAGACGACGTCCGCCTCCGTCTTCGCCTCCGCCAGGGTGTTCACGTACAGCACGACGGGCGCCCCCGGGTGAGCCCTCTTCGCCTCCCGCAGGACGCCGGCGGGGAGCATCGCCGCCATGGGGCAGCGGGCCGACGCCGTGGGGAGGACGACCCTCTTGCCGGGGTTGAGGAGGGCCGCGGTCTCGGCCATGAAGTCGACGCCGCAGAAGACGATGAGCCCGGCGTCCTCGATGGCGGCCGCCCTCATGCAGAGCTCGAGGGAGTCGCCGACGAAGTCCGCGATCTCCTGTATCTCCGGCACCTGGTAGTTGTGGGCGAGGAGGAGACCCCTCTTCTCCTCCTTAAGCGCGATGATCTTCCCCTGCAGGCCTGAGATGTCCTTAGGGTTCAAGGGAGGCGCCCCCTATGCCGGCTCCAGCGCCAGCTTCACGTTCAGGCTCCTGACGGAGTGGGTCAGGCTCCCCATGGAGACGACGTCGACGCCCGTGGACGCGTACTCCTCGACGTTCTCCATGGTTATCCCCCCCGAGGCCTCGAACAGCCGCCCCTCCCTGAGGCCGCGTTCCCCGAGCGCGGACAGGCAGGCCCTGATTTCGGAGGGTGCCATGTTGTCGAACATGATGATGTCCGCTCCGGCGTCGCATGCCTGCGTCGCCTCCTCCAGGGCGCGCACCTCGACCTCCACCTTCTTCGTGAAGCTCGCGTTTCGCATCGCCCTCGCCACCGCCTCGCCGATGGATAGCCCGAGCATCAGATGGTTGTCCTTGATGAGGACGCAGTCGTCCAGCCTCAGGCGATGGGTGTCGCCGCCGCCGAGCTCAACCGCCCTCTTGTCCAGCTCCCTCAGGCCCGGCGCCGTCTTCCTCGTCGCCGCGACCCGCACGCTCGGATTCGCTCGACGAGACCTGGAGACCGCCGCGTCGACCGCCGTGGCTATGCCGGACATCCGCCCGATGATGTTCAGGGCCGTCCGCTCCCCCGTGAGGATCGATCTCGCCGACCCCTCGACCTCCATGACCGCCGAGCCTGATCCGACCCTGCCGCCGTCCGCCTCCAGCGGCTTGATCGTGCACCCCAGAAGGGAGAACAGGACGGCTGCCTCCCCGAGGCCCGCGGCGACGCCGTCCTCCCTGAAGAGGATCCTCGCCCGGGCTCTCCGGTCGCCATCCACGATGGAAGACGAGGTTATGTCGCCGTATCCGATGTCCTCGAGCAGGAACTCCCTGATCTTGTCCTCCGTTAACGCCGTGGGGATGTCCCCTCTCCCAAACTTCAACGCCCCTCAGACCTCCGTAAATGTGATGAATCGACACTTATCAGGTTTACATCGCACGGAGGCGCCCGCGACGGCTGAGACCATCCGAACCGCCCAGGACGCTTCCGTCATCGCCGCTCTCGCCTCGTGAATGGTCCGGAGGGTTCGAGCTCCCATCACCGCCACTCGCCATACAACCTCGCCGTTCGGATGGCCCCCTCGGCCCCGTCGAACCTCAAGCGGGGACCACCTCCGGTGGCCGTGGCGGATGCCTCAACGGTCCTCCGCCCGGGTTCTCGACGGCGCATGTGCCCTGGGGTACGAGCCGAAAATTTTCAGGGAGCGTGATGACTCCCGCAGCTCCTCCAGGGCGACGCGCATGTGGGGCTCCTCCCTGTGCCCCTCGAAGTCGAGGTGGAAGCTGTACTCCCAGGGCCTGCCGACCAGGGGGCGCGATTCGATCTTCGTCAGGTTGACGCCCTTCAGGGCGAAGCCCCTCAGCGCCCGGTAGAGGGTGCCAGGCCTGTGGTCCACGGTGAAGACGATGGAGGTCTTGTCCCGGCCCGTGGGCGGGTGGTCCTCGTGCCCCAGCACGAAGAAGCGGGTGTAGTTCTCCGGATCGGTCTCGATGCCCTCGGCGAGGACGGCCACGCCGTAGACCTCCGCGGCCCTCCTGCTCGCTATGGCCGCCGCATCCCTCAGCCCCCCCTCCTTCAGCATCTTGACGCTGCCGGCGGTGTCGTAGGCCGCGACCGCCTCCAGGTCATGCCTCTCTAGGTAGGCCCTGCACTGTCCCAGGGCCTGGGGGTGGGAGTAGACCTTCTCGATGTCGCCCAGGGAGACGCCTGGGTTGGCTATGAGGCAGTGGACGACCCTGAGGATGGCCTCGCCCCGCACCTTCAACGGCGATTCGAGGAGGAGGTCGAAGGTCCTGACGATGCTCCCCTCCAGCGTGTTCTCGACGGCGACCAGGCCGAGGTCCACCTCACCCCCCTCGACGGCCTCGAAGACCCCCCTGATGCTGGGGCGGGGCACGGGCTCCGCCGGGGCCTCGAAGTGCTGGATGATGGCCTCCTCGCTGTACGCCCCGTGCTCCCCCTGGAAGGCGACCCTCACGCCGGCATCTACCTCTCGGCCTCTGTGCAGAGCCTGATGATCTCCCTGAATATCCGCTCGACGCCCTCCTCGTCGAGGCCGCGCCCCCTCGCCAACTCCCGGACCTGCTCGTAGACCTTCCCCTCCCTGCTCCGGTCGACGATGGGGCGGCCGTGCCTCCTCTTGACGGCTCCGATCCTGACCGCCACCTCGACCCTCTCCGCCAGCCTCTCGAGGATCTCCTCGTTCAGCCGGTTGATCTCCCTCCTTAGCTCCTCTATCTCCTCCTCGTATGTCATATTCCTCCCTCCAGCACTTTGTGTATGAGTCCCGCCCTCAGGGCGTGGTCGCATAGGACGACGGCCACCATGCTCTCCACCACCGGCACGGCCCTCGGTACGACGCACGGGTCGTGCCGCCCCCGGGTCTCCAGGACCGTCTCCCTCATCGTGGCCAGGTCGACCGTCTTCTGCGGCTTCCCTATGGAGGGCGTGGGCTTGAAGGTCACCCGGCACGTGATGGGCATGCCGGTGCTTATGCCTCCGAGGATCCCCCCGGCCCGATTCGTCTCGGTGACCACCCTTCCCTCATCCGCCGCGAACGGGTCGTTGCTCTCCGAGCCCCTCAGCGAGGCGAAAAGCCTCCCGAGGCCGAACTCCACCGCCTTCGCCGCGGGTATCGCGAGGAGGGCCTTGGCTAGGTCGCCCTCCAGGGTGTCGAACACGGGCTCGCCGACGCCAGCCGGCATGTTGAGGGCGATGCACTCCACGACCCCTCCGAGGCTGTCCCCATCCGCCGTCGCCCGACTGATCGCCGCGACCATCCGCTCCGCCGCCTCGGGATCCGCGCACCTCACCGGGTTTCCCTCTGCCCGGCACCTGATCTCCTCGGCGGTCGCCTCCCCGGCGCTGATGCCCCCTATCTCCCTGGCGTGGGCCAGGATCTCGACGTTCAGCGCCTCCCGCAGCAGCTTCCTCGCCACGGCCCCGGCCATGACGTAGCCCGCGGTTATCCTACCCGAGAACCTCCCGCCCCCGCGGTAGTCGTTGAATCCGCCGTACCTGACGTGGGCGGTGTAGTCTGCGTGCCCGGGCCGCGGCGTCCACCGGCGCCTCTCGTACTCCGTCGAGTCGGCGGCCCTGTTCCAGACCAGCATGCAGATGGGCACCCCGGTGGTGAGGCCGTTGAAGACGCCGGACAGCACCTCGACCCGGTCCTCCTCGGCCCTCGCCGTGGTGACGGGGCTCTGGCCGGGCCTCCTCCGGTCGAGCTCCCTCTGGATGTCGCCCTCCGTCAGCCCGAGGCCCGCCGGGCACCCGTCCACGACGACTCCCACGCACCGGCCGTGGCTCTCGCCGAAGCTCGTGACCCTGAAGGCCACGCCCAGGGTGCTACCCATCGCCGCTCCTCCTCAGCTCCGCCCCCAGGCCCTCGAGGGCGTCCCAGAACCCGGGGAAGGATTTTGATACGCAATCGGCATCCATGATCGTGGTCTCCCCCTCCGCGGCGAGGCCCAGAACACCGAAGGCCATGGCGATCCTGTGATCCCCATGCGGGTCGATCACTCCTCCGCGGGGGGCGGAGCCATGGATGATGAATCTGTTCTCCTCCTCGACGACCTTGACCCCCATGCGCGCGAGCCCCTCGGCCACCGCGGCCACCCTGTCGGACTCCTTGAGCCTGAGCCTGCGGATGCCCCTGATAACGCTTTCCCCCTCCGCCGTGGCGCAGAGGGCCGAGAGGATGGGGAAGAGATCCGGGCAGTCGGCGACGTCGAAGGCGATCCCCTTCAGCCCTGACCGCTCGACGGCCACGGAGCCGCCCCGCTGGGAGACGTCGGCCCCCATCACGCGAAGGGCCTCGACCATCGCCGCATCGGCCTGGCTGCTCCCGGCCTTCAGGCCGACGAGCTCGACGGACCCCGCCAGCGCGCCGGCCGCGAGCAGGTACGACGCCGACGACCAGTCCCCCTCAACCCTGTAATCCGCCTGCTCGTAGCGCTGCCTGTCCACGGTGAACTCGTCCATATCCGGGGCCGCCCCCACATCCACGCCGAAGGCCCGCTGGGCCTCCATCGTCATCATCACGTACGGCCTCGACTCCAGGGGGGTCGTGAGCCCGAGGGCCACGCCCTCCTCCGTCAGCGGCGCGACGAGGAGGATGGCGGAGACGAACTGAGAGCTCACATCGCCCGGCATCTCCGCCGCTCCCCCCCTCAGGCTCCCCTCCCCCCTGACTAGGACCGGAGGGAATCCGCCGTCGCTCACACAGCAGGCCCCCAGCTGGTTGAGCCCATCGACCAGGGAGCCCACCGGCCTCCTGGATAGGGATGCCGCGCCCGTCAGGGTGCAGGAGCCGTCGACGAGGGTGCAGAGGGCCATGGCCATCCTCAGGGTGGTCCCCGACTCCCGACAGTGTAGGTTCTCCCCGGGCTCGTGGAGCGCTCCTCCCTCCACCTCCCACACGCCGGGCTTCTGCGTCACCTCGGCGCCAAGCCTTTCGAGGACCCAGGCGGTCGCCTCCGTGTCGTCGGAGGCGAGGGGCGAGAGGACCCTGCTCCTCCCATCGGCGAGGGCGGCGCAGAGGAGGCCCCGGTGCGTGAAGCTCTTCGACGGCGGAGCCCTCGCCCTCCCCCCCAGTTCGCTCCTCCTCACCGACACCTCCATCTCAAGGTTCCCTCCTCAGGCATTCGACGATGGCCTCGGCCACCTCCCCGGGTTCGAGGCCCGACGTCTCCACGACGTAGTCCGCGGCTCGGAGGTATAGGGGCTGCCTGCGCTTGAGCAGCTCCCTCGCCCTCGCCTCCCTCTCCTTGGTATTGAGGAGGGGCCTCGCCTCCCCGTCCCGGGCGGCCCTACTCAGGATCTCCTCCACGGGGGCGGTGAGGAGGACGATCACGGAGCTCCTCCGGAGCCTGTCCACGTTCTCGGGCTCGAGCACCGCCCCGCCCCCGCATGAGATGACCGCCCCGCGCCTGAGCGCGACCTCCGCGATGGCCTCTCTCTCCAGCGCCCTGAACGCGGCCTCGCCTTCGTCGGCGAAGATCTCGGGGATAGACTTCCCCGCCCTCTCGGCGATGAGGTCGTCCACCTCCACCAGGTCCAGCCCCAGCCGCCTCGAGAGCTCGAGGCCCACGGCGCTCTTGCCGGTGCCCATGAACCCTATGAGGGCGATGTTCGGCCTCATCCCCCCAGCTCCCTCCGCGCGACCCGGCGCATCAGGTCGAGGGGGGCCTCCCTGCCGGTCCAGAGGCGGAAGGCCTCAGCCCCCTGGTAGACGAGCATCTCGACGCCGCTCAAGGCCTCCGCCCCGGCCTCCTCAGCCTCCCGTAGAAGCCTCGTCCTCAGTGGGTTGTAGACGAGGTCAAAGACCAGGAGGTCCCCATGCAGCAGTCGCTTGGGCACGGGCGTCTCCTCCACATCGGGGTGCATGCCTACGGGCGTCGCGTTTATGAGTATGTCGGCCCTCCCCAGCTCCTCCCTCAGGTGTGCCTCGTCGAGGGGGGCCGCAGCGACTTCGACGCGGCGGCCCGCCTTCCCCCTGATGGTCTCAGCGAGCTCCACGGCCCTCCGCGGGCTCCTGTTGAGGATGGTGAGAGACCCCGCTTCCAAGGCGACGGCGTGTGCGACGGCCCTCGCGGCCCCTCCAGCGCCCAGGAGGAGGACCCTGCTTCCTGTCAGGTTTACAGCGGACTCCTTGAGGGCTCGCAGCGCCCCCGTTCCATCGGTGTTATGGCCCCTAAGGACCCCGCCGTCGTTGACGATGGTGTTGACGGCCCCGATAGCCGCCGCCGACTCGTCCACGGCGTCGATCTCCATCATCGCCGAGATCTTATGGGGTATGGTCACGTTGGCGCCCCGGGCCGTCGGCCCCCTCAGGACTCCGTTAAGAAAGCCGGCGAGGCTCCCGGGCTCGACAGAGGCCGCCTCGTACCTGTAGTCCAGTCCCAGCTTCCGGAAGGCGGCGTTGTGCATCGCCGGGCTCACGGAGTGGCCCACCGGGTAGCCGATGAGGTAGCAGACCTTCACCGCCTCAGGCCCCCAGCAGCCTGTAGAGCTCCCTAAGCGCCTCGATGGGCATCTGGCCGGGGGCGGCCTCCTCGCCTCTCCCCGCCGATGCGTAGGTGAACTCACCGCCGAGGAGCGGAGAGAGGGTCCTTGATACGAGGCCCGCATCGCCCATGCCGAAGGAGACGATCCTCGCCCTCGCGCGCGCCCGCCGGATGAGGTCGAGGTAGACGAGGTTGTCGTCGCGCGTCCGCGCCGTCCCGATGATCTTGCAGATGTCCGGCCCGAGCTCCAGCATCGCGTCCAGAACTCCCTCGAGCCTCTCGATGGGGGGCGTCCCGGACAGGTCGTGGTGGGAGAGGATGAGGCCGGTTCCGCTTCCCCGGATCTCGTCCATGAAGCCCGCCGCCTGGAGCTCGAGGTCGATGAAGTCGAAGCCCGCCTCGCGCGCCCCTACGAGCATCCCGATCCTCTCCTCCTCGGGGCCCTCGAACCTTCCCCCCTCAGCCGTCAGCCTGCTCGTGGCGATGAGCGGCAGCGCTGTGGCTGACCTCAGCCTCTCCAGGTCCGGAGGTGGATCCACGTAGTCGAGCCTCACCTCGATGAGGTCGGGATTGAAGGCTTCCGCTCTTCGAACGGCCTCGACGGCCCTCTCCGTATCCTCCGCGGCCACGGAGACGCAGATTCGGGGCTGCCTCATCCATCTATCACCGAGTCCCTGATGGCCGCCATAACCTCAGCATCCGAGATGGGCTCGACGACCGGCGCGTCGCCGATCCCCGTTGGGAGGACGAAGCGTACGGTTCCAGCCTCCGCCTTCTTGTCCCTGTGCATCGCCTCGAGGACGGGGTCGGTCGCGCCGATGGTTATCGAGGTGGACAGATTCAGCCGCTTGAGGAGGCGTTTCAGCCTGTCGGCTTCTCCCCTCTGCATCAGTCCGCGCCTCACGGCGATCTCGGCCGCGAGGAGCATCCCGACGGCGACGGCCTCCCCATGCCTGATGGAGAGCTTGCCCTGGATCTCCAGGGCGTGGCCCAGGGTGTGGCCGAGGTTGAGGGCGGCCCTCATCCCCGTCTCGTCCCTCTCGTCTCCCTCCACGAACCGCGCCTTGATGGCGCAGCACCGGCTCACGATCTCCTCGAGGGTCCCGGCGTCGTCCACGGCCGCCTCTCCGGCCCCCTCCAGCAGCTCGAACAGCTCCCTATCCGCGATGACCCCGTACTTGACGACCTCGGCGAGGCCCGATCTCCGCTCCTCCCGGGGAAGCGTCTCGAGGAGGCCGGGGTCGACGACGACGAGCCGGGGCTGGTAGAAGCTCCCTATGAGGTTCTTGCCCCTGGCGTGGTTCACGGCGGTCTTCCCCCCGATGCCGCTGTCCACCTGGGCGAGGAGGGGCGTCGGCGCCTGGACGAGGCTGATCCCCCTCATGAAGGTGGAGGCGACGAACCCAGCGAGGTCGCCCACGACGCCCCCGCCGAAGGCGAGGAGGGCTGAGGCCCTGTCCAACTTGAGGTCAAGGAGGGCGCCGTGGAGCCACCCGGCCCGCTCCCAGGACTTCGACTCCTCCCCCGGGGGGACGACGACGACGTGCGCCTCGATCCCAGCCTCCTCGATGCCCTCCATCAGCCTCCCGCCGTGGAGCTCCATCACGTCGGCGTGGGATACGATAGCGCACTTGGTCGAGGGGAGCCGCTCCTTCATGAGGCGGCCGGTCTCGGCGAGGATCCCGCAGCCCACGTGGATGGGGTATCTCCGGGGCCCGAGCTCCACCCAGATCTCCCTCGGGCGTCTATCTTTCCCGTCGTTCCCGGTCAACGCTACAATGTTCTCCCTACGGCCCTGATGAGGGGCTTTAGCTCCTCCATGAGCCCTCTGAATTCCTCGGGGCGGAGCGACTGGGGCCCGTCGCTCAGCGCCTCCTCGGGCCTCGGATGCACCTCGACGATGAGGCCGTCCGCCCCCGCCGCCAGCGCAGCCTTCGCCATGGGCGCCACCAGCTCCCTTCTTCCCGTCGCGTGGCTGGGGTCCACGATGATGGGGAGGCGGGTGGCCGCCTTGACGAGGGGCACGACGGCGAGGTCGAGGGTGAACCGGGTCATCCGGTCGAAGGCCCGTATCCCCCGCTCGCAGAGGATGACGTCCTCGTTGCCGCCGTACATGATGTACTCCGCCGCGCTCAGCCACTCGTTCACCGTGGACCCGAACCCCCTCTTCAGCAGCGCGGGCCTCTCCGCCCGGCCGACGGCCTTCAGCAGGGTGTAGTTCTGCATGTTCCTGGTCCCTATCTGGAGCACATCCGCGTACCTCGACACCAGCTCCACATCGTGAGGGGACATGACCTCCGTCACGACCGGGAGGCCCGTCTCGTCCCTCGCCTCGGCGAGGAGCCTCAGCCCCTCCTCCTCCATGCCTTGGAAGCTGTAGGGGCTGGTGCGGGGCTTGAACGCCCCGCCCCTGAGCATGTGAGCGCCCCCCTCCCTCGCCGCCCGGGCCGCCTCCAGGATCTGGCTCCGGCTCTCCACGGAGCACGGCCCCGCGATGACGACCACCCTCTCGCCGCCCACCTCCACGCCGTCCACGTCGACGACGGTGCGGGCCTCATCCCCCCGCGCCACGAGCTTCAATGAACGCGAGACTTCCTCAAGGCTCATACAGGTCACCTACCGTCTCATCTTCAATACATTATAAACCGCTTCGGACACGCCCTCGGCCGACAGGCCGTGCTTCGCCAGGAGGCTCCGGTAGTCCCTGGAGGACTCGCCGAACCTGTCGCGGATCCCCACCATCTGAACCGGCGTCGGATGGCTCTGGGAGAGGACCTCGCAGACGGCGCTCCCGAGGCCGCCGATGACGCTGTGCTCCTCGGCGGTGACTATGGCCCCCGTCTCCCTCGCGGCCCCGATGATGCGATCGGCGTCGATGGGCTTCACCGTGTGCATGTCGATGACCCCCACATCGAGCCCCCCGGCGCTCAGATCCTCGGCGGCCTCCAGCGCCAGGGCCACCATGACCCCGTTGGCGATCACAGCCGCGTCGGCGCCGTCCCTGACCGGCGACGCCCTCCCCAGCGTGAACTCCGACCTCTCCTCGTGGACCATGGGCGTCGCCTCCCTCCCCAGCCTCAGGTAGGCCGGGCCCCTGCTGCGGACGATGGCCTCCAGGGCCCAGACGGCCGAGGCGGCGTCGGCGGGGACCACCACCCTCATGTTGGGGAGGACCCGCATGGTGGCGACGTCCCCGATGTTCTGGTGGGAGTCGCCGTCCGCGAAGGGCGATAGGCCGCCGTGGGTGGCCACGATCTTCACGTCTAGGTTCGGCCTGGCCACCGAGTTGGCTATCTGCTCCCACGCCCTCCCGGCGGTGAAGATGGAGTATCCGCAGGCGATGGGGGTCCTGCCGGCGGCGGCCAGGCCGGCGGCGACGCCTATCATGTCCTGCTCGCTGATGCCGACGTTTATGAACCGGTCGGGGAACCTCTCGGCGAAGTAGGAGGTCTTCGTTGAGGTCGACAGGTCGGGGTCGAGGACCACCACCCTCTCGTTCTCCGCCCCGATGGCGACGAGGGCCCTGCCGAACTGCTCCAGCGGCGATGTGAGGGACAACGGCTCCACCGCCTACGAGAGCTCGGCGAGGGCCTTCTCCAGCTCCTCGATGTTGGGGGTTCTCCTGCTGAACGCGTTCCCCTCCATGAAGGAGACCCCCTTCCCCTTCGTCGTCTTCGCGATGATGACGCTGGGCCTGCCGCTCACGAGGCTGCACCTGTCCAGCGCGTCGAGGATCATCTCGGGGTCGTGGCCGTCGGCCTCCGCCACCTCCCAGCCCAGGGCGCCCCACTTCGCGCTCAGCGGCTCTAGGGACTTGACCCCCGCCGTCGACCCGGAGAGCTGAAACTGGTTCCGGTCCACGATGGCGATGAGGTTGTCCAGCCCGTGGTGCGCGGCCGTCATGGCGGCCTCCCAGATCTGCCCCTCGTCCAGCTCCCCGTCGCCCAGGAGCACGTACACCCTGTTCCCGGCGCCGTCCATCTTGGCGGCCAGCGCCATCCCCGCGGCCACGGAGAGGCCCTGGCCCAGGGACCCGGTCATGAAGTCCACGCCGGGGGTCCTCGTGTCCGGATGCCCCTGCAGCCTGCTCCCCAGCGCCCTCAGAGTCAGGAGCTCCTCCTGGGGGAAGTAGCCGGCCTCGGCGAGGACGGCGTAGAGGGCGGGGGCGGCGTGCCCCTTGCTCAGGATGAACCTGTCCCGCCCCGCCCACGCCGGATTCTTCGGGTCGTGCCTCATCTTCATGAAGTACAGCACGGCGAGGATCTCGAGGGCCGAGAGGGAGGCTCCGAGGTGGCCCGAGCCCGCCTCAGCCACCATCCTCAGGATGGCCTTCCTCACGTCCCTGATCACCGATCCGAGGGGCCTGAGGCCGGAGCTGGTCTGAACAAGGTTGACGAGGGGCAGCTCCCCGCCGGCCAAGAGCCGGGAGACGAACCGCCCCAGCTCGGTGAGCTCGACCCCGAGGAAATCGGAGTCGTCGCCGTACGCGATGAGGTTGAGATCCCTGAGGGCCCTGGCGCTACCCTTGAGCGTGGAGAGGGGCACGTTGTAATTCTTGGAGATCTCCCTCAGGATGGAGGTGATGGGCGTCGGCACCCTCCTGATGTGGGTGAGAATGAGAATCTGGTTCTTGTTTATCGTTCTGAGTAGGAGTCGGTGCAAGCTCTCTAGCTGACCGTCGGATATTGGAATTGGCGCACCGTCACACCACCGATTGAGGCTTAACTTCCCCGAACCCGTATATAAAGCCTGCTGATCTGACCTGTCGCGATGCCGACAATAGCTGGCTGCAACCTCATTCGGCTCCCGAGATGGATACGCGGGTTTTGTGGGCGCCTCAGGTCTCCCAGCCCAGGGCCTCGGCCTCGAAGCTGAGGATGGTCTCCAGCCTCTCCGCCTTCTCCCGGAGCTCCTCGAGCTCCCCCAGGACCAGGACGCCGAAGGCCATCCACTCCCCCGAGGCCTCATCGTGGTGCAGCTCGTCCACGGCCTGCAGGTCCACCTGGGTCCTGATGAGCTCGGCCAGCCGATGGAGGGAGCCCGGGACGTCACGGATCTTGGCCGAGATCTTCAGCAGCTTCGTCCCCGGCGGGTAGAAGTAGATGAAGAGGGCCTTGACCTGGGGCCAGGCCTTCAGCACGGCGTAGGAGGTCGATCCTCCCGCCAGCCCGATCCTCTCCGAGAAGGCGCTCGGGAGGAGCAGGCACATCCCGTCCGGGCCGTCGCCGATTATCTCGAGGGTCGACTGGAGGTCGAAGGCCTTGGGGAAGAGCTCCGTTATCTCGCTGGACGTCACGAACCCGCCGAGGCCCTCTATCTCGCCGCTCACGTCCTCCGGCGAGACGTCCGTGCCCTTGAAGTCGACGATGAACTCCGAGACCCATATGCTCCCGAAGGAGAAGGCGCCGCCGCTCAGGATGTTGAGGTTGTTCTTTCTGAAGACCTCCGTGATCCTGGCGAGGGAGCCCCTGACATCCTCCAGGAACACCCTGAAGTAGTTGACCGATGGGTTCAGCTTGATGGTGGAGAGGAAGAGCTGCCTCGAGCCATCCTCGAAGGAGGCGAAGAGGGTCTGCCCCGCGAACAGGCCGAGGGCGCCGCTGATCTTTCCGCTGATCCGAATCCTCCGCCCATCCTCGGCGACTTCAACCTCAGAGAGATCGCATACGATCATACGGGAGACCTCTTGATTAGAGATGGGCTGAAGATATTTGAAAGTTTATCCGAGGCACAAGGATGATGGGGATACAAACGCCCTCTGGGCGAGAGCGACATCCGAGGGGAGGCCGCGAATGAGAGGCGAAGGGTCAAGGGCTGTAATGGCATGAGGCGATAGATAGCACAGACGCGCATCCGAGGGCCTCCCTCCCGTAACCTGATCGAGGCGGGATTCGGAGGCTCAGCGAGAAAATTTATTAGATGTTGGTCGAAAATCGTGCGGTGATGGAGCCGATGATCGTTCCGGCCATCATAGCGAGGAGCCAGGGAGAGCTCGAGGAGATGCTGGACAGGGTGAGGGGCAGGGCGCGGAGGGTGATGCTCGACGTGATGGACGGGGAGTTCGTGCCCGGCACCTCCCTGGACTTCGACTTCGAGCTCCCCCTAGGCTTCGAGTACGAAGCCCATCTGATGGTGGAGCGTCCCCTCGAATGGCTGGAGAGGAACGCAGGCAAAATCCACATCACGATACTGCATGTCGAGACCTTGGATGACATTGAACGGGCGTTACGCGAAGCTAAGGGCATGGGGCTCAGGGTCGCCCTGGCCCTGAACCCGGAGACGGGCCTCGACGCCGTCGTGCCGTATCTGGGCGAGGTTCACGGGGTCCTCGTGATGACTGTGAGCCCCGGGAGATACGGAGGGCGATTTCTGCCCGAGACGCTCCGGAAGGTGAGGAGGCTCAGGGAGATGGATGGGGCGATCCCCATCGAGGTTGACGGCGGCATGAGCCCGGAGAACGCGAGGCGGGCCAGGGACGCCGGGGCAGACATCTTCGCCTCCGGATCGTACATACTGAGGAGCGACGATCCGGGGCGGGCGATGGAGGAACTGAGAGAAGCGGTAACGTGACGGGCTTCTGTCCCATTTCCAGCCTTTAAACGGAATAGTATTCGCGCCGTAAACCAAGCCGCGGGCGAGCATCTGGCGGATGGAGCGACGAAACGCCGGTATGCGCCCTAGTCCATCAACGCCTCGAAGGCCCTGTACCTCCTCTCATCGGCCTTGTGATAGTCCGGGTCCTCGCCGAGGGAGGCCCTGAGGGACTCGTAGAGGCCTTCGAAGGCCTCCGGGCCCTCCGTCATGAGGTTCCTCAACATCTCGGCCGCGGCGGTGAATCGGTCCAGATACTCGCTCGTGTGCCTGTTCTCCCTGAGCAGCGAGGCGACGAGGCCCGGCTCCTCGCTCACGACGGCCTCGGCGACGGCGAGCTGCACCGTGAACGTCGTTCCGGCCAGCCTCTTCAGGGAGGCGATGTCGGCCTCGCTGAGAACCCGGGCGAAGGCCAGGTTCATGAAGTGGGTGAGGCCCAGCACGACCGCCATGGCGCGGTCATGCTCCTCCTGCTCGGAGACGACGATCTCGGCCCCCTCGAACAGCCTCTCGGCCAGGCCCGCCTCGGCATCGCCGTCGATGACGGGCACGACCACGATGGTCTTCCCCTTCAGGGATTCGGCCGCCGGCCCGAACAGGGGGTGGATGGAGAGGGGCTTGACCCCGAAGGCAGCCGCCTCGCGCAGGGCCCTCACCGTCGTCTCTTTGACGGAGGAGACCTCGGCGAGGACGGCGCCCTCCCTCATGTGCGGGGCGACCTCCGAAACGACCTTGCCGACGCTGGGGATGGGGACGCTGATCAGCACGAGGTCGGCGTCTCCGGCGGCGCCGATGTTCGTCCCCTTCAGCTCCGCCCCGACGGCGGAGGCCACCTCACGCGCCTCCTCGCCCCTCACGTCCGTTATCGCCGTCGGGAAACCTCTGGACGAGAAGTACCTCGCGAACCACGCCCCCATTCGCCCTGCGCCCCCCACGATCGTCGCTTTCACTTCTAGGCCTCCGGATATTCCGTCCACGACACCACAAAGTAGAAAAGGCCTCGCCTTAAAAATAGGAGGGGGAGTTGTTTGAAAAGCCTTAAGCTTGAGGGGATAATCCCCGCCACGGTTCTGCCCTTGACGTCCAGGCACGAGATCGATGAGGATTCCCTGGTCGAGTACATCAGGTGGCTGGCCGGCTTCGGGATAGGCGGGCTGGCCGTCAACGTCGATACGGGGGAGGGGCCCCACCTCCACAGGGGGGAGAAGGTGAGGGTCCTCCGGGCCGTGAAGGAGGCCGTGGGAGGGAGGGTCCCCGTCATCGCCGGCCTGCAGGCGTCCTTCACGTCCCAGGCCGTTGAGATCGCGAGGGAGACCAAGGAGGCGGGGGCCGACGGCTTCCTCGTCTTCCCGATATCCGACTTCGCGGGCGAGCCCCTGCCTCCGGAGATACCCTACGGCTACCATAAGGCCATAGCCGAGGCGACCGGGGTCCCCATCGTCCTCTTCCAGCTCCAGAAGGCCCTGGGAGGGGTGGAGTACGAGCCCGAGTGCCTCGCCAGGCTGACGGAGATCGAGGAGGTCGTCGCCATCAAGGAGGCCTCCTTCGACGCGCTGAGGTTCCTGAAGACCCTGAAGCTCGTGAGGTCGGCGTCGCCCGAGGTGGCCTTCCTCACCGGGAACGACAACTTCATCTACGAGTCGATGGTGATGGGCGCGGACGGCGCCCTCATCGGCTTCGGGACCCTGGCCACGGACCTGCAGGTCGAGATGTTCAACCTCGTGCGGCAGAGCAGGTTCGAGGAGGCCGGCGAGATCGCGGGCCGGGTCCAGCCCCTCGCCGACGCCATCTTCGCGCCCCCCGTGAGGAACTACCGGGCGAGGACGAAGGAGGCCCTGGTCATGCTCGGCGTGCTGAGGCAGGCGCACATGAGGCCCCCCCTCACGCCGATAGGCCGGAGGGAGAGGGAGGCCGTCAGGGAGGCCCTGAAGAAGGCCGAGCTCCTATGACCCCCGACAACCTGAGCATGAGAGGCGTGATCCGACGGCCGTCGAGGAGATGATAAGGCATGCCCGATCTGTCGGTGGAGTTCGCGGGCGTACATCTCAGGAACCCCATCATAGCCGCGTCGGCGACGCCCACGTGGAACGCCGATGCCATGAAGAGGGCCGTGGACGCGGGCTTCGGCGGCGTCGTGGCGAAGTCCCTCTTCGGCGACAGCGCCTCCACCGGGAGGCGATTTCCGAGGCCGAGGTTCAAGCTCTACGGCTGGCGGGAGCACCCGGGATATCCGGACGAGAAGGCCCGATGCTTCACCCTCCACTCCCTGGAGGACTGCTCCCCCTTTGGCTACGAGGAGTACGCCGAGGACATAGACCGGGCGAAGGGGCTCGTCGGGGAGCGGGGCGCCGTCATCGCCAGCATCTCCGGGAGCAGCTTCGAGGAGTGGGAGGAGCTGTGCGACGTGGTGAACGGGACCGAGGCCGACATGTGCGAGGTGAACATCTCCTGCCCCTTCGCGGCCGACATGGGATTGGAGATGGGGGCCGGGGCCGCCGGGCTGACCCCGGAGATAGCGAAGGTCGTGGACAGGAACCTGGCGATCCCCTTCAGCGCCAAGCTCACCCCCGAGGTGCCGGACCTCGTCGCGGTGGCGAGGGGGGCGGAGGCGGCGGGCGCCGACGCCCTGACGGTTCAGGCCCGTATCTCGGGCATCATGATCGATATCGAGTCCGCCGCCCCCGTGGGCTGGGGCTCCATCGGCGGCTACGGGGGGCCCTACCTCCTCGGGTACGGCCTGAAGGGGGTGAGCGCGGTCGCCTCGGAGGTCGGGATACCCGTCTGCGGCGTGTCGGGCGTCTGGGACTGGGAGGACATCGTCAGGTACGTCATGGTCGGCGCCGCCGCCGTCCAGAGCGCCACGGCGGTGATGCTGCGGGGCTACGCCGTCGCCGGGAGGTGGCTGCGGGGGATCACGGGGTGGATGGAGGGGAAGGGGTACGAGGCCATCCGCGACCTCAGGGGCGCGGCCCTGGGTAACATCAGGAGCACGAGGGACGTGGCTCGGGCCCCGGAGGGGGTTCACGTCGCCGTTGAGAAGGAGAAGTGCATCGGGTGCGGCGAGTGCGTGGTGAGCTGCTTCTACGATGCGGTGGCCCTATGGGGCGGAAAGGCGGTCATAGACCGGGATGCCTGCGACGTCTGCGGCATGTGCCTGGAGAAATGCCCGACGGGAGCTGTCCATCTCTTAAGGTAACTTGGGCCTACGAAGCGCTTTATTAATCATTTTAAGCGGACCGCAAGCTCGAACGCCGGCTAGCCCTCCATGAGCCTCTGGAAGTAGTCGACGATCTTCTCGTGGACGGGGATCCCCGTGGCCTCGATGAGGGCGGTGTAACCGGGGAAGCAGTTGGCCTCGAGGACGTAGGGCGTTCCGTCGCTGCCCGGGAGGATGTCGACCCCGGCGATCTTGAAGCCGACGGCCTCGGCGACTTCGATGGACAGGGCGTCGTAGACGGGGTCGTCGAAGGGCTCCGCCCGGCCCCCGGCGCTCACGTTGTACCTGAAGTCCTCGGGGTTGGAGCGCCTCTCCCGGCCCACCACCTCCCCGTCCACGACGAGGCACCGGACGTCGTAGCCGAGGTTGGGGATGAACTCCTGGAGGTATAGGACGCCCTGCCCGTGGGCGCGGTTGTACCATGCCAGGAACTGGAGCAGGTCCCCGCGGCTGCGGATGCCCGCGAGCTTCGTGACGCCGACACCCCGGCCCCGGCAGAGGGGCTTCAGCACCACGTTCCGCCCCGAGTCGAGGAGGTCGGCGGCGAACCCGTAGGCCCCCTCCATGTTCTCCGTCGACAGGGTCCTCGGATGGGGGAGGCCGAGCCTCGAGAGCTCGCAGGTGAGCTGCTCCTTGGAGTACCGGATCATGCCCCCCACGGGGTTGACGACGACGCCGACCTGCCGCTCGAACTCCCGGAGGATGAGGACGCGGTGGACGAGCTCGAAGGTGGTGCCCCCGTTGAGCATGTTGCTCGGCACGTAGACGAGGTCGGCATCGACCCGAGGGGCGTCGGGCATGGGCACGTCCCATGGGGCCATGAGCCTGGTCGGTATGCCCCGGGCCTCTGCCTCCTCGACGACGAGCCGCGTCTCAGCCACGGCAGGGCTGTCGGTGAAAACTAGGACGCCCAAGACATCTTCACTTGGACTAGGTGGGCTATGAGCCGCTTAAATCATTTTCAGGACCGCGGATGGCAATGAAAATCCCCTGAGCGGATGCGAGCCACCGGGGGGCCAAAGGCTCACGAGGACCCCTCTGGCAAATTTAATATCGTCTCAGACCGAGTATCAACCGGTGTGCATTTTGGCGGAAAACCCGCACCTTGAGGCCGACAAGAGGATCGTCTCCGAGATCTACACCTCCTACGAGCCCATGGAGAACCTGAAGACCCTCTGCGACGTCTACGGCAGCCGGTTCCCGGGGACGCCGGGGGACCTCGGCTCCGTCGAGTGGATGGTGGCGAAGCTGAGGAGCTACGGCATCGAGAACGCCCGCTACGAGACCTTCAGGTTCCCGGGGTGGGCCCGAGGCCCCGCCAGGCTGGAGGTCACCGCCCCCATCGAGAGGGAGATCGACTGCATCTCCCTCCCCCTGGGGCTGGCCGGCCAGGTCGAGGCGAGGCTCGTCTTCCTCGGCGACGGCCCCGTCGACATCTACGAGCAGCGCAGGGGCGAGATCGGAGGGAACGTCGCCATGGTGACGAGCCGCACCCCCCTGGGCATGACACGGCCCCTCCACAGGTCCGAGAAGTACATGCGGAGCGTCCTCGCCGGCGCCAAGGGCTGGATCTTCATGAACCACTACCCGGCCTACGGGCCCCCGACCGGCGGCATCAGCCCCATCATACCCTCCGTCGGCGTCTCCCACGAGGACGGCAGCTTCCTGGCCCGTCTCCTAGAGCGGGAGGGCGACGTGACGGTGAGGATCACGACGACGGACAGGAACATGGAGATGACGAGCTACAACGTCGTCTGCGACATCCCCGGGGCCTCCGACGACGGGGAGTACGTCCTCTCGGGCTCCCACTACGACGGCCACGACATCTCCCAGGGGGCCGAGGACCCCGCCTCCGGCGCCGTCACCGTCCTGGAGATGGCCCGGGTCCTCAACATGGTCAGGAACCGGCTCAAGCGGCGGGTCAGGTTCGTCTGCTTCGGCGTCGAGGAGATCGGCCTCTTCGGCTCCTACAACTACGTCGCCCGGCACGAGGACGAGATGGGAGACCTGAGGTTCATGCTCAACCTGGACGCGGCGGGCCGCGAGGGGAAGAAGGGCGTCATCCTCCACGGCCACCCCGAGCTCGAGTCCTTCATCGAGCGGGCGGCCAGGGAGATGAGGGCCGAGCTCCCGCGCTTCCAGCGGGTCAGCCCCTACAGCGACCACTGGCCCTTCTTCCTCAGGGGCGTCCCCACGGGCAGCGGGGGCGACCCCGAGGCCCTGAGGGCCCCGACGGGCCGGGGGTACGGCCACACCCGCTACGACACCGTCGACAAGGTGGAGCCGGAGAACCTGCGCATGGCGGCGGCCAACTACGCGCGGCTGCTGCTCCGAGTGGCGAACGCCGACGACTGGCCGGCGAGGAGGAAGACGGAGGAGGAGATACAGGCCTTCATAAGGGAGCAGGGGTACGACCAGACCGTCGCCCTGGTGAACAGGGTCAAGGAATATGTCAGGACGTGGTCGGAGATCCACCCGGACACCCGGGCCTGGCTCGAAAGAAGGTCCGACTGGTGACCCTATACCCGCCTTATCCTCGAGATCCGCGCGGAGCAGAAAAATGGAGGGGCCTCGCCCGTCACTTGAGCTCTACGACCATCCACGCCTCGACGGCTATCCATCCGGGGTGGTGGGCGGGCAGCGCGGCCCTGGTCGGTCTCCCCCTCTCGGGGCCGAAGATCTCCACCAGGAGGTCCGTGAAGCCGTTGAGGACGGCGGGCTGGTCCATGAAGCCCTCCGCGCTGTTGATGAACCCCACGACCTGCAGCACCTGCTTGACCCTGTCCAGATCCCCGACGACGGCCTTGACCTGGGCCAGGCAGTTCAGGCAGGTCTCCCTCGCCGCCTGGTAGCCCTCCTTGACCGTCAGGTCCTTCCCCACCATGCCGCGCTTCGTGGATCTGAAAGGCCCCTGCCCGGCGGAGAAGACGACCTTGCCGGCCTGCCTCGCGCCGACGTAGTTGGCCACCGGAGCCGGCGCGGGCGGGAGCTTCAATCCGAGCCCTTCGAGCTTCTCTTCGACGCTCATAAGCCCTCGCCTATCAGGGGTCCGCGGATGTTTAATAAACTGCTGGCCGGACGTGCGCGACCCTCCGCTCGCCGACGGGGCTCGGGGCGGGTCTCGGAGCCCCAGATGGATGGGCGTTGAAAAAAGGGCGATCAGATCTCTATGGTCTCCCCGGGCCTCAGCGCGACGACGCTTATGTCGGACTCGGCCTCCACCTTGCTCTTGAAGGCGCCCGGGTCGGTGTCCCATATGTGCATGGGGATGACCCTCCTCGGGTGGATGGCGAGGGCGGCCTCCACGGCGTCGTCGTTGTCCATGGTGTAGGTGCCCCCGCTGGGCAGCAGGGCGACGTCGATGTCCCCCAGCTCCTCCATCTCCGGGATGAAGTCTGTGTCCCCCGCGTGGTAGACCGTCTTCCCCTCGGCCCGGATGAGGTAGCCGACGCCGAGGCCCCGGGGGTGAAACGGTTTCCCCGGCGACCTGAAACGCTTCGTGTTGTACGCCTCCACCGCCTCCACCGTCACGCCCTCGAAGGCGGCCCTCTCCCCCGGCTTCAGGCTCCTCACCGGCGCCCCGATCTTCGACGCGCAGTCGGAGGGGGCGATGATGACGGTGTCGTCAACTTTCACCCGCCCGATCTTCTCCGGGTCGCAGTGGTCCTGATGGGAGTGGGTCGCCAGAATCAGGTCGGCCTCCTCGTCGTAGTCCCCCTGGTAGGGGTCGATGTAGATGGTCTTGCCGCCGGCCTTCAACTTCCAACTGGCGTGGCCCAGCCACTTCAGCTTCATTCAAAGCACCGTATCTAGTAGCCGGCCTCCTTTTATCTATCTTACCCCGAAGCCTCCTAAGCCGTGAGGCAGATGCCGATTGCCATATCCCCACCGACGGCGCCTCTGATAGAGACCGGCTGAGAATGTCAAAAACCGCTCAACGTCATCTCTTCCCAAGGGCGATTTTCCTGGAATCGGGATGTCTTCTGAGCAGATAGAGGGCGAGGATCCCCACGAGGGGACCGGGGGCCAGCACCGTGAAGCAGTGCGACCAGCCGACGGCTCTCACCATCACGGGTACGATGCGGATGGATACGATGGTCAAGAGGAATCCAACGGCCGTCTGCAGGGTGAGGGCCGTCCCGACGTACGCCCGATCCGCCAGCTCGGTCACCATGGACGAGTACTGGGGGGAGTCGGGGATCACCGTGGCCCCCCAGAAGACGGCGACGGCGAGGGCGGCGTATGGCCGGTCGAAGAACAGGCCGACCGTCAGGGCGCCGGCCCCGCTCATGGCCAGCAGGAGCATGTTGAAGGCCGTCCTCCCATACGCGTCCGCCAGCCTTCCCCCGGCTCCCGTCGCCAGCGCCCCGGCGAGGAATATGAGGAAGGAGCCGGCGGAGAAGAACCACGTGGGGTCGGAGCCGGCGTATCTGTGGAGGTACGACTCCCTCAGGAAGAGGGGCATCCAGACCCACATGGCGTACAGCTCCCACTGGTGCCCGAAATAGCCAAGATTCGCCAGGAGGAGCGCCCTGTCCCCGATGATCCGCCTGACGATCCTTGGATCGAACCTGGATACGCCGGCAATGTACGGCCCCTCCTCCACGAGGGCCCAGACCATGGCCCCGCCGAGCGCCGACAGCCCCGTGGAGACGTTGAGGATGGCCCTCCAATCGGGGATCCCGGTCAGGTTGAACAGGTAGGGCAGGCCGGACCCCACGGTAAGCGAGGCGACGATCACCCCTATGGCGAAGCCCCGCCCCTCCCTGAACCATGTCGCCGCCAGCTTCATGCCGGTGGGATAGACCCCGGCGAGGAACGCGCCCGTCAGAAAACGGGAGAGGAGGGCTGCCGGAAGGGTCGGCGCGACGGATGGAATAGAGTTGCAGAGCCCGCCGGCCAGCGCGGAGGCGGCGAAGACGTTTTTTGCCTCGATGATGTCCGGGATGTTGAGGAAGGAGGACACCAGGCAGCCGACCACGAATCCAGCGGTCACCGCGGTGCTGAGCAGGTCGACCTCGAGCCCCGATAGGCCCCAGTAAGCGATCAGCTGGGGAACGACCGCGGCCGCGCTGAACCAGAGGGTGAGCGCAAAGAACTGCGCGGCCGATAGAACGAGTAGAGCCTTGTTCCCTGATCTCCCTCCGATCACGAACCTAGATTGAACGGACATTTTATAAAAATTGTATCGGGAACGCTTCTAATTCTCAACGTGGAGCATACCCTGTCCATCAGCTAAGGGCGGACAAACGGTTAAACCTCTTCGAATCAATAGGCTGCTATCGAGGACGACATTCGGAGGTGGAGCGTTGAAGGGCATCATAGAGTTCCTGAGGGCGGCGGGTCGGCTCAAAGGGCTGCCGAGGACGGGCTGGCTCGAGGCCGGCGTGGAGACGCCCGAGTCGGTCGCCGAGCACAGCTACAGGACCGCCGTCTTGGCCGTGGTCCTGGCGGACCTAGAGGGGCTGGACGCGGGGAAGGCGGCGAGGATGGCGCTGCTCCACGACCTGGCCGAGGCGGAGACGGGGGACCTGACGCCGGAGCAGAAGGGTCGCCTGGGGCCGGCATATTCGAAGGGAGAGGCGGAGGCCGTGGACCGCGCCCTATCCTCCCTACCCGAGCCCCTGGCCGAGGCGTATCGAGCCGCCTGGAGGGAGTATCACGGCATGGCATCTCCCGAGGCCGAGGCGGTCGCCCAAGCGGACAAGGTTGAGATGCTCCTCCAAGCCTTGGAATACGAGGAGGAGGGCATCGACCCTTCGAGGCTCGACCGCTTCTGGAGCACCAAGGTGGAAGGCGGCCCCCCCTCCGAGCTGGCCGAGGCTCTATCGAGAATTAGACGGCTCAGGCTCACGCCACCGTGACGATCTTTCCCTTCGAATCATCACGCGAGAAAGACGGCGTTCTCAATTTCATCGCCGCATTATGCCGACCCATCAAAGCGAGGAGATGCGGCCTGCGCAACCCCGAAATACATGTACAAATCTATACACATTAGACTTAAATAGTACCCATGATATCAGTATTAGCCCGATATGCCGAAAATTGGTGATACCTTATGCCGAGCGTGAAGCTCTTACTCGACGAGGAGGAGCTGCCGAAGCGGTGGTACTGCATCCTGCCGGATCTGCCCGGGCCGCTGCCGCCGTTCTTGGAGCCCGAGACGAGGGCCCCAGGCCCAGGGATCGTACCCCGGATATACCCGAAGGCGATCCTAGGCCAAGAGATGAGCCAGGACAGGTGGATAGACATACCCGAGGAGGTGAGGGACATCTACCGCCTCTGGAGGCCGACTCCCATGTATCGCGCCGTGAGGCTCGAGAAGGCCCTGAAGACCCCCGCCAGGATCTACTACAAGTACGAGGGGGTCAGCCCCCCGGGGAGCCACAAGCCCAACACCGCAGTCGCCCAGGCCTACTACAACATGGAGGAGGGAGCCGAGCGCATGGCCACGGAGACGGGGGCCGGCCAGTGGGGCTCCTCCCTCGCCTTCGGGTGCTCCATGTTCGGGCTGAAGACGACCGTCTACATGGTCAAGGTCAGCTACGAGCAGAAGCCCTACAGGCGGGTGATGATGGAGGCCTACGGGGCCGACGTCTACCCCAGCCCCAGCGACCAGACGGAGAGCGGCAGGAAGATCCTGAAGGAAGACCCAGACAGCCCCGGGAGCCTGGGCATAGCCATCAGCGAGGCCGTGGAGGACGCCCTGACCCACGACGACGCCAACTACGGGATCGGCAGCGTCTTCAACCACGTCCTCCTCCACCAGACCGTCATCGGATTGGAAGCTCAGAAGCAGATGGACATCGCCGGGGACTACCCGGATATCATATGCGGGTGCATAGGCGGGGGCAGCAGCTTCTCCGGCCTCTTCTGGCCCTTCTACCATGACAAGGTCTCGGGGAAGGCCCCCAAGGAGACTCGCTTCCTCGCGGTGGAGGCCACGGCGTGCCCCTCCGTCACCCGGGGCGAGTACACCTACGACCACGGCGACACGGCGAGGCTGACGCCCCTGGTTCCGATGCATACCCTCGGCCACGACTTCATACCACCGCCAATCCACTCCGGGGGGCTGCGCTACCACGGGATAGCCCCCACCATAAGCCTGCTGACGTCAAAGAATCAGCTGGAGACCAAGGCCTACAACCAGGTGGAGGTCTTCGACGCCGCCCAGCTCTTCATAAAGACCGAGGGGATAATTCCCGCCCCGGAGCCGACCCACGCCATCAAGGGGGCCATCGACGAGGCGCTGAGGTGCAAGGAGACGGGGGAGGAGAAGGTCATACTCTTCCTGCTGTGCGGCCACGGGCACTTCGACATGCAGGCCTACGACGACTACCTGAACGGGCGGCTGGCCCCCTACGAGTACCCGCAGGAGAGGGTGGAGGCGTCCATGCGGAGGCTGAGGGCGCTGTACCCGTGGGTAGATGAGGTGAAGAAGTTCTAGAGCACCCCCTATCCACGTGATCCAAATCTGGGCGGGGTTTGTCCTCGAAGCCCCTTCTTTCATTTTTCTTTTGAGATCGATGTGACATCCGCACCCCTTTTATCTAGCACGAAAAGGTACATACATGTGACGTTATGTGGAGTAGAGTAGCGCAGTACCTTGGGGACCACCCCAAACGTCTCTCGGTCGCGAGGGTGCTCGTGGAGAACGGCCTGAGCGTGAGGGGCGGGAAGATCTACTGCAACGAGATAGAGATCCCGCCCATAAGGATCGGCCGCGTGGCGGGCGTGGACCGGAGGACCGTGTCGGAGACCATCGGCATGATCGAGGAGGACCCCGAGCTCAAGGTCATCTTCGAGGCAATCCGATCCGCGGGCCTATCCCTTCGTGAGATCGCCAGGCACATCAATCTGGGGGTGGTGGAGATAACGGTGCCAGATGCCCGGGTGCCCGGCATCCTCGCTGGCGCCGCGTCCCTGATAGCCGCGAGGGGTATCAGCATCCGTCAGGCCATCGTCGACGACCCCGAGCTGTCTCCTGAGCCGGGGCTGACGCTGATAGCGGAGAAGAAGATCCCGGGCGAGCTGATCCCCGAGTTCCTGAAGATAGAGGGCGTGTCCAAGGTCTCGGTATATTGAGCTCGTCGAAAATCGAGGCGGGTGGGTCCTCATGTTGGGCGCCATCGTCCCCCTAAGCCAGCCTTCCCCGGGCTTGACAAGGGCAAAATCGCAAGGCTCAAGCCATCTGCTCTATGTCCACCATCTTTTCGAGGGTGGGGCGGGCCTCGCCTTCCAACCCCCTTCAAGCTGTGGGAGACCTTGTTCCCGCAGCTGAAGCACTCGCAGGCGGATATGATGCCCCTGCTCACCCACTTGGCTTCGAGCTTAGGAGCCTTCGGGCGTGCGGCGCCATAAGGGCCTCGCACAGAAACCTCTCCTATGAATCCTCAACCGTAAGTTACCGGGCCAATCGATTTAAGCTTATTTACGGCGGGAACGTGTTCCAAATCCTCGTAAGGCTGCTAGACGATGGTATGATGCTGCGGCCTTCGGCCGGATATGCCAATGGAATCAACTGCCAGGGATGGATGTGGGTCCCCCCGACCGAGGCGGCGAGGAGGGGGCTGCTGCAGCTTGTTTAGATGGAGCTTATGACCATTTTCTTTTTAGGGCGATTATCCATAATGGGGGCGGCGGGGGACAGAGGAACGCTCCAGATCGTTTAAAAGACGCCGGCGCCTCAGGGGTCTGATGCATTTGCGGATGAGGGCTTACGTCAGCGTCTTCGGCGTCGCGGCGACGGCTGTTCTATCGGCGGCTGTGCTGTGGTGGATGTTGTTCGTGCAGGGCAGCCTCGGGCATCTGGGCCTCGCCGGGCTCTTCCTGGCCTCGATGCTCAGCCACCTCACCATCGTGGCCCGGGACATGTTCGTGCCCGTGTTCCTCCCGCTGACCTCGGTCTACAGCCCCCTCTTACTCGGCGCCTCCGCGGGCTGGGGAGGGGCCATCGGCGAGGTGACCGCCTACGTCCTCGGCTGGGGGGTCGCCGAGTCTGTCATGGAGAAACAGAGCGTTGCGGATGACAGGGTCGCCAGATGGATAAGGAGATACGGGCTCCTCGCCGTCCTCCTCGTCTCCGTGACGCCCCTCCCCGATACCCCCGTCATCCTCTTCGCCGGCTCGAGGCAGCTCCCGTTCAAGAAGCTCCTCCTCGTGGAGGGGGTGGGTAAGACGGCCTACTACACCCTGGGGGCCTTCGTGGGCGGCTTCGTCTTCACGGGGCTGACGGAGATGATGGGGGGCTTGACGGCCTCCCTTCTGGTCGTCGCCGCCTCCGTCGCCTTCTGCGTCATGGTGACCTGGGGGAGGAGCAGGGCCGTCATCTATGGATGGGCCGAGCGGCTGATGCCTTAGGGCGGCTCAGCGTCTCTTTAGGCAGCGTCTCTTGAGGAGCTCCTCGGCGGGGAGGGCGTTCGCCACGTCCTCCGCCTCCAGCCATCCCCGCCTCGCCACGGAGACGCCGAGGGGGAGGAGCTCCAGATGGTCCGGGGAGTGGGCGTCCGTCCCGATGGTCATCCTCACGCCCCGCTCCATGGCCGCCCGGCTGTTCACGTCGTCTAGGTCGAGGCGGTTGGGGAAAGCGTTGATCTCCATCATCACCCCCTGGGCCGCGGCGGCCTCGAATATTGCCTCGAGGTTGAGGGCGTAGGGCCCCCGCCTCTGGATGAGCCTCCCCGTCGGGTGGCCTATGGCCGAGACGTGGTCGCTGTGAATGGCGGAGACCATGCGCGCCGTCATCTGCTCCTCGTCGGCCCTGAAGCCGGAGTGGACGCTGGCGACGACGAAGTCCAGGTCCCCGAGGACGGAGCCGGGGAGGTCCAGGCTGCCGTCGGCCTTGATGTCGCACTCGATCCCCCTGAGGACGGTGAAGCCGTCGAGCCGCTCGTTCAGCGCGTCTATCTCGGCCATCTGTTCCCTGAGCCGCGCCTCGTCCAGGCCCCTGGCGATGCCCAGGGACTTCGAGTGGTCGCAGATCGCGATGTACTCCATGCCGAGGCTCCTCGCCTTCTCCGCCATCTCCTCTATGGAGGCGGTCCCATCGCTCCACCTCGTGTGGACATGGAGGTCGCCTCTTACCTCGTCTAGGGCGACGATCTTGGGGAGGCGGCCCTCGGCGGCGGCCTCTATCTCGCCCCTGTCCTCCCTCAGCTCGGGCTCCATCCAGTCCATGCCCAGGACGGCGTAGATCTCCCCCCGCGATCCGGCTGTCTGAGTCCCGCTCGAAGAGGCCGTACTCGTTGAGCTTGTAGCCGTCCTTGACGGCGATGGTCCTCAGCTTGATGTTGTGCTCCTTGGAGCCCGTGAAGTACTGGAGGGCCGAGCCGTACGCCTCCGGCGGCACCACCCTCAGGTCCACCTGGAGGCGGGCGCCGACGACGACGGTGCTCCGGGTCGTCCCCTTGGAGATGACGCGGCTGACCCTGGGGAGGGAGACGAAGCGCTCCACAACCTCCTCAGGCCTGACGGACGAGACCAGGATGTCGAGGTCGCCGACGGTCTCCTTCCTCCGGCGCGCCGAGCCCGCCGGCTCCACCCTGAGGACGGCGTCGGACCCGGACATGTACTCCGTGATCTGGTCGATGACGGGGAGGATGGCGCCGAGGAGGAACCGCTCCTGCCTGCCCCGGTACGCCTCGATGCTCTTGAGGATGTTCTCCTCAGTCTTCTCCCCGAACCCCCTGAGGCCACGGAGCCTCCCCTCCCCGACGGCCGCCTCGAGGCCGTCGATGGAGACGATGCCCAGCTCCTCGTGGAGCCTCAGCGCCGTCTTCGGGCCGATGCCCTCCAGCTCCATCAGCTCTCGGACGCCGTGGGGCAGGGATTCCCTCAGCTCCTCCAGCTGCGAGCTCCCCCCCGTGTCCAGGGCCTCCTCTATGACGGCGGCGATGCTCTTGCCAAC
>Ga0111229_107_pt1 | contig 28808 bp, 31 predicted proteins | sample DeeMarSWOR152_54_FD_80383 | JGI IMG/M metagenome (GOLD analysis project Ga0111229, IMG submission 80383) | Crenarchaeota group-15 archaeon DG-45 | reverse complement strand
AGGCGATAAAGTCGGCCGTCGAGGTCGCCTCCATGATCCTGAGGATCGACGACGTCGTCGCCGCCAGCTCGAAGGCGGAGGGGATGCCGGGAGCCCCCGGCGGAGAGGGAGAGGAGCCCGAGACAGACTTCGATTAGCCAGCCAACCCTCTCCTTTTTCCAACCCGTCGCGAAGGGGCGCCTTCTCTCTTTTTAGAGCAAGGCTTAACCAGCGGAAGCGGCAATAGGGTTGATCCGACATGCTTAGGACAAACAGGGATAGGCTGGTCAAGATATCCGTCGTCGGAGAGGTCGTCAGCCCCGTGGTGGGCCCCGACATCTACAAGGTCTCCGCCGAGGGGGAGCCCGTCATCCTGCCGGGGGTCGGCGGCATCACCTATAACATCAGGGTCGGCGACCCCGCATGCGGATGGATGGCCGACCACGTCGAGCCCGGGGTGAGTCTAGAGAACCGCGTCACGGACCAGCGGATGCCCCAGGCCCAGAGCAGGGCCCTGAACGTACTGAGCTGCGTGGGCAACGAGGCCGTTGTGGTGAAGGGCGACGCAAAGGGGGAGCGGGGCGTCGTCGTGGGCAAGCACGGAGGCATCGAGCACGTCATGGTCGACTTCCCCCCGGAGGTGATGGAGAAGCTCGTCATCGAGGACAGGGTGATGGTGAAGGCCCACGGCCAGGGCCTCAAGCTCCTGGACCTCCCAGAGGTGAAGGCCTTCAACATGGACCCCGGCTTCCTAGACGCTATCGACCCGAAGATCGAGGGCGGAAAGCTCCAGGTCCCCGTCACCCACCTGGTCCCCGCCGCCATCATGGGCTCGGGCCTGGGCAGCACCCACGTCGCCTCGGGCGACTACGACATAACCCTCTTCGACGACGAGACCGTCAAGGAGTACGGCCTCGGGGACCTCCGCCTCGGCGACCTCGTCGCCATCATGGACGCGGACAACAGCTACGGGCGCATATACAGGAAGGGCGCCGTCACCGTGGCCATCGTCACCCACAGCAACTGTGTCATGGCCGGCCACGGCCCGGGGTGCACGGCCCTCCTCACATCGAAGACGGGGATGATCAAGCCGGTCATCGACGAGGAGGCGAACATCGCCCGCATCCTGAATCTCAGGGACGACATCTGACCCCCTCTTTTATCTGTCGGGGGCCCCCAGGGGGCGAGGTGGAAAATTTAAATCTAGGCTTCTGTGAAGTGTCTATGGTCTCTGGGCTCCCGTCGTCTAGTCCGGTCAAGGATACGGGCCTCTCGAGCCTGTGATCCCGGGTTCAAATCCCGGCGGGAGCACCACAGCTTCAAACCAATGCTCAAAGAGAGCGTATCATGCGCGTGGGCGAAAGGCTGAAATTCATCGCCTGACATTCCTAGATTCCGCACGTGAGAATGCCGCCGTGAGGACGGGTAAGAGAGGAGATGTTGCCTCCCAGGGATTATGACGAAGCCATCACGATATTCTCGCCCGATGGGCGCCTCTACCAGGTTGAGTACGCCATGGAGATGGTGAACAGGGGCGCCCCCATCGTCGGCGTCTTCTCCCCCGAAGGCGTCGTCCTGGCTGCTAATGAGACCCCGGCTAGCAGCCTCGAGGAATCCGATCTGAGCAGGAAGATATTTCAACTGGACGACCACATGGGCGCGGCTATATCCGGCCTCTTCTCCGACGCCAGGGTCCTCATCGAGCGGGCGAGGCTCATCTGCCAATGGAATAGGCTTCACTACGACGAGGTCATAGATGCGGAGCCCCTCGTCATGAGGGTGGGCGATCTATTACAGGTTTACACCCAGTATGCTGGGGTCCGCCCCTTCGGCGTCAGCATGATCGTCGCCGGTGTCGACCACTCCGGTTGCAGGATCCTCACAACCGACCCAACGGGTAATTACAGGGGATACTTCGCTGTCGCGATGGGCCAGAGGAGTGGCGAGACCAACAAAATGCTGGAAGAACATTACAGGGACGATCTAACCTTGGACGAAGCCACAGCCTTGGCTATAGAAGCTGTAAAATCAGCATCGAAAGGTGAGGTCACATCTGATGGGGTAAAGGTCGCTGTAATACCGGCTGAAACCAGAATATTTAGAAGACTGACGGAGATGGAGATAGAAAAACATCTAAGCCGCTTCACGCCGAAAGATTGAAACAACCGTTGGGATTCCCATCAACAATTATTAGTTACCTCGGTACTGTTAACGTCGGCGATTGGGGACCGATCTGAATCGAGAAAAAGGATGTTGAAGTCGGAATGAATGTGATTGAAGATCTCGTTATGGAGGAGAGACGAGCGGCGGCTCAACCATCCTCCGACATATTCGTCGTGAGAGGCACAAACGTGAGCTATGACGGCTTCAAGGCCCTCATCGAGCTGATGGGCAAGCACGAACTCCCATTCTACAAATCGGAGCCGCTGGCTGGGCCCAAGGGGCCAAGCGGTTTGATCGACCGGGATGACGTCGTTATCGTGAAGGTGAACTCCCAGTGGGACGAGAGGGGCGGAACCAACACGGACCTCGTTCGGTCCATCATCGAGACGATCCTGGCCCACCCCGATGGATTCACGGGCGAGGTCCTGGTGGCCGACAACGGGCAGGCCCAGTTCGGCGCCCTCGGGAGCGGGGGGAGCCTGGAGTACGAGAGGAACAACGCTGAGGACACCGCCCAATCGGTCCAAGCCGTGGTCGACACCTTCTCGGGCGCCCGGGTCTCAACCTATCTCTGGGACCGGATAACGACGGAGAGGGTCGGCGAGTACGCCCAGGGAGATGTGGACGATGGCTACGTCGTGGATGATTCGCCGAGCCCGGTGACGGGGATAGTGGTCTCCTACCCCAAGTTCAGGACGAGGTTCGGCACCTATGTCAGCTTCAAGCACGGCGTCTGGGGCCCGGAGAGGGGGTCATACGACGGCGGGAGGCTGAAGGTCATCAACGTCCCCGTCCTGAAGGCCCACCGCATCTACGGGGTCACCGCCTGCGTGAAGAGCTACATGGGCGTCGCGTCGGACAAGCTTACGGGGCGTGCCGCCCACAGGAGCGTCGGCAGGGGAGGCATGGGGACGCAGATGGCCGAGACCAGAATGCCCGCGCTGAACGTCCTCGACGCCATCTGGGTGAACGCCAACCCGGGGACGGGCCCCGGGACGACCTATCAGGAGGCCACGAGGCTGAACACCATCGCGGCCAGCGTGGACCCCGTGGCCATGGACTGCTGGGCCTCAAAGCGCGTGCTCATGCAGGCAGCCAGGCTCAAGGGGCATCAGGAGCTTTCCATCTTCGACCCCGACAACGCCGAGCCGGGGTCCTTCGGAGGCTGGCTGAGGCTCTCGATGGAGGAGATCGTGAAAACCGGATACCGTGCCACCGCCGACGAGAACCGGATGAACGTCTACGTATCCGAGCTTTGATGGCCTCACGGCCTCCGCTCCCTCCCATGACGGATGCCCGAAAAGTGGAGAAAGGGAGAAATCGGGTCCTTCTTACCCTGAAACTGCTCCCGCGATGTAGATCGAGGCCCTCAGCGCCCTGAAGGCTTTGAGGTAGTCGTCGAGGGCGAAGGCGACCGTCCTCCCGTCGATCCTCTCGACGAGGGGCATGAACTCGACGGCGTCCGCCATCAGGGAGTCGACGTACTTGACCCCGATCTCGATGGGCGGCTCGAAGGTGAACGGCTCTACTGCCCTCCGCTTCCTCAGGGCCTCCGTCACCCCTCTCTTTATCAGCTCCCGGGCCTTCCTGGGGCTGAGGCACCTGGCCGCCGTTCTGGAGACCGCCTCCTTCACCGCCACCGTCACGATGTGGGGGACGATGGCCTCCGCCTCCCTCGTCACAGCCAGGTCCCCCGAGACGAAGACGAGGGGCACGCCGTGGTAGCCAGCTATGGCCGCGTTGATGGCCGTCTCGCCCGCCTCCAGCCCGTTGATGGTGATGCCGTCGATGACGCGGCCGGAGATGGTGTGGTCGAGGATCCCTCGCCTCGTCCCCCTCTTGGCGTGGTAACCTATGAAGAGAGCCGCATCGAAGCCCCGGCCTATCCCCTCCATCTGCGTCAGCGGCTTCGGAGAGCCCCTCACGAGCACCGCGGCCTCGTTGATCTCCTCAGGCCTCAGGTTCATCATGCTCCCGTGGCCGTCGGAGACGGCTATCTCGGCTTCGCCCAGGGCCAGGATGCCCTCGATGGCAGCGTTGACGTCGGCGGCCATCAGGCTCCTCCCTTTCTCGTACTCCGCGGCGTCGGCGCCGGTCTGGCTCTGGTGAACGATGCCTGAGATACCCTCCATGTCAACGGACATGAACACCTTCAGGTCCGATTCCCTTGACATCCTATCTCCCCGATCTTCAGTCATCTCGAATTCATATAAAATTTGGTTAATGTCATCGAACCTTCAGGCACATTGAAAAATGAATGAGGCCCACACGGAGGCCGCCTGTAAAATGGGAGGACGAGGCGTCCTCACCATCGAGCCGAGTTTGATGGAGCCCCTCTAGGCCCCAGGTTTACTTCGAGATTCCCTCACGAGCTCCACCGAGCTCATGATCACCGTCTGCCTCAGCAGGCCCACCGTGTACACGCATGCCTCGTGGGAGGAGCCGTCGGTCGTCGGCGTGCACATGGCGCTGGCCCCGTCGGGTATGCCGGCGTTCGCGCAGTTCAGGAGCATCCTGTTGTGGGCGTACTCGTCGTGCATCATATGACGATGTTCGCCCTGGAGGCCGAGACGATCCCCCCTCCGCAGGGGCATCCGCAGTCGGCGCAGAACTCGTGGTGCCTCCTCAGGATGTCCTCGATAGTGGCGAAGCCCGCCTCGTTGCCGTTGTCGCCGGTGGCTATGGTCAGGATTCCCCTCTCGTTGGCCAGATCCATCAGCTGGTTCCACCTCACGATCTCCTCTTCCGGGTCGCCCGTGTTCCTGGGTCCTCCCAAGGCGCCGTGGCGCACGCCCTTCTTGTTGCATGACACGGCCTCTACGGTGATGACCGCCTTGGGCCGGAACTCGTCAAGCAGCTCCTTGGATGCCTCCAGCGCGCCGGACACCGACCTCGCCGGCCAGTTCCGGATCAGAACGGTGTATGGGGACCATATGTCCTCGAAAAGCTGCTCCCGTTCCGTCACGGGGATGAGCCCCGCGCCGATGCACGTCTGATGAAGGCACCTCTCGAACTTCGTCCCCTCCTGGTAGTTCGCGACGATCACCGGTATGGCCCTCAGCCCCAGGATCAGCGCCCTGGCCATGGCCGCGGCGCCCGGAGGGCCGTCCATCTCGTAGCTGTTGGTGAGTATGAGGGCGTATTCGCCCTCGCCCACCCTCTCCTTCAGCTCCTCGGCGGCCATGAGGGTCAGGGGCCTGCCGAACCTTCTCCGTGTCTCGTCGTAGACCCTCATCCACGGATACCTCGACTTCGCGGGTCCTCCACGACCCTTCCTTATGATGGGGGCCGTGCCGGCTGGCGTGCAGACGATTCTGTCGACGACGTCACCGAACCCCACCGCTAATTCTTCACTCAGCTCCTTCATCACCTTCACCGAACGATAATCAACATGTGAGATATAATAGATTACGATGGCCTTTTTGTTATCACGCGTTCATCGCGTGCATGCAATATCTTGAACCTGCATACACTCTTCATCTTAAGAACGGTTGCCCACCCAAGCTGGCCCTCTGAAGGTCTCGTCCATGAATGTTCAAGAGGCTGTGATACGTTATTTTCTTGACGAGAAATCTTCCATCATCAGTTTGGGTTCCCCTAGCCGACCCGCGTGGCATCCATTTCCTCGCTCGCATTTTTCCGCCTGTTCCGCGCTGAGATGGATGGAGCCACAGAACTTACAGTAGTAGATGGTTACCGGGCCGTCGCCGCAGATGAACTTGCTCTTAGTTACTACCATATAGTAGTAATTACTACTTGTCAGTAGATAAATTTTATGGTCGCGCCTCCTCGCCCAGGTGGAAGGGCTTCCCCCTTTCCAGCACGGTGGGGGGCACCTGCTCCCTCCATCGCATCAGCCAGGCTAGGTCTCGCTCTCTCTCCCTGAGGTCGTCGGGCAGCAGCTCGGGGATGGTCTCCACGGCGCTCCCGATGGGGTACCAGCGGCCGCAGTCGGGACATACCAGCAGCCCCGAATCCACCTCGATGAGGTTGAGGAAGCGGTAGAGCATGTCGATGTCGGCCGGGAAGTCCCGCAGCAGCTCCTCCTCCGAGCGGTCCACCTCCGGCTCAAGGCGGCCCACGGCCTCGACGACGGCTGTCAGCAGGCTCGCCGAGTACGGGGAACCCGTCACGTCCTCTATGGCCCGAAGCGCCTTGGGGCTGACGGTCCCGTCTAACAACTGCTTCGCGAGGTGCCCGTAGCTCTTCCTGAAGTGGGGGGAGGGCATCCCGGCCTCCGAGGCGATCTTCCTCATCTCCTCCTCCGAGGTCTCCCAGCTGAAGAACCGGGCGTCGAGCGGGTGGTGCTTGTCGATGGGGCAGGCGAGGATGTTCAGCAGCCATGGCTTCATGACGGCATCGATCCTAAACCGAAGGCCAGCGCATAAAAACCTATCAGCCCCTTCGGCCCCTGAAGAGCCTGTAGCGCCGGAGGCGGGGCCACCCCGACTTCGCCCACTTGAGCATCTCCGGGTGCTCCCTCAGCCAGCGGAGCATGTGGAAGAAGCTCTTGGCCCATCGCTCGGTCCGATCCTCGAGGGGGTCGTACCCGATGTTGCGCAGCTCGTTCAGGTAGGCGAGCTCCGTCAGCCTCTGGGCCTCTCCCTCCACCTTCATCCGGCCCACCCGATCCTCTCCGAGCTCCTCGGTCAGGGCCTCCGCGGCCTCATCGAGGATGTCGCCGCGGCAGAGCCCCACCTCCTCCCCGTCCGAGAGCTCCAGGCGGTCGACGAGCTCCACGGCGATGCGCCTGGCCTGGGATACGTACTCCTTGCTGGAGAAGAGGGGCTTCTGGAAGTACTCGACGTCGATGACGTCGTAGATGAAGGAGCCCGTCTCCGGTCGGTACGCGCCGATGACCGCGCCGAAGAGGAGGTCGCCGTATCCGGCGTCGTCGATGATGATGGTCATCTGCGGTCCCCGGGCCCCGCCTCAGCCCTTCAGCCGCCTCACTATCGCCTGGGCGTTGTCGAACCGGATCTCCCCCGATTCGATGAGGGGCTCGACCGCCTCGTCGATGAGGTCGCCCTCGGCGCCGGCCATCACCACGAGGTTCCGGGCGTGGAGACGCATGTGCCCCCTCTGGATCCCCTCCTGGGTCAGGGCCCTCAGCGCCGCCAGGTTCTGCGCCAGGCCCACGGCGGCCATCACATCCGAGAGCTCCGTCGCCGTCGACACGCCGAGGATCTTCAGTGCCAGGCGGGCCATGGGGTGGGTCCGGGTCGCGCCGCCGACGAGGCCGACGGCCATGGGCATCTCCAGGGCCCCGACCAGGTCCCCTCCCTCGTTCTTCCACCACCTGCTCAGTGACCGGTAGCGCCCTCCTCTGGCGGCGTAGGCGTGGGCGCCCGCCTCTAGGGCCCTGTGGTCCTGGGCCGTGGCCAGGGCCACCGCGATCACCCCGTTCATGATGCCTTTGTTGTGGGTCGCCGCCCTGTAGGGGTCCGCATCCGCGAAGGCCCATGCGGCGACGATGTTGTCCACCCCCTCCTCGCCGCCTATCTCCCCCTTCCTTATGACTGCCTCGGCCCTGGCGAGGCGGCGGTCCGCCAGGTTGGAGATGATGCGGAGGAGGACGCGGCCGCCCGTCAACTCCTCGATGTAGGGCGCCAGCGCCTCGCACATGGTGTTCACGGCGTTGGCTCCCATGGCGTCCCTGCAGTCGACCAGCAGGTGGATGATGAGCATCGCCCCCGCCTCCGACTCGATGACGCGGGCCTCCAGGTCACGGGCTCCGCCCCCGAACCTCTCCAGCACCGGGTCCTGCCGGTTGGCCAGCTCGATGAGCCGGGGCTTCGCCTCCTCGATGGCGTCCACGGCCGTCTCCATGCGGGGAATGTCGAGGACCTGCATCTGGCCGATCATCACGGGCTCGCTGCTCCTAACCATGATGCCCTCGCCCTCCCGCATGATGCGCGCCATGTTGCTCGCCGCCGCCACCACCGAGGGCTCCTCGAGCGCCATGGGGACGAGGCGGTCGCGGCCGTTGATGCGGAAGTTGACGGCGACGCCGAGGGGGTAGGCTATGGTCCCCAGCACGTTCTCTATCATCCTGTCGGCAGCTTCGAGGCCGAGGCCGCCCCCCGATCGGAGCAGTTCAACCTCCTCCGACGTCAGCCCCGCGTAGCCTGCCACAATCCCGACCCGCTCCTCCATCGGCATCTTGTAGAAGCCGGAGATACGGCTCGTGCGACCGCCAGAAGCCAAAGCTGAAAACCCTCTGATTGTCTCTACGAGGTTGACGATTTTATTTAAGCATTGCTGGAGATGCGCAATCGACCTATCAAGCGGTTCACGACCCTCCATGGGCGAGCGCTACGAATGCGGTAAAGAGATGGAAGGGGAGGGATTGGACATGGGGCATAATGCGGACGATGATGCCCTCCAGCGCCAATTCGAGATCTCGTGCCCCACGCTTATCTCGATCACGTCTCTCGGCAGGGTCAGATCCTCTGGATGGGGATTATCCTTCCGGACAGGCTATGTCGGCTTCAACGTGATCGTGTTCAGGGCCCGTGCGCTCCAGAGGGTTGGCGTAGGCAGCATATGGCTCGTGATGAGGAGATGGGGGCGACCGCTAGGCCTCAGGCCCGTTCCCTGAGATCTCCTCCTTGACCTCCTTCATGTACGCTTCTATCCGCTCGTTGAGGACCTTGTAGTTCTCCTCGTCGATGAGGCCCTCCTTGAAGTCGCCGAGGACCTGGTCCCTGAGCTTGTATAGCTCCGCCTCGCATCTGATGGTGTTCATCTTGAACCGTGAGTAGACCCCGTCGATGTCGTCCATCAGCTTCCTGAACAGAATCTTCCTCCTCTTGCCCGCGCTCATCCTCCTGGACATCCATCCGGCGATGCCCACGCCCGCTCCGCAGATGGAGATCAAGGTGGCGATGCTCTCGATGCTCAGGTTTATGCCGAAGGGGCCGAGGGGTATAGCCGGGGCCGTTGGCGATTGCCCGGTGGGGCCGGAGACCTTCTCTATCCTGGATGCGGCGACCGCCTCCATGGTGGAGTCGAAGATGCCGGTCACCCTGACAACATAGTCGTCCCCGATGTCCACCAGAGCGCCTTGATAGGAGACCCCCATGCTGCCGGTGCCGTCGTCCAGCGCGAAGTTGTAGCCTGCGCCGTAGCGGGCCTCCAGAGATTTGACTGCCCCCGTTATCGTCACCGTGTGGCCGCTGATCCTTGTGGCCATCGCCCTCAGGTTCTTAACGGAGATCTGGCCGACGCTCGACCGCTTCGCCAGCCACACCGCCTCGTCCACGAGGTACTGGACCATCTTGTACTCCTCCAGAGCCAGGGCCTGCCTGGCCTGCTCCAGCTTCAGCTCCGCCGAGCTCGTGTCGGCGTTCACCTCCCTCGCCTCGTCGATCTCGGTCTGGGCATAGGCGATGAGGTCGTCGATGTCGGTTGTGGTCGCCATCTTGGACACCTTTACGTCGTCGAAGTGGACGTGTGAGGGTTTAACGCCGTCTTGGGGGGGCGTCGCAAGCCCGATTGAGCCGGAGAGGAGGGGGTCGTCCTCGTCCGTGTAGTCGAGCTTCAAATCATCATCCAGGTAGACCTTGATGTTATTCTCGAGGCAGACAATCTTTACCGTGTACCATTCATTTTGATGGAGATCCACGTTCACATATTTCAGTTCGGACCAACGTTGTTCCTTAAGATAGATCTCTACCTTTTCTAATCTTACTATATTGTATGTGGATAAATGGAGAATGTAGTGTTCCGCTCCAATAGGTGGTTTTTGGGTGAAACGAAAGGGGATTCCGGCTTCGCCTTTGATCAGCTTGACATCGACCTCGAAGATGTAGTCGGTCCACTCCGGGTCGCCGGCATTGCTCCAGCAGTCCCCCTCGGCGCTCAGGACGTGGTTGTCGCCCTCCCTCTCCATCTTCCACACCGAGCCTTCGAACTCCGGGTTTACATCGGTCCTCCAGTCGCTGTAGTCCCCGTCCTCGAAGTCGTCCTTGAAGATGAGGAAGGTGTATAGCCCCTCCATGGGCGCCTTCGCCTTCTCCAGGCTCTCCGCCATCACCGTCGTGGTTGAGGTGTCGAAGACGCCGACGACCTTCACCCGGTCCTCCGCCTTGATCTCTCCCAGGGATCCGTCGAAGGTGGCCGTGACCACCCCGGTGCCGTCGTCCACGGCGAACCTGTACACGCCCTCCTCGTACCGTATATCCCTTACAGTGCCGGAGACCTCGACCGTGCGCTCATCGTATTCGGCGGAATACTTTGACAGTTCGTCCACCGAAACGGGCCCCACAGGAGCATGCTCCGCAAGGTCGGCGGCCTCGTTCGCCAGGATTTCGGCCGAGGGGAGGTCTCCCTCGGCGAAGGCGGCCTGTGCCTCGGCCAGGGTCCGCTCGGCCTCGCCGGTGTCGGCGTCGACCATCCTCGCCGCATCGATCTCATCCTGCGCCTTCTTAATCAGATGGGCGATGTATAGATGGTACGTTGTGGAAACCTTGACATCGTCGAATCGGACGTTCGAATTTTCGCAGCTTTCAAGGCCGATTCTGCCGGAGAGGATCGGGTCTTCGTCATCTGTGTAATCTAGCTTCAGGGCCTCATCGACGTAGACCTGGATTCTGTTGCCGATGCAGACTATCTTCAGGGAGTACCACTTGTTCGGATTAATGGCCATGTTTGCGGTCTTTATCTCCGTGAATTCTCCTTGATGCTCCTTGACCAGACGGAGCTGCTCGGACCAGATTTGGAGGAAGTATCTAAGCCCCAGTTTACCCATGCGGAAATTTATGTGGATTCCCCACTGAGGCGTGATGGACTTTACCTTGACGTTAAAGGTATAGTTTGTCCACGTGAAGTCTCCTGCCTCCGCCCAGACGTGGCCCCATTCCCTGAGAACATAGTTGCCGTAATCCAGTTCCACCGCCCAGCCGCTGCCCTTGGGCGAATCGGAAGGGATAAATATGTCCCAGCCGTCGGCCTCGCCGTCCTCGAAGCCATCCTCGAAGAGAACATGGGTGTGTTCATCATCGCCTGCTCCCGCGGAGGTCGCCAAACCGGAGCATGTCCGTAGAACGAGGAGTAGAGTTACGAGCACGATAAGCCTCCTCGCATCGCCCTTGATCAGACCCATCGATCAGCCCTTATCCCCGCAGGCTTGATGCTCGCGCAATTTGATATTTGTATTAATGTATAAAGAGTTATATATTAAAAATTTACCTTGAGATATAAATTTAGTTCCAGGTTATCCTTATCTACGAGGATTAATCTCACGCGCAATAAATTTGTAGCTATATCTCCACTCTCCCCAATCAATCAGTCCACTGAAGTACATAATACTATATTCTCATTCATTGGGTCAAAGAAAATTGCACCGGGTTCGTAGAACGTCAGCCACGTATCGATATAGTCATCTAAAAAATGAAGCGTGAAATCGGTGGCACGCCGATTGGGCATGGAGATCCGGGGTCATTATCCGGGAGATATTATAGATAATACTCAAGCTTTTTCTCTATCATCCTCTCCAACAATTTTTTTAATATGATTTTTACATATGCAGTGCCTTCATCCTCTTTTTCCTCTATATTATATATAGATTTCGTGATCTCTTTTAATTCATCCTCTTTTTTCGAGGTGTTTGAACCCAATTTTATCTCCGTCAGCCTCTCGCTTTTCCATATCTCAGTCGTTCTCAGTTTAAATATGTCGTTCGTGAGGCTGGGTCCCATCCCCTCTTTAGGGGCCCGCGTGAGCAGAAAAGTCAGCATCCCGAAGAGGAGATGAGATAGCTCCGGGCTCGGCTTTACCGAGCGTCGCATACGCGTCCTGACCTTCATGAGGCGGTGAAGGGCGTATCCTATCAGGCGCTGGAAATCCTTTAAGCCTTCTACGGTGCTGATAGGTTCGGTGATTGTATGTCAGCGGCCTTTAATGGCGCGACCCACTGCTGGATGAACGGCTCCATCGTGGAGACGGATAAGGCCCTGGTCTCGGCCATGGAGCCCATCTACCTCGGCATCTTCGAGGGGATCAAGGCCTACGTGGAGGGGGACGTCCTCGGCGAGGGGAGGCTCAACATATTCCAGTGGAGGCCCCACATCGACCGCCTCTGGAGGAGCGCCGCCGTCGACGGCCTGAAGATCACGTACGCGAAGGAGGAGCTCCTGGAGGCGACGAGGGAGGCCATCAGGGCCAACGGCTTCAGGACGAACGTCTACATCCAGCCCCGGGTCTGGCCCAAGGCGGGGACGGGGCGGTACCTGGCCACCGAGTTCCACGTCGTCGTCCCCACCTGGAAGTTCGACACGCTGCTGGGGAAGGGGAACCCCAGGTTCGGCGAGGAGCGCCGCTTCATGATCAGCACCTGGAGGCGCATCGCCTCGGACGCCCTGCCGCCCCAGGCGAAGTCCTGGGCGAACTATGCCAACTCGGGCCTGGCCATCCGGGAGGCGGCTAGGCTCGGCTACGACGGGGCGATATTCCTGGACAATCGGGGGTTCGTCTGCGAGGGGACGGGGGCCTGCCTGATGACCGTGCGGAACGGGAGGGTGATCACGCCGCCGGTCACGGCCTCCATCCTCGAGTCCGTCACCCGGGGCACCTTCCTGGAGTTCATCCCCGAGGACCTCGGCATCCCCGTGGAGGTGCGGGACATCGCCCGGGTCGAACTCTACGCCTCCGACGAGGCCTTCCTCTGCGGCACGGGGGGCGAGGTCACCCCCATCACCAGCGTCGACGACATCAGGATCGGGGAGGAGTACCCCGGACCCATAACCGCCCGCATCGCCGAGCACTACGCCGACGTGCTGGCAGGCAACGTCGAGAAGCGCCGGAGCTGGCTCACGCCCGTCTAATCCGGCCCTCCTTTTCCACTATCTTTTTTGAAATCCGTGATCTTAGTCTGAGCTCTGTAGGCCTTTATCCTCATGTTGGCCTTCTGAACATATTCGGGATCGATGTCCATGCATACGAAGCGTCTATCCGTCTTGATGGCTGCCATCGCGGTGGCCCCCACGCCGCAGAAGGGATCTAAGACCGCCTCGCCCTCGAAGGTGTATAGCTGGATGCAGCGGTAGGGCAGCTCCACCGGGAACGGTGCTGGGTGTCCCACCCTTCTCGATGACTCCGGCTGGAACTCCCATATGCTCTTCGTGTACTCGAGAAATTCCTCCCTGGAGATCGTGCTCCTCCTGTCACGCCCGCTCCTCGAGAATTTGTCCTTGGAGAAGACGAGGATGTACTCGTGGGTGTCCCTCAGGGTCGGGTTCGAGGGTGACTGCCAGCTCCCCCAGGCCGTGGAGACGCCGGCGCCGGCCCCCTTGTTCCATATCACCTCCCCCCTCATGAGGAAGCCCAGGTCGAGCATCGCGTCCATGATGAACTTGTGGTAGGGGATATACGGCCTCCTGCCCACGTTGGCGATGTTGATGCACGCCCGGCCCCCGGACACCAGCGCCCTGTGTGTCTCGGAGAAGACGTCTCGCAGCATATCTAGGTAGTCGCCCAGGGCCAGGTCCTCGTCGTACTCCTTCCCCACGTTATAGGGAGGCGAGGTCACCATCAGATGAACGGATGAGTCGGGGATATTATCCATCTCCCTGCTATCCTGACAGAGGACCGCATCTGAGATGCCGAGAGGCAGGGGGTTCTCAGTCTCGGGTAAATCCTCATCCACGCGCGTATCGTCATATATCTTCCTACTGTAGAACGGGCTCGAGTCGTGGCTTTCCCTTTTTGATACGCCGAATTCGCTGGTCTTCGTCCCGCCCGTTCCCTCAGCGCTAGGTTTCAAGAGCCTCCCCCGGTCACAAGCCGCAACAACTACCTATTGAAGGTTTGCGGCGCCTTTAAACCGTGTTGGAAAGGTGAATATTTCTCGGGCGACCCCTCAGCCCGGATTCGGGATCTACCGGATCGGCGCGCACAAGCGGCTTTCAAATAACTTCTAGGGCCTTCTTTGCGTGGGAGAACTAACTGACGGAAGCCGCCCTAACCCTTGCCTTGGACCAGCCTCTCCAGGGTGACGGCCTGGGCGTGGGCTCTCGCTATCAGGTCCCTCACCGTCTCGGGGGTGGCGTACCCGGCCTCGAGGGCGACCTTCCTCGCGTTCTGGGCAGCCAGCGCCAGGAGCGTGGGCACGGTCTGGGGCGTCGGGTAGGCCGCCTCCAGGGCCACCTGGAAGGCGTCGGCGTGCGCCCTCTTCAGCCGCTCCTCGTAGGCGTCCAGGTCGAGGATGAGCTCCTCCCTGGGGATGATCACCCCCCTGTCGTAGAAGGCCTTGATCTCGAGGCCCATCTCCGCCGCCCTCAGCCCCATGCGGGCGAGGATGTCGGCGAGGTCCTGGGAGATCTCGTCCCCGGCCTTGGCGACCTCCGTGTCCTGCACGACCCAGATGTTGCCGCCCTCGATGCGGGTCCTGACGCCGAGGACCCCGAACTTGCTGAGGATGGGACCCGGCGACAGCCCCGTGTTCCCCTGCGGTATGACGATGGCATCGAGGGCCGTGTCCCCGGCCTTGGCCAGGACCCTGACCTTGTTGCGGTGGAGCATCATGGCCAGCCTGAAGGGGTTGCCGTTGGAGAAGATGTATATGTTGGAGCCGGAGATGACGCTGAGGAACTCATCCACGGCCGGGAGGCCCGCCTTCTCCATGGCGATGCGCATGAGGGTGTTCTTGACGCACCTGAGGTCGATCGTGCCCCGGAGCTGCCTCCTCATGTCCTGGAGCATGCTGCTCCCCACCTTGTGGAGGTCGGCGGCGCCGATGATCTCGTATTCGCCCAGGAGCTTGATGGCGTCCTCGACGACCCCCATCTTCTCATCCGAGGCGCGCGACATCCTCATCGCCTCACAGGAGCCTCACGGCGGGGCCCATCGTCAGCTTGAGGTAGATGGACTGGATGTTCCCCATCCCCCGCCTAAGCGTCCGCCCCAGGTTCGACAGGACGGCCTCCACGTTCTCGGCGATCTCCTCGTCCCCCATCCCCTCGCTGCCCACGATGCACTGCACCAGGGGTCTGTCCCGGCTCCTGAGGACGACCGCCCTCTTCTCCCGCTCGATGAGATCCTCGATGGGCGCCTGAGGGGGGACGGGGGTGGGCATCTTCCCCTTCGGGCCGAGGACGGGACCCACGACCCGACCGACGGTGGGCATGAGGGGGGCCTCGGCGATGAAGACGTCGAAGTCCTTCAGCCTCTTCTTGGCGGCCTTCCTGTCCTTGCCCATCTCATCGAGTTCGGGGGGCTCTATGATCTCGTTGGCTCCGCTCCTCCTCGCCCTGAGGGCCAGGTCGCCCGACGCGAAGACCATCACCCTCCTGTCCGCGACGCCCTTGGGCAGATAGACCCTGAGGTTTACCCTCTCCTCGGGCCTCCTCATGTCCAGATCCCTCAGGTTCACCGTCAGATCGATCGACTGTTCAAAGCCCCTCGCTGGGGCCGCCTCCCTGGCCTTTCCTATGGCGTCGACGATCTTCTCCCTGGGGATGGACATTCCCGAGCCTCCTTCTTCTCCCACCGGACGGCATATAAAACTTTATGCGAGCTCCTCGAGCCTCTCGTCGTAGGTGCCGTCCTCGATGAGGGCCTGGACGTCCTTGGCCGGATTGCCGTCGACGGTGACCCCCATGCTGAGGCAGCTGCCGAGGACCTCCTTGACGGCCGTCTTGAGGGACGCCGCCAGCAGCCCCTCCCTCTTCCGCCTCGCGACCTCCAACAGCTGGTCGAAGGTGAGGTCCCCGACGTGCTCCGTGCTCGGCGTCGGCGACCCCTTGGAGATGCCCAGGGCCTGGGTCAACAGGGCGTAGGTGGAGAGCATGCCGACCTTGACCGTGAAGTCCCTCTTGTCGGTGTCGACGGTGACATCCACCGGCACCTTCGTCCCCTGGTAGACGGCCGTCAGCTCGTTGATCCTGTTGACGACGGCCATGATGTTCAAGCCGAGGGGGCCCAGGGCCGGGCCTATGGGCGGACCCCCCGTCGCCTCTCCCCCGCTGACGATGAAGTTGAATGCCCTCTGGACCATGGTCTAGACCCCCTTCACCTCACGGACGTAGTCCGCGTGGACGGTGATGGGGAGGGTGAAGCTCGCCTCCAGGATCTCGATGGTGACCTCCTCCTTCGCCTCGTCCACCCTCATCACCCTCGCCTGCATTCCCTTGAAGGGGCCTGCCACGACCTCCACCAACACCCCCGCCTCGAGCCCCTCGACGACGGGCCTCGTCTCCAGGTAATGATCCACCTCGGAGGGTTCGATGATGCCTTGGACCCGCTCCCGGGTGTGCTTCATCCCCCTGATGAGCTCCTCCACGGCGTGGGGCGTCGAGGCCTCCACGATGATGTAGCCCTTCAGCTCGGCCGGGGCGAGGATGGCTGCTATGGGAAGCTTATCCACCTGGACCTTATCGGCTAGCATCAGGGCCGCGTTCCGCTCCTGGCCCCCCGTGACCTTGACGGCGTATAGGGACGTTCCAGCCTTCTGCTCGGACAATGGGACCACGCCCGACGTTATCGTAACAGAACATTCACGAGGATATTAACATTGCCTAAATCAGTTTCTGTGATGAGGTTTTCCGTGTGAGAAAAATCGAAAAGACGCGGTGGAGGTTTTGAAATTTTCACTCCATGTGGTTTCCGCCCTATCTGACAGCCTGTACCTGTCCTCATCCATCTCCACGTAGCCGGCTTCCATGAGCTCCCTGAGGCCGCTCCTGACCCTGAACAGGGGCTGGCCGGTTGCTCCTGCGATCTCGTTCGGCGACAGCGGGCCGTCTCTCAAGGAAGTCAGGATCGACCGTATTTCTCCTGCGCCCAGATATATTCGGGGATGACCTCCTCGATCTTCTCCTCGTTCTCATCGGTGACCTCCGGCGAGGCCTCCTCCAGGCCTTGTCGAGCCACTTCCAACAACCCGAAAGTGGTCGCCGAGTTAAATCGAAGTGCCGGCCAATGTATGCCCTCGTGCCCGTTTAAGAGCAATGCCGAAAGGTGCACATCGTGGATGCCGCAGATTGCGGGGCGGCATGTTTCAAAAGTTTCTAAGAAAACTTTATTGACCCGGGTAAGCACCTTTTGATGAGCCGCATGATCGTGGGAATATGCGGAAGCCCCAGGAAGCAAGCGACCGAATACGTGCTGCTCAAGGCCCTGGATATGCTGGAGGAGACGGGGCAGGAGACGACGTTCTTCACGGTGAGAGGCAAGAAGATCGGCTTCTGCGCGCACTGCGACTACTGCCTGGAGAACAATGAGTGCGCGATCAGGGACGACATGTACGAGCTCTACCCGCTGCTAAGGGACGCGGAGGGACTGGTGTTCGCCACGCCCGTCTACAACGGCGGGGTCAGCGCCCAGGCGAAGGCCGTCATGGACCGGTGCAGGGCCCTGCTGGCGGCGGACCGGAACGCCCTGAGGCACAAGGTGGGCATGGCCATCGCCGTCGGGGGGGACAGGGCCGGGGGGCAGGAGCTCGCGCTGCAGCAGATCATCGCCTTCTACGTGCTGAACGGGGCGATACCGGTGAGCGGCGGCGTCTTCGGCGCGAACCTCGGAGCATCCTTCTGGTCGAGGGATACCCTGGAGGGCGTGGAGGGCGATGAGGAGGGGTTCAGGAGCCTCAGGAAGACCGTGGGGAAGTTCTCCGACCTCTTGAGGAATGTGGAGATCAAGGGTTAAATCGGGCTGTGTGGGGAGGGCCGTGGATAAGGGGAGCAAGAAGGTCGAGAAGAAGAAAAGGGTTGCCTGGGGGATCACCGGCAGCGGAGAGAAGCTGGTTGAAACCATCGAGGTCATGAAGAAGATCAGAGCGAGGTACGATGACGAGGTCGACCTAGGGGTCTACCTCTCCAAGGCCGGGGAGCAGGTCGTGAGGTACTACGGGATGGCGGATGAGCTTGAGAATCATTTCGACAGGGTCTGGGTCGAGATCGACTCCAACTCGCCGTTCCTGGCCGGCCTGCTGCAGCTGGGGAGGTTCGAGTTCCTGCTGATCGCCCCGGCGACGTCGAACACCGTCGCGAAGGTCTCAATGGGTATATCCGACAGCCTCCTCTCCAACTCGGCCATCATGGCCCTGAAGGCCTTCGTCCCCGTCTACATCCTCCCCTCGGACCACAGGGAGGGAGCCCTGATCACGAAGCTCCCCGACGGCCGGGACCTGAAGCTGAGAGTCAGGAGGGAGGACGCGGAGCACGTCAACAAGCTGATCGGGATGGATGGCGTGCACGTGCTGGAGAAACCCGAGGACATCCCCCAGGTCTTTATGAGACACTTCACGAAGCCCGGGTGAGAGAGAACCATAACCGAGCAGGCATACGAATCCACTAGGTCCATGGCGGAGAGGGATAGAATCCCCCCGACGAATCGGCCCTTCGATTACTGGAGTAGAGGCTGAAGAAGCCGGACTCCCATGAAAGCCAGTGAAGATGATATATCGCGTTCCATCTTCCTTAGCTCAAGGCCGCGGGGCTGGCTCAGGCCTTAGATGCCCTGTATGGTGACGGAGACGAGCCTGATGAGGTAGCCGATGCCGCCGAGGAGGGCGACGCCGAAGAAGCAGATCTTGGCGCTGAGCCAGAAGGTCCTCCAGTCCGGCTTTGATATAGTCCTGAGGAGGCGGGAACTGGAGCGGAAGAAGCCGGTCAGGCCCATGGCGACGCTCCTATCGGGTGAGGCGGCCCATATATCCTTTACTCCTCGGGGAGGATCTTGTCGGTGAACCACTCGGCGTCGAAGGGCTGGAGGTCGTCGTAGCCCTGGCCCGTGCCCACGTAGATGATGGGCTTCCCGGTGAGGTAGGCGACACTGAGGCTCGATCCCCCCTTGGCGTCGGCGTCCACCTTGGCCAGGACCGCGGCGTCGAAGCCGACGCGGCTGTTGAAGGCCTCGGCCTGCTCCGTCGCGTCGTTGCCGGTGAGGGCGTCGACCACCATCACCGTCAGGTCGGGCTGGACCACCCGCTTTATCTTGTTCAGCTCGTCCATCAGGTTCCGGTTCGTCTGCATCCGCCCCGCGGTGTCGATGAGGACGGCGTCGATGCTTCTGGCCGCGGCGTGCTGCACCGCGTCGTAGCTCACCGCGGCGGGGTCGGCCCCGTATCCGTGCTTGACGACCCGGACGCCGAGCCTGCGGGCGTGCTCCTCCAGCTGCTCTATTGCCCCGGCCCGGTAGGTGTCGCCCGACGCGAGGACCACCCTGTAACCATGGTCCATGAGGAGATTAGCCATCTTCGCTATGGTGGTCGTCTTCCCCGTGCCGTTGATGCCCACGAAGAGGACGACGAGGGGCCTCCCCTCGGCCCGCCTCCTCGCGGCAAGCTCGAGCAGGTCCACCTCCGCCCTGTTTGTCATCAACGACCTGATGGTGGAGCGGAGGGCCTCCCTCACCAGCGCCGACTTGTCCCCGAAGCGGGGCGCGGCCTCCCCCCTCAGGTGCTCCGCGAGCTCCGCGCAGACCTTGCCCGCGACCTCCACGGCGACGTCGTTGGCTATCAGCTGCATCTGGAGCTCCCAGAGGATGGGCTCCAGCTCCTTCTCGGTCAGCTCGCTCTGGGAGATCCTATCGACGACGCTCCTGAGGCCCTCCTTGAGCTTCTCAAACACCCGCGGCTTCCCCTCGGAGCTCGGCGCCGAGCCTGCTGATCACGTCCTGATGGACCTGGATCTGGCCGAGGATCTGCTCCAGCTGCTGCTGGACCGACTGGCCGGCCCCCTCAGCCTCGGTGAGGCGGGAGGAGACGTCGTCGATGGCGCCGTCGAAATCCATCTCGATGGAGACATCGGCGCCGATGCCCACGATGACCTTGCTCAGCTCCCCGAGCCTGGCGTTGACGAAGGAGCCCCCGCCCATGGGCACGAGGATGGGCGTCCCGGCGTCCAGCTCCTTCAGGCCCTTGAGGGAGGACTCCGCCATCCGCAGGTCCGCCACGGCGGACTGCAGCAGCTCCAGCCTCTGCTGGAGGACCTCGGCCGAGCCTCGCATGAGCTGGATCTCGTAGACGAGCCTCCGCAGCTGATCCTCCTTCTCGATCGCCGTCACCCCTCGGCCCCCTCCGCGGAGGCCTCCCCGCCTGCCTCGAGCTCCTCTATGGCGAGGATGACGATCTGGTGGCGCTTGGCCCGGTGGCGGCTCCCCAGGTCGGCGTAGATCCGCTCCAGGGCGTGCTCGCCCTTCGACGCCGCGATCTCCTTCTTGAACCTCATGGTCTCGAGCTGCTGGGGCTTGCGGATCTCTCCGGTGACCCTGAAGATCCTGATCTCGCTCACGACCCTGCCTCCTCCGCGAGGGCGACGGTGACGGCCCCGTCCTCATCCCTGGAGAGCCTGACCCTTATCCTTCTGGGGGGCTTCTGGATGCCCCGCTTCCATACGGCCTCGTTCACCCTCGGGTCGATGACGATGGACGCTGGCTTCATGTGCCTCTCCACAAAGGCCCTCAGGACGGAGAGGGCCTTCTCGGCCCGCCTGTACTTGGGGGCCGTCCACGCCCTCCCCAGGGGGACCGTGTAGATCCGCTCCTCGACGGGCTTCGCCTCGGACATCTCATCCCTCCCTAGGGCTTCAGCTTCCGGCTACGCCAGTTCCGCCGGCTCTTCGGGCTGGAGCGAACGCGGCCGAGGGTCTTCGCCATGATCCAGGCGGGGACCCCCTTCTTCTGCCTACCCGCCTTCGCGAGGCGGAGCTTGAACGCCAGCGGCTTGTTCCTCGCCATCCTACCTCCTCCTGATCCTGATATCCCTGTGCTGCTGTGACTGGATCTGGGCCAGCAGCTCCCTCAGCATCTCGTCCGTGATGGGCAGCTGAACCCTCCGGGTCTGGGCCAGCTGAATCAGCTGGATCTCCAGCTGCTCGGCGTAGTCGGGCCTCACCATCCTGATGTTCGTCAGCCTCTGCCGGGCCTCGGGGGTGAGGACCCTCCGGAGGAGGGCCTGCTTCTGGACCTCCGCCTCCTCCTGGGCCCTCCGTTGCTCCTCTGCCTGCCGCTGCTGCTCCTGGATCTCGAGGAGACGCCTCTCCCTAAGCCTCTGAAGCTCCTCGTCCGAAGCCATCCCGCCACCTCAGTACTCCTTCAGCTCCGGCATCTCCCGCTCCAGGCTTAGCTTTATCTGGGCCGACATGGCGTCGAGGAGGCTCCTCCCCTTCGGGCTGATGACCCTTCCTTTTCCCTCCACCTTGTCAACTAGGCCCGCGTCCCCCAGCTGCTGCAGGACTCTCCTGATGATGGCGCCCCCGGCTCTCTGGAAGTGGGCGGGCCTGACGCCCCTGCGTTTGCGGCCGCCATACGTCTTCCTCAGCCTGGAGACGCCGATGGGCCCCTTGAGGTAGAGGTTCCTCAGCATCGACGCGCTCCTGACGTACCACCAATCCGGTTCCTGGGGAGCCCTCTCGACGTGGGAGCCTGTCTTGACGAAGGGAGCCCACTCGGGCGGCGTTACCTCCTTGAAGTTTCCTTTTATGTACTCGGTGAGCCTCGTGATGAGGGCGTCTGCCGGTACGTCGTGGACGGTCGTCACCTTCAATCCCCGGTCCGTGCTACTCAATTGGTGAGGGACCCGACATATATATGTAATCGTCCCCACCGGTTTCAGCACACATACCACGGATGGAAGATAAATAGGTTTAGATGTCGACCATGGGAAGGCTGAATGAATGCAGAGATCCACATAGAGACGCATCCGCACGTTGAAATAGGAAAGCATAAAAGCCGGTTTCAAGCCTCTTGTTTACGGTCTGAGAGGCCAGTCCATCAGAGAGAGGTGAAAGGTTTGGAGTACATGTACGCCGCTATGCTGCTCCACAGCGCCGGCAGGGAGATCACCGAGAACGCCCTGGAGAACATTCTCAACGCCGCGGGCATCGCCCCCGACGAGGTCCGCGTGAAGGCCCTCGTCGCCGCCCTCGCCGATGTCAACATCTCCGAGGCGCTCAAGGCGCCGACCCTCACCGCCGCCGCTTCCGCCTCCGCCCTCGCTCCCGCCGTCGAGGAGGAGAAGGCCGAGGAGAAGGCCGAGAAAGAGGAGGAGAAGAAGGAAGAGGAGGAGGACCTCCAAGGCCTCAGCGCATTGTTCGGGTAGTGTATCCGGGTCTCTCCCATGTCCCCCTTAACCCATCGGGGGTCTGCCTGAGTTGGAGGTCCCGCCGGACGAGTTCGGGCTCCCCTTCTTCGAGGAGAACGGCTTCGTCAGGAGGTTCTGCCCGACCTGCGGCAGCCACTACTGGACCCAGGTCCCCGACGCCGAGAGCTGCGGCGACGCACCGTGCGTCCACTACACGTTCATCGGCGATCCCCCCATCAACAGGCGCCTCGACGTCGCCGGGATGAGGGAGAGATTCCTCTCCTTCTTCGAGGAGCGGGGCCACAAGCGGATCAGCCCCTATCCCGTCGTCGCCCGCTGGCGGGACGACCTGATGGTGACCATCGCCAGCATCATCGACTTCCAGCCCTACGTGACGGAGGGGATCCTCCCGCCGCCGGCCAACCCACTCGTCATCAGCCAGCCCTGCATCAGGTTCGAGGACATCGACCTCGTCGGGCACACGGCGGGCCGCCACTTCACCATCTTCGAGATGGGGGGCCACCACGCCTTCAACTACAGGGGCCGGCCCCAGGTCTACTGGAAGGACGAGACGGTCCGCCTCCACCACGAGCTCCTCACCCGGGACCTCGGCGTGCCGTCGGAGATGGTCACCTACAAGGAGGGGCTCTGGTCCGGCGGGGGGAACGCCGGCTTCGACCTGGAGGGGTGCGTCGCCGGCCTGGAGATATCGACCCTCGTCTTCATGATGTACCGGGTCGTCGGCGACAGGTTCGAGGCCATGCCCATCCAGGTGGTGGACACGGGCTACGGCATAGAGCGGTGGAGCTGGCTCAGCCAGGGGACGCCCAGCGCCTTCCACGCCATCTACGGCCCCATCATGGAGAAGGCCCTCGGATGGGCGGGGCTCACGGGAATAGACGAGGGGCTCCTCGCCGAGGCCGCAAAATATTCTACCCTCAGCGACCCCAGGGATAAGGCGCGGGAGCACACCCGGCTGGCGGCGGCCATAGGCGTCGAACACGCAGAGCTGGACCTGCTGCTCACGCCCGTCGAGTCCGTCTACGCGGCCCTCGACCACACGAAGTGCATGGCATTCATCCTCTCCGAGGGGGTCGTCCCCTCCAACGTCCGGGAGGGCTACCTCGCCCGCCTCCTGTTCAGGCGGAGCTTCAGAATGCTCAGGCGGATCGGCGCAGAGGACAGGCTGCCTGACCTGGTGGAGGCCCAGATCGAGTACTGGGGGCGGGACTTCCCCCAGCTGAGGGAGATGCGGGACGAGATCATGGAGATGGTCGCCGTCGAGGGCGAGAAGTACAGGGAGACCCTCAGGCGCGGCTCCGGCCTCGTCAGGCGGTACCTGAGGCAGGAGGGAGACGCCATACCCGTCGACCAGCTCGTCGAGTTCTACGACTCCCACGGCCTCACCCCCGAGGACGTCGTGGACGCCGCGGCGGACACCGGCGTCAGCCTGACCGCGCCCGACGACTTCTACGCCCTCGTCGCGATGAGGCACATGACGGGCGGGACGGCGACGCGGGACGACACGGAGGCGGAGCTGGCCAGGAAGGTCGAGGGGCTGGGGAAGACCCGGACCCTCTTCTACGAGGACCCCTATATGGGGGAGTTCGAGGCCGAGGTCGTCTCCGTCATCGACGGCAGGTACGTCGTCCTCGACGGGACGGCCTTCTACGCCGAGGGGGGCGGCCAGATATCCGACACCGGCAGGCTCGTCAAGGGGTCGGAGGGCGCGGCCGTCGTCGATGTCCAGTCGGTGGAGGGCGTACTGCTCCACGAGGTAGAGGGAGCGACGCGATTCAGAGAGGACGACAAGGTCAAGGGCATCATCGACTGGGAGCGACGCCTGGCCCTCATGCGGAGCCACACGGCGACCCATCTCCTCCTCGGCGCGGCGAGGCGGGTCCTGGGGGACCACGCGTGGCAGGCTGGGGCCCAGAAGGGCGTCGAGAGCAGCCGCCTCGACGTGAGCCACTACCGGAGGCTCACCCGGGAGGAGGTGGAGGCCATCGAGGCCCTGGCCAACGGGGTGGTCGCCGAGGGGAGGCCCGTAGACGCCGGATGGATGCCAAGGAACGAGGCCGAGGCCCGATACGGCTTCAGGCTCTACCAGGGCGGCGCCGTCCCCGGAAGGGAGATCAGGGTCGTGGAGGTGCGCGACTGGGACGTGGAGGCGTGCGGCGGCGCCCACCTCCGGAGCACCTCCGAGGTGGGGTTGGTGAAGATCCTGGGGACCGAGAGGGTGCAGGACGGGGTGGAGCGCATCGTCTTCGCCGCGGGCCCCTACGCCCTGGCGGAGGTACAGGGACGGGAGCGGGCCCTCCTGGACGTCGCCGAGCTGCTGGGGGCGCCTCTCGAGAAGGTGAGGGAGGCGGCCTCCAACGCCGTGGAGACGGTGAAGAGGCTCCGGCACGAGGTCGAGGCCCTCCGACAGACGGCTTCGAGGCAGATGGCGGTGGCCCTCCGCGATAGAGCGGAGGGAGTGGGGGATACGACGGTAATCGTCGAGGCGATCGACGAGGGGGCCGACTTCATCATAGAGGTGGGCAACGCCCTCACGAGGCAGGTGGAGGGCTCCGTGGTGGCCGTGATGCACTCGGGGGTAGAGTCAAGGGTCGTCGTGGCGGCGAGCGACGCCGCGGTGGAGCGCGGCTTCAACGCCGGGAGGCTGGCGTCGGAGGTGGCGAGGATCATAGGCGGGGGAGGCGGAGGCGGAGTCCGCTTCGGCCAGGGCGGCGGAGGGGACGTGGAGAGGTTCAAGGAGAGCAGGATGAGGATCCTGAAGGCCGTTGAGGAGCAGCTGAGGTAGAGCCATCCGCAATAGTTTTTACGCATAACCTTTATTCTCACACCTAAATCTCATACATACGATCAGAGGCTGGAGGGCATGGTCGACTGGAAGCACATCGAGGAGAAGTGGCAGCGGAGGTGGGCCGAGTCCGGGGCCTTCGAGGCCGACCCCGACCCTGAGAGGCCCAAGTACTACCTGACCGTCGCCTACCCCTACCCGAACTCGCCTCAGCACATCGGCCACGGCAGGACGTACACCCTGACGGACGTCCACGCCCGGTACCGCCGGATGCATGGGTACAACGTCCTCCTCCCCATGGCGTGGCACTACACCGGGACCCCTCTGTTCGCCATGGTTGAGCGGCTGAAGGAGGGGGATGAGGACCTCCTCGACACCTTCCTCAACCTGTACCACATCCCGGAGGACCGGCTGCACGAGCTGGAGGACCCCGTCGGCATGGCCCGCTACTTCAGCGAGGAGATCAAGGGCGGGATGCGGCGGATGGGCTTCAGCATCGACTGGCGTCGGGAGTTCACCACCGTCGACCCCTACTACAGCAGGTTCATCGAGTGGCAGTTCGAGAGGCTGAGGCAGCGGGGCTACATCACGCAGGGGAGCCACCCCGTCGGGTGGTGCCCCCACTGCGGGAACCCCGTCGGCCAGCACGACACCGTCGGCGACGTCGAGCCGGAGATCGAGGAGTTCACCGCCATCAAGTTCACGCGCGGAGAGGAGGCCTTCCCCGCCGCGACCCTGAGGCCCGAGACCGTCTTCGGCGTCACAAACATCTGGCTCAACCCGGGCGTCGAGTACGTCAGGGCCCGGGTCGACGGCGAGACCTGGGTCGTGAGCGCCGACGCCGTCGAGAAGCTCAGGTTCCTCGGCCACGAGGTGGAGATGGAGGAGCGGCTCCGGGGCTCGGATCTCGTCGGGGAGAGGCTCACCAACCCCGCCACCGGCGGCGAGATCCCCGTCCTCCCCGCGGAGTTCGTCGACCCGAAGAACGCGACGGGCGTCGTCATGTCCGTGCCGGCCCACGCCCCCTACGACTACGTCGCCCTGGACGAGTTCAAGAGGCTGTCGAACAACGAGCTTCAGAAGCTGGGGCTCAGGCCCAGCGACGTCCGGATGCTTGCCCCCGTCTCCGTCATCGAGCTGCCCGGCTTCGGCGAGGTCCCGGCCGCCGTCGTCGTCGAGAAGATGGGCATACAGAGCCAGGATGACCCCCGGCTGGAGGACGCGACGCGGGAGGTCTACAGCCAGGAGTTCCACCGGGGCAGGATGAGGGGCAACACGGGCCCCTACGCGGGGCTCTCGGTGGGCGTGGCGAAGGAGGCCGTGGGAAGCGACCTCGCCGGGGAGGGGAAGGCGGCCATCATCTACGAGCTCATCGAGCCCGTCCAGTGCCGCTGCGGCTCGGACGTCATCGTCAAGATCTTCGAGAACCAGTGGTTCATCGACTACGGCGACCCGGCCTGGAAGAGGCTGGCCCACGAGAACCTGGACGAGATGGCCATTGTCCCCGGGGAGCTCAGGCCCGAGTTCGATCACGTCATCGACTGGCTGAAGAGGAAGGCCTGCGCCCGCAGGGCGGGGCTGGGGACGAAGCTGCCGTGGGCGCCCGACTGGATCATCGAGGCCCTCTCGGACTCCACTATCTACATGGCCTACTACACCGTCATCAAGGGGATAAACGAGCTGAAGCCGGAACCCGAGGCCCTGGGCGTCCCCTTCTGGGACTATGTCTTCCTGGGAGAGGGGTCCGCCGAGGCGGTGGCGGGGGCGGCCGACATCCCCGTCGAGGGGCTGGAGGCCCTGAGGGCCGAGTTCGCCTACTTCTACCCTCTGGACGCCCGCCACTCCGGCCGGGACCTGATACCGAACCACCTCACCTTCATGATCTTCAACCACGATGGCATCTTCCCCCGAGGCCTCTGGCCCCGGGGCATCGTTGTCAACGGCAGCGTCCTCATGGAGGGGCAGAAGATGAGCAAGTCCCTCAAGAACATCATCCCCCTGGCAGACGCCATCGACATCTTCGGCGCGGACCCCCTCCGACTGGCGCTGATGATCACCGCGGAGCCCCTGAAGGACGCCGACTTCAGCCGGGAGCTGGCCCGGTCCATGCAGGAGAACCTGGAGAAGTTCTACGCCAAGGCCATGGAGATCGCATCGGCCACCGATGAAGACGACTTCGAGCCGCCCGACATAGACCGATGGATGATGAGCCGGCTCCAGAGGGCCATCGAGGAGGTCACTGAGGCCATGGAGGAGATGAGGGTGAGGAGGGCCATCCACGCCGCCTTCTACAACCTCAACGGGGACCTGGACTGGTACCTGAGACGGACCGCGGGCCAGCGCCGTCAAGAACGCAGGAGCCGCGCCGTCCAGCATGTGCTCAGGGCCGCTCTGGAGGCCCAGGTGAAGATGCTGGCCCCCTTCGCACCCCACCTCTGCGAGGAGATCTGGGAGGCCTTGGGCGGCGAGGGCCTCGTCTCCTTCGCCCCGTGGCCGGGGGTCGACGAGGCCTCCATCAGGCTCGACGCCGAGGAGATGGAGGCCACCATAAGGGCGAGCCTGGAGGACGTGCAGAACATCATCAGGGTGACCGGCATAGAGCCGAGCGGCGTCCACTTCTACACCGCCACGGGCTGGAAGTGGAAGGTCTACCTGAAGGCCCTGGAGCTGGCGGCGGGGGGCGTCCTCGACGTGGGGACCCTCATCAGGGAGAGCTTCAAGGACGAGGAGCTGAAGGCTAGGGCCGGAGAGGTCCCGGCCTTCGCCAGGGTCATCATCGAGGACGCGAAGAGAACCCCGGCCGAGACGGCGAGGAGGCGGCTGGAGATGGGCGTCGTCAACGAGACGAGGTTGCTGCAGGACGCCTCCGACTTCCTCGAGGCCGAGCTCGGCTGCGAGGTGAGCATCTCGGGGGAGACGGACCCCTGGATCAGGGACCCGGAGAAGAGGGCGGCGAGGGCCAAACCCTACAGGCCCGCCATATACGTGGAGTAGCCATGGCCCCGATTCCACCCGCCGCTGTTTCAGAATCCCTTTCGGGCCTTTCCGCCTAAACCAACCGTTCCATCCGAACGCGATTTTTCCGACGTCTGATCCATCATCCAGCCCAAGTTGGATGCCTTTAAATATGCATGTTAAAATATCATGGAAACTCTTTTAAAATTTAGTTTCTTTGGTTATTGACATGACCTTTTGGGCCCCATCCAGCGCGTTCTATCATGGGGCGCTGATGGAGTCGATGGAGGTTCGTCGATGAGGTACGTCGCAACGGTCTATGTGAGGTTGAAGCCGGGGTACTCCGACCCCGAGGGGGAGACGACCGCCAGAGCCCTGCGGGGGCTCGGCTACAGCGTCGTGGAGGTGAGGGCGAGCAAGGCCTACGACGTGACGCTGGAGGCGGAGACGAGGAGGGAGGCGGAGGCGGCGGTGGACGAGATGTGCCGGAGGCTGCTGACCAACCCGACGAAGGACGACTACAGGTTCGAGATAAGGGAGGAGCGATGAATCGCATAACCAGGAGCCCTCACCCTTTCGAGCACCTCGCCGTAGACCTGAAGGAGGCAGGGGACGACGAGCTGGGGGAGATCGCCGCCTCCCTGGGCCTGGGCCTGACCCTCGATGAGATGCGGGCCATCCGGGACCACTACGCCGCCGTCGGCAGGGTCGCCTCAGACGTCGAGCTCCAGACCTACGACCAGACGTGGAGCGAGCACTGCTCCCACAAGACCTTCAAGGGGGTTATCGAGACGCCCTTGGGAACCGTCGACGGCCTCCTCGGGACCTACATAAGGCGAGTCCTCGAGGAACTAAACCCCGCCTGGTCCGTGAGCGTCTTCG